>OGIE01001663.1_pt1 | contig 30251 bp, 24 predicted proteins | sample 1571581 | NCBI WGS metagenome assembly OGIE01 (sample SAMEA2582021, study PRJEB24529) | metagenome | biome: Human gut stool | place: China | collected 2011 | reverse complement strand
CAAAGGTGGGCAAATCCTGCGTGGCCAAAAGGGTCAAAGTCGCGTGGCTTTTCCACCTCGTCCCAAATTTTCCAGAAACCGTTGTTCCTTGGTTTAATGATAGATACACATGTTTCAAATCCGTAGAGAACAAAAACACGATATAGATATCCTCCTGCGTTGATGTTGTAATTTGTTTATCTAATATTGCAACCCAAGGAGTTCTTGTTAATAATCCCGCTCCTATGGAACCTTTTACCATATAATTACTATTCGGCAATACTGATTTCAACAAATCGGGAATTTTTTTAGTGATCTTATCACGAATACCTTTTGCCAATAAACTACATTTCCCCCCAATTAATCCAGAATACCCTGCACCAATCGCATCTTTCGCAAAAGAAAAAAAAAGCTCATTTATAGTCCCTATTATTGGATTAAAATCATACATAATATATCCTCATTATTAAACAAAAAAAACAAACGCTTTGTATGTAAGACAAAATTAAGAAAACAAATTCAATTATCACCGATAATCTATAAAATTCACGAACAGCAATTTTTAATCAAGACAATATTATCTTTCAAAATATCCTATGCTATTACAAAATCAACATAATTCTTTAGTCATATAAATTCTTTTCCTATATCTATAGCAAAGAATCATTCAAAAGAAATTTCATATATCTCTCGGCGTTTTACCTCATCAACGATTAAAGGTTTAAAAGACACTATTCACGCTGTTACAACCGTAACGGTTACGACGGCAACAGAAAAAACACCTCCCAAACCATAAACCTTCTATTCGAGTAATCCATACCTAAATTATAGGTAATACTAAAGTAATAATACCCCTCCCCCGTTGCTTTCACGTTGCTTCCTCGTTGCTGGAATAACGGGAAATGGAGAAGCTTCGAGAGAGCTACGGAACAGCTTCGAAAGAGGGATATTATTACCTTATTATTAGGGGTGAATTACCCTTACTTATCCTCACGTGTATTTGAATTCCCGACAGGCTGAATTTACTTTTTACCCCGCTTCTTCGCAATCCGTTTCAAGGTTGCTTTCATGAGTATCCGGTGGAAAGGTTCCACGACAAAAAAATAACACCTACCGAGCCAGTTATTGTATTTCACGACTGTCGTGATTTCAAGGATTTGCCTGCCAGCTTCCCATTTTCCGCACCACAGGGACGCGTGGAAACTCAAGTGCTTGTCGGGTATCCCGAAAATGATCTCGTTGGCGTCTTTCTCCTGTATCGAATCAATCAAACGAGGCCCGGAATCCAATCCCAAGGGTTTTACCAACACATCCCTCAACTTGAAAAGCCAGTTGACCCAACCCGGAGATTGATTAAAAGCCATATCCAGAAACTCTTCCGGGGTGATCGCTTCCTCCGTGGATATTTCTACTCGAAAAGAATCTTGATAGTCAGCAGGGAGATAACGATTAATCAAATTACTGTTATGCCGCTCTTGTTTCATCATAATACCTGTTTACTTGATGGATATTCAACTCGTGATCCCGCTAACCATACGAAGGATAAAAGTAAACACTTTATTCAAATAGACAAAAGACTACTCGAAATTTTATTCCCGCAGCATCCAGGGAAAACGAGAAAGCAAACCTCCCTCTTTTTAGCCCACATTCCATCACCACCCGTCTCCCCCGAAAAGACACCCCTTTTCGCGAATACCCGTAAGCCCAATTTCTCCCCAAAATATTCACAAAAATTACATCTTAAAAAAGACAACTCACGTATATAAGTTGTAAGTTTGCAATCGAAATGAAAAGATATTTAATCGGCATATTAGTTTGTTTAGCCACGGTTTTCTGTTTGAACGAAATCACGGGTAAAACGGTACAGAACTCACAGGAGAGGATGGCTGTATCGGAACAACATGCCGATGAAATAGGACTCGCGTGTCAACTCTCGTCCAATTCAAAACAAGATGCCGCGTTCACGAATGAACGTTTCTCGTTTGAAGGGTTGGATGTTGTAAATTTGAGCCGCAACGACACCTCGTTCTCATCCACGTCTTCTTACCGGGGATCAAACCCGTCCAGAAGTTTGAAATTTATATCCACGATACTCATGCTCTCGTTCCATGACACGCCGTTAATGAACAGAGACACAAAGAATTTATACTATCATTATAGCTTCGTAAAATCATCGTGTCAGTACTTCATCTACACGTTGAGAAAGATAGTTATTTAGCCTTCGTTTTTTATATCCGAACACGTGCAGATGACCGATACGGCAATTGTCACGTGATCATGCATGAATTTAGCGACACGTCATGCGGTGAATCATTGTTTCCCGGGATCGGGAGTAAAGGGTTCACGTCCAATTAAATCATTCACGCTATTAATATTAAAAATTTATATTACCATGTCTAATTTATTTTTTTCTACATTAGCAATGATGGGTATTACCTTCATCATCGGATTCTTTGTTGCCGGAATTATCAAAATTATCGCCAACTGGGCTGACTTTTTCGACTTTTACCATTTACACAAAGAAGAGATTGTCAACATGAAACGAGCACTCAGGTCGCACCACCATGTTGCATTGACTGAAGCCACTACCGCCGAACAAGGTAACACGTACACGAAAGGACACCAAAGCTTGGCTCACAAGATAAAAGAAACGGTTGACGGGTTAAAAACCAAAAAAAGAGTCACGGCCTAACCCAGACGCGTGACATATATATATAAACTCATTCTCTCTATTAAGATTTACATAATGATGGAAAATATCGATATATTCAGTTTGTTTCAAGGTATCGGGACGATGGCTGCCAGCGGTTGGTTTTTGGCGACCGCGCGGGTCGTGCTGATCGTTCTCGGATTCTTGTTAATTTACCTGGGCTGGAAAGGCGTGCTTGAACCCATGATCATGATCCCCATGGGATTGGGTATGATCGCCATTAACTGCGGGACGCTGATCATGCCCGACGGGACGCTGGGCAACCTTTTCCTAGATCCCATGGTTACAGATACCGACGAGTTGATGAACGTCATGCAGATCGACTTCCTGCAACCCATTTACACGCTGACTTTCAGCAACGGGTTAATCGCCTGTTTCGTGTTCATGGGTATCGGGACTCTGCTTGATGTCGGGTACCTGCTCCAAAGACCTTTCGCCAGCATTTTCCTGGCATTATGCGCCGAATTAGGGACTTTTCTGACCATACCCATCGCCTCGGCCATGGGATTGACATTGAAAGAAAGTGCCTCGGTAGCCATGGTCGGGGGTGCCGATGGTCCCATGGTACTATTTACCTCGTTGGTTCTTGCCAAACACTTGTTCGTGCCGATCACGGTGGTTGCCTACTTGTACCTCGGATTAACGTACGGCGGGTATCCTTACCTGGTGAAACTGCTTATCCCGCAACGGTTGCGGGCTATCAAGATGACCGAGAAGAAAGCACCTAAACAGTACGATGCCAAGGTAAAACTGGCTTTTGCCGTTATCCTTTGCGCCGTGCTATGCTTCCTGTTCCCGGTGGCCTCACCCCTGTTCTTCTCCCTGTTTATCGGGGTTGCCGTACGGGAGTCGGGTATGAAACACGTTTACGATTTCGTGAGCGGGCCACTGCTTTACGGGTCAACGTTCATGTTGGGGATGTTGCTGGGTGTGCTGTGTGACGCTCACCTGCTACTCGATCCGAATATCATCAAATTGTTGATTCTAAGTGTCGTGGCCTTATTACTTTCCGGGATCGGCGGTATTGCCGGCGGGTACATCATGTACTTTATCCGGAAAGGGAATTACAATCCCGTCATCGGTATCGCGGCTGTCAGTTGCGTGCCAACCACGGCAAAAGTCGCCCAGAAACTGGTCAGCAAGGAGAATCCGGACTCCTTTATCCTGGGAGATGCCTTGGGAGCCAATATATCGGGAGTGATCACCTCGGCGATTATTGCCGGTATATACGTCTCATTTATACCACTTTTGTAACAATGATATAAACCCCGAAAGTCAGACAAAAAACTTTTGGGGTTTTATTATAAAATATCCACCCGGTAACAATTCCTTTTCCACGTTTACCGCACGGCAATCCCGTAAATCCGGGAAGTTTCGCCCCACGGATGATAGCCTTGCCCGATGTAACGGAACCCGTATTTCTCGTAGAAACCCACGTGATCAGTCGAAAGATAAAGATGAGTAAACCCGGCCTCGCGGGTGTCGTCCATTGCTTTTTCCAACAATAACTTCCCGTAAGCGTTCCCCCGAAATTCTTCCTCGATAAACAACCCGCATACCCACGGGTACAAATCCATCCGGCTGATAAAGTCATTGGTGATCAACCCGGCACAACCGATTATACGTCCCTCCTCCTCCAGTAAATACCATTGCGGCAGGACATCTTCCGCTCCCCCCGTATGGGTTATACTGTCTTCATACACTTCTCGCAGAACAGATGACCATTTGCTGGAAAAATAGTTTATGGCTATTTCCCGGTATTCCGGATTTTCTCGAATAGATATTATTTTCATAAATGACCTGTTATTTTGTTCACGAGCCCCGAATCCTCCTGTCGTTCAGGCTCGATTGTCCAAAGATACAAAAATCAAAGGTATTTCCAACGCTATACATACGCTTACATCTCTTCGTTATCTCTTTCTTATTCATTCGTTATCTCTTCGTTGTAATAGAAGGGGAGTTTAACGATACTATAAGAAAGAGATAACGAAGAGATGTAAGCGATGGGCAAAGGATGGACAAACCTTGATCACCTAAAATAATACAACTATGAAAAATCATTCTTTCCCAACTTCATCTACCAATTTATTTTCTTAATTTTGTATTATAAGGTAACGAGCTGGCATAAAACGATCACAAATAAACAAGCAAACCAATAACATGAATAATTTAAATGAACAAAATATCACATACTCGAAAAGTGACAATCTACTAAAAGACGCTCGCCAAATTATTGAACGTACACGCAAGTATGCATATAATGCTATTAATATTGCATTAGTTCAACGTAATTGGCTGTTAGGAAAACGTATAGCAGAAGAAGAGTTACAAGGTGAAAACCGAGCCAAATACGGAGAGGAGATAATAGAAACGTTATCAAAAGAACTCACAAAGATTTATGGTAAAGGATTTGATTACAGCTCGTTATACAAATATTCAAAATTCTATAAACTATTCCCCGAAATTTTGGACTCACTGAGTCCAGAATCTTATCCGATCTTATCTTGGACGCATTATCGTGTTCTACTCCAAGTAGAAAACAATGACGCTCGTAACTGGTACATGAAAGAAGCCGCGCAACAAACCTGAAGTGTACGCACGTTACAACGAAATATTGCTTCACAATACTATTTCCGAATCTTACAATCGCAACACAAAGATTTAGTAGAAAAAGAAATGCAAAAGCTCACAACCCCTTTTCAACAAGACAAGTTCGAATTTATAAAAAATCCGGTAGTTGCAGAATTTTTGGGCTTATCCCCCAATTCCGATTTTACTAAATCAGAATTGGAAACTACTATTATCTCGAATCTACAAAAGTTCTTGATGGAACTAGGTAAAGGCTACGCATTTGTTTCCCGTCAGCAACATATCCATACGGAAAAACAAGATTATTTCATCGACCTTGTTTTCTACAACTATATACTTAAATACTTCATTCTTATCGACTTGAAAACAAGCAAAATCACTCATCAAGACGTTGGCCAAATGGATATGTACATCCGTATGTACGATGAACTGAAACGAACCGAAGGAGATAACCCAACTCTAGGAATTGTTCTTTGTGCAGACACGGACGAAGATATTGCACGTTATTCAATCCTACATGGAAATGAACAGTTATTTGCTTCAAAATATAAAACCTATCTTCCTTCTGAAGATGAATTACGTGCTGAAATTGAAACTCAAAAAAGATTATTCTATTTGCAGCAAAAAGAAAGTTAAGGCATAAAAGATATAACACGCTGCTAGCATTGCAGTCGCATATAAATTAACACCCGTAAAAATACACGAGTAACCTATTCCTCTTGCCAGCCTTTACACACGTCAATCCAAGCGGTGTAAGCGGAACTGTCTTCCAATTCCTTTATCGACAATTCGATAGCACTGTTACTTGTTCCCGCGGCCGGGTAAACAATGGCAAAGCGCTTGAGAGAAATATCCAAGAACACTTTCGTACCTTGAGGAATGGCAAACGGGCACACGCCACCGGGAGCGTGTCCGATGTATTTCTCGACTAATTCACCGGGAATCATTTTGGCTTTTTGGTGAAAATACTCCTTATATTTTTTATTATCCACCCTTGCATCCCCCGCGGTAACAATCAAAATGGGATCATCACCCAAAAGAAAGGACATCGTTTTGGCAATACGTTCCGGTTCACACCCGACCGCAACGGCCGCTTCCTCCACGGTTGCACTTGATTGATCCAGTACATGAATCCGTTGCCCCAAGCCCAGGGCATCAAAATATTGTTTTACTTTTTCCAATGACATAAACGAACCTCTTTTCCTTTATTCAAGATGACAAAGATAAGAAAGTTACGCACTCTGTCTTCCTTTAAAAAGTATTTTTTTATTCCGAAGAATATCCCCATATTTGTAACAATCAGATGAATGGACACCAACACATTCAAAAGTTTGTAACATGATGAAAATTGTTTTTATGATTATTATCACCACGATTGTATGCTGTTCACGCAGAAACAAGACTATAAACAAAGCAACTTACGAGGGACAGGACATTTCCGGGATCGCGCAAATCTTTGTAGATAAAGACACGAAGAACATGACGTTGAATATAACGACAAACGAAAAATGGACGTTATACACAGGGCCTTCCGTTGATTCGATTGATTTCTCAACCCCGCTGGCACAAGGCGAAGGAAGCGAAACCATTCAACTCCCGTCTCCCGACAAAAAATACTATCAACTGGTAACCGACAAGGGGAAAGCGATATTGAGCGAAAGACAGTTACCCATGGCCGGGGGATACAATTTCAGGGATTTGGGCGGTATAAAAAACAAAGACGGGCGATTCACGAAGTGGGGGAAAATATTCCGTTCCGACGATTTACACAACCTGACGACGGCAGACTTGGACTATTTGGCCGGAATCCCGATCACGAGCGTTGTCGATTTCAGAGGCAAGAACGAGATAGAAGCCGCACCCGACAAGCTCCCCCGATCTACCCGGAATTCCTATCCCCAATCCATTGATCCCGGTAACGTGATGTCCCTGATCGGACTTACCGACCTGAACACCACGCAAATGGATAGTATCATGATGCAGATGAACACGCTCTTCGTCACGGACAGCACGTTTGTCGACAAATACAGGATCTTTTTCAGATTATTACAAGATGAACAAGAAGTTCCCCTCCTTTTCCATTGTTCCGCCGGGAAAGACAGAACGGGCATGGGAGCCGCACTAATATTGTACGCGCTGGGGGTAGACGAGACAACCATCATGCAGGATTACCTCGCATCAAATATTTACCTGGGCAACAAGTACGCCAAGGAACTGGAGAAAAACCCGGAATTAAAATCCGTGCTGACAGTAAAACGAGAATTCCTGCAAGCCGGAATTGACCGGATAAAACAGGATCATGGCAGCGTGGAAAACTTCCTTGAAAACATACTGAAAGTAGACCTTCCCAAATTCAGGGAACGATACTTATATTAATTTCATTATAGTATCACTCCTCTAAAAACATTTATAACATCAAAAATCAATTACAATTATCCATTTAAACGGGTTCTTGATTAGAATAATTCGTTATATTTGTAATCAACAACAAAAACTTACAAAAACAAGACCATGCAAGCGACCGAACTAAAGAAAATAATACAGTGCGGTGAAACCAGTACCGTACAGTTCAAAGAAAGGTTCTCCTCGCAAAAGCAACTTGCAGCAGAAATGATCGCTTTTGCTAACAGCAAAGGGGGAATTATCATTTTAGGGGTTGAAGACAAAACTGGAGCTATCAAAGGACTTACCTATGAAGAAATTCAAAATACAGCCAGCGAGCTTGGAAATACTGCCAACGAACAAGTACGTCCAGTTATCTATTTGCAAACAGACGTCGTAATTATTGATGAACATCCAATATTAATCGCTTATATCGAAGAAGGTATAAATAAACCCTACAAAGATCTTAATGGAAATATCTGGGTAAAACAAGGAGCTGATAAACGTCGGATCACTGAAAATTGCGAAATACTACGCCTATTCCACTATTCCCATACGTATACGCCAGATGAAGAACCTGTTATAGGAACTTCTGAAAAAGATTTAGACGGAAGACTTATCGACACGTACATTCGAAAAGTATACCATAAGGAAAAAGAAGATTTTGGAATGCCTTACGAGCACCTGTTACAAAACTTACGTATCATGGATGAATCGAAGACATTAACGTTATCAGGATTACTTTACTTCGGCAAGCACCCTCAACAATACAAACCGTCTTTCATGATTAAAGCTGTTGCTTTTTATGGGAACGATATCGCAGGAACTCAATACAGGGATAGTAAAGATATAGAAGGTACTATACCTGAATTATTCGAACAAGGCATGGCATTCTTAAAATCAAATCTTCATCACATTCAAGCCGGTCAATCATTTAATTCCATCGGGAAATTAGAGATATCTGAAATCGCTTTGGAAGAAACACTTCAGAACGCATTGGTCCACCGAGAGTATATAAAAACAGCTGCAATCCGATTATTAATTTTTGATGATAGAGTCGAAATTATTAGCCCAGGATGCCTTCCGGATGGATTAACTGTTGAGGATATAAAATTAGGTAATTCTTATCAACGGAACCAGCAAATTGCCAACTTCTGTGCAAAAACAATGGTCTACCGTGGTTTAGGATCAGGCATTATACGAGCCTTAAAAGAGGACGTACACATAGATTTTATTAATAACGAATCAGGTAACCAATTTACAACAATACTTTATAGAAATAAAGTTACGACTAACCTAAAAAACGAAAAAACTAACCTAGAAACTAACCTAGAAAACGAAAAAACTAACCTAGAAACTAAAATCACTAGCCTAAAAACTACCCAAGAACGTCTTTTAGACCTTATTCAAAAGAATCCTACGATTACCAGGCAACAACTAGCAGATCACATTGGTTTGACGATAGCAGGCGTAAAATATCATTTGGCAAAAATGTCCGCAAACGGATTAATCAAACACGAAGGAAGTACAAAAAAAGGCTATTGGATAATAATTAGCTCTAAAGTTTAAACTAGGACATATCCCTTTCAGCCACAATTACAAACATATATTTTTCAAACTCCTCTCTTTTCAACTATCTTTGTCATTTGAAAAATATATTAAGTACATGGACTTTTTAGAATGGAAACTACACATATATTCCATAGTATTATTGGTAATACTTCTTTCCGGTTGTCACGGAAAAACGGACGAAAAAGAGATCGTGATCATATCCACGAACGACATTCACGGACAGATTCAGCAATTCCCGAAACTGGCAACATTCGTGAATCGAGTGAAAGCGAAACATCCGAACGTGATTCTGGTGGACGCGGGCGATAGATTCACGGGTAACCCATACGTGGATTACGCGGAAGAAAGAGGCTTGCCGATCATCACGTTGATGAATGAACTGGGATACGCGATAGGCACGTTGGGAAACCACGAGTTCGATTTCGGACAAAAAATTCTCCGGACAAGAATAAATGATGCAACTTTTCCGATTATTTGCGCGAACATAAACTCTTCCCGGAGCGAATTAGATAGCATCGCTCCCTACCACACTATCGAGAAAGACGGTATCAAACTCTGTTTCCTCGGTCTCATTCAAACCGAAAAGGATCATATCCCCAGCACGAACCCGGGCCACTTGCAGCAAATCACGTTCGACAATTACCTTGACAAGATTGACGACTACAGGCAATTGAAACAGTCGTGCCACGCTTTCATCGGGTTGACCCACCTCGGTGTAGATTCCGACTCGATGCTGGCAACACGAATGCCGGAACTGGATATCATCATCGGTGGCCATTCCCACACGTTACTGGAAAAGCCCAAGCGAGTAAACAACGTGCTAATCGGGCAAACCGGGATCAAATTACAATATGCAGGATTGACAACACTGAAATTCAAAAGGGGAAAACTCACGGAACGTACCTATGAATCTTGCCTGATCGACACGATTACCCTAGCGGATTCCAGCATGACAGAAAAAGTGAAGTTCTTTGTCAACCACCCCCGTTTTAAACAAATTATCGGAACGGCGGCCCTCCCGTTCGAATCACAGGAAAGCATCGGCAACCTTGTCACGGATGCCATGTTATCGGCCACCTCATCCGACATTGCTTTCTACAATCAGGGAGGAATCCGCATCACGCAACTGCCACAGGGAGATATCACGCTGGAACAACTTCTTTCAATCGAACCCTTCGGCAATCATATCGTCACGCATGAAATGACGCTCAAAGAGATAAAAGCACTGATTTTAAACCGTTTTAACCGGGAGGATCTCGCCATTGACCTGTTCGTCTCGCCCGGTAGTTACACGATTATCCGGGATCAACAAGGAAACGGAACGGATGTACTTATTCTAGATCGAAACAAGAAGCCTCTGGTTGATGAGCAGATTTACAAGGTCGCTCTAAACAATTACGTGAGTGTTGATTACGATTTTCCGAACAGGGGAAAAGGACGACACTCAGATATCTCGGTAGTAAACGCCATGATCCGGTTCATTCAATCCGACCAGCCCGTTCGCCCCACGAAAGGACGTACTTATATTAAATAGCCCAAAACTCTGAAAGGCTTTACAGCTCGCGGGATACAGATGCATTCTTCTTTTTTAAAAAACCTTCATTAAATTATACTCTCTAAAAAGAATCACGAGCAAATAGTTAAACACGAGAACATTAATACATATCATTGAATGCCAATACATATTAATAATGAACACCCTATTGCGAGTATTCATTTTTTATTACTATATTTGAACTCAATAAAGGAACGTTTTGTGATACGATAAAATGTATCGTCATGCTGCTTGTCAGCACGATCGAGTGATGATTTCCCCGCGGGGGATGTGTGATAATATCTTGGAATGCACGAGAAAGAAATGATAGAAGCCATTCTTAAAGGTGACCAAAAGGCCTTTAAGTTGTTAGTCGACACCTATCAATTGATGGTTGTCAACACTTGCTACGCGTTCGTGCATGATCGGGACGAGGCTGAAGATATCGCCCAAGACGTGTTTGTTCAGGTTTTCGAATCCCTCGGTAGATTCCGGTTCGAAAGTAAATTATCCACGTGGTTGTACCGGATAGCCGTGAACAGATCGATTAATCACTGCAAATCACCCCGGGGACGAGCAATCAAAATAGACATTGATTCATGGAAACAACAAGAGGTGGCACAATCGGTTGAAATGCCCCAGCAACAAATCCTGGAAGAACAGGAACAGATAGAATTGCTACACAAAGCTATCGACAAGCTCCCCGAAAACCAACGTACGGCTTTAATACTAAACAAGTACGAGGAGCTTTCATACAAGGAAATCGCAGATGTCATGGGGGTCTCTCTCTCCTCCGTGGAATCGCTTATTTTCCGTGCGAAAAATAATCTTGAGAAAATATTCAACACGAAATAAAAGGAATTGGCATGAAAGGGATAAACAAAAAATATTTGATTTACTGGGTAAATATCATCCTGTTAATGGTGAACACGGCCCTCATCGTGTTCTTCTGTTTTACCCCGGAAAAAACGGTCTACAAAAATGAAGACTCCACGATATCAAACGAATTCTTGCGTCAGGAACTGGGTTTCACGGATGAGCAATACGAGCTAATCAACGAACTGGACAAGGATGTGCTGGAAAAACATCAGCTCGTGCTGAAACTACTTTGCCAAAGACGCTATCAAATGCTGAACGAGTTGGCCAAATCGAACCCGTCCATGGAAGAACTGAATAAAATCGCCTCGTCCGTGGGACACCTGCACAAAGCATTAAAGACCCAGACGGCACGACATTTACTCAATATAAAAAAGGTGTGTACCCCGGAACAGTCCAAGAAACTGGAAAAAATGTTCATTGATTTACTGGAAATCAATAAACATTGTTCGGAATGCGCACAAAAATGCACGGATAAAGAAAAATGCGAACGGTGTCCTAAGTTTCAGCATTACAAGAATATAGAATCCGATTCTTTGAAGGTGGACACGGATTCCGTGAAAAAAATCACGAAATAATGAAAAAAAAAGGCTTGCCCGCGCAAGTTTTTAATATAAAGTCTGTCATATAACCAAAGAGAGAAAAATCATGAAAGTTGAAGAGATCATAGAAAAGGACAAGGTAAGGGAAGTGCGTGAGGACTTTTATGACGGGATCATGAAAAAAATGGCCCGGAATAAAATGGATAATGCCGGTCCTGTGATCCGCAAAAGACACTTAGGCATGAGCATCGCTGCAGGAATTGCAATAGGCATTCTGGTGGGCAGTATACACCACCACATGCACAAGACCGATCGGCAAGTGGCGATGCAGGAATGGCTAGGCAAGTACAATATTAACGAAATTAAACTTGAATGTATTGAGGACAGACTTTTTAATTAAAAACAGCTAAACCTACAAGATCTTACTATGAGTTTGAAAAAATTGTTTTTTTTAAGCACGGTCATCTTTTTGATCGGGCACATGAACCTCTTTGCCCAATCTGAAAAGGTCAGCCTATCCGGAACGATACAAGATGCTAAGTCCGGGGAAACATTACCATTCGTAGTGGTCAATATCAAGGAATTAAACCAATGGACCACTTCAGACATTAACGGAAAATTCTCATTTAAAGACGTAAAAAAAGGCGAATACACGTTGACAGCCTCCTGCCTTGGTTACAAGGATTACGAAATGAAGATTAATTTGAATAAAAATATTGAAAAATACGTGCTAAAACTGGAAGAACAAACTTTGGCTTTAAAAGAAGTAACGGTGACGGCTACCGCCGGCAATAAACTGAATAGTTCTTCCTCTATTAAAAAAGCGGCGCTGGAACACGTGCAGGCCTCCAGCATCGTGGATGTGATGCAATTGTTACCGGGATCATTAACCATCAACCCGAACCTCAATGACATCACGAAATTGACAATCCGCGACGTTACGGGAAAAGATGCGACCAACTCTTTCGGTACGGCCGTTATCGTGGACGGGGCTCGAATGTCAAACGATGCCAACATGCAAATGGCTTCCACGGCTTTATCCTCACAGGGAATAAGCTCGTCGGCCGGAACAGGTATCGACGCTCGCCAGATCGCCGTGGATAACATCGAGTCGATCGAGGTAATCCGGGGTATCGCCTCGGCAGAATACGGAGATTTAAACTCCGGGGCCGTAATCGTGAAGACGAAAGCAGGAAGGTCCCCGCTGGAAGTCCGCTTCAAAACAGACCCGAAAATCAAACAAGTTTACGCGGGTAAAGGATTTGCCCTAGGTGAAAACAAGGGATTCCTGAACATCGATGCCGATTACGTACAATCACAAAATGATATCCGTACCCCGGCAAAATCCTACAACCGGTTGACAGCACAATTAGGATATTCTAACGTCTTTAATCCACAGGGAAGAGCATTCAGTTTCAACGCCAAATTAAAAGGATTGATGACGCTCGACAAACAAAAAAGTGATCCGGACAAACAATCCGAAGAAAAAACAAAGGCCGAGGAACAAGAAATCAACTTGAATATCTACGGGAACTGGATGGTGAACAAGGCTTGGTTGACCAGTTTAAGATACACCGTGGCCGGGTCAATAGGCAAACAGTACAACTGGGATCACGATTTACACACCACCGTGGGTGCGGCAAATACCACCGCCATGGAATCCGGGGAACACGTGGCGGGCTTCCTCCCCTACGAGTATTATAGTGACTTGAAGATCGAGGGGAAACCCGTTTATTTACAAGCCAAATTAACGGCTAACATATCCGGGAAATACGGTATTTTCTACAATAACTTCATGCTAGGAGGTGAATGGAGCACGAAAGGAAACGAGGGAAAAGGAAAGAGTTTCGCCTTGGATTATCCCCCGACACAAAACGTACGCCCCCGCTCGTTCAAGGATATTCCTTATATTAATGAATACAGCGGATTCATTGAAGACAAGGTAAAAATCGAAATCGGCAAAAGATCGTTGGAACTCTCCGCGGGAAGCCGATTTACCAAGATTGACACCAAAGGAGCCGATTTTGACGTGATCGTGGACCCGCGTTTCAACGCTCGTTTCACGCTGATCGAAAACCGTTGGAATAAAAAAGGTTGGGAAAACCTAAGCATCCGTGTCGGTTGGGGTATTCAACACAAAATGCCGACTCTGGCTTACCTGTACCCGGACCCCGCTTATATTGACAAGGCAAGTTTCACGTTCAAAGATGATGCTAACGATTACAGGCTATCCGTGATCACCACGAATGTTTTCGAGACGGACAACGACGCACTGAAAATCCCGAAAAGTAATAATTTCGAAGTCGGGGTTGACTTCAAGGTACTTAATATAAATGCCAGCTTGGCCTATTTCAAGGAAAAACTGACAAACGGGTATAACCAAGCCGGATACGCCATTCCGTATGAATACAGGGAATACAACTATAATGCCGGATTGACTCATCCTGAATACGTGAACGGGGAAGTCGTAGAAAACGGAAACCCGGTAGGCTATCGCACCTTAAAAACATTCGGCGTTTTCCAACGTCCGGATAACGGGATCACCACCGACAAATGGGGTATTGAATACGCTCTTCCGATTTGTATTGAATACTCGTTTGATTTTGGAAAAATCGATGTGATTAAAACCTCCATTCTTCTGGACGGGGCCTATTTCCACACGAAAACGTTCGACAATAGTCTCAAAATGTTCCACGAGAGCAGATACATCGACAACGAGCCTTATCCTTACGTGGGCTTATTTGCAGGAGGAAATGCCGTGGGTAACGGGAATCTTTACCAACGTTTGAACACGAACTTGCGTCTGGTAACCCATATCCCCCAATTACGCCTGATCTTCACGCTGGGAGCACAATGCGTATGGATGGACAAACAGAAAGCTCTCTCCAAATATAAAGGACAATGCCTGGCTTACATGAAAGACGAGGACGGGAATATTGTCGAAGGCGATATCGAAAAAGACAAAACCTATAATAAATACGTTAATCCGGTAGCCTACATGGACCGGGAGGGAGCAATCCACCCGTTCACGGAGACGGAAGCGAAAGATCCGGTTTTCCAACACATGATAAAAAGCGGTAAAGCCACTTATTTCGTGGAAGACTCTCTAGACCCGTATTTTATGCTCAATCTACGCATGACGAAAGAAATCGGGAAATACGCCTCTCTTTCTTTCTACGCGAACAATTTCACGAATGCCAAACCTTGGAGATATTATAAATCCAGCGGTTCTGACTTCAGAGTAAACAGTGACATCAGCTTTGGTGCCGAGATCAGCCTGAAATTTTAACGGATTAAAAAGAAATGAAGATGAAAACGTATCATATATTTACCCTTCTGACCATCTTCCTTTTCACGGGATGTCTGAAAGAAGAAAAAATGAGCATCGGCGCCCGCATCAAGGTGAACATGCCGGAAGGTTTTGAAAGCACTAGCCCGGAAGGTATCGACGTGAAGTTATATAGCACGACTTCCGGCCTGACCTACTCCAGTAAATGCGACGCATCCGGAATCGCTTCTTTTAACGTCGAATACGGATTCTATGAAGCCGTTGCCCAACACCGGGAAAAAGGTGACAACACGATCGACATCTTTAACGGGAGAATGGAACGTATCGCCTTGACCGAGAACTCAAAAGATCAGGAAACGTACACGATCGACCTGACTCACGCGAAGTTACAACAGTTAATCATCAAGGAAATCTATTACGGTTCGTGCAAGAAAGACGACGGGACAAACTATGCCGCCGGAAAAGACAGTTACATATCAATCTATAACAATTCCGATGAGGTGGCTTACCTGGACAGTCTTTGTGTCGGTTGCGCAAATCCGGTAACAAGCGGTACCCCCAGTAATTTCACCAACCCGGACGGAAGTTTATGGGATCGGATTCCGATATTCATGATGGCATGGCAATTCCCCGGAAACGGTCAGGATTACCCGCTACAACCGGGCAAAGAAGTGATTATAGCCCTCAATGCTATCAACCATTTGGAAATATCCTCCTTGTCCGTGGATCTTTCAAAGGCAGATTTCGCATTCTGGGATCCGATATTAACGTCTGCATCCGTACCAGCTCCGGGAGTTCTACCGCTAAATATGTTCTGGCGAAATAACGGAACCGCATATACAATTAACACGACGGGACCTGCTATGTTAATTTTCAAAATCCCGACATCCGAGGCTATCAGTGCTCAGGCTTATGCCCAGAACCCGAACAACATCGAACAAGATCCGGTAAAACCTTCGGCCACGATGAAATACTTGATGATCCACAAAGACTGGGTTGTTGACGGAGTTGAAGCAGTTATGAGTGCCAGCAAGGCCAACAAACGGATTCCCAATAGTGTCGACGCCGGATTCATTTATCTACCGACAAACAACTTGGGTAATTCCATTTGCCGCAAGGTGGAAGAGGTCGTTGACGGCAGAACCGTATACACGGATTCGAACAATTCCAGTGAGGATTTCGAGGTTGTTCCGAATACATTTAAAAACAGATAGACTAACTGTATCCAAAAACGAAGATTATGAGATTCAACAAAATATATACACTTGGTCTGGGCCTACTCATCGCCGGGATGTCGGCAGTAAATGCTCAAACCCAGGATAACGAAAAGATTTTTTACCGGATGGATCGCATCAAGGCGAATAATCCCTGGACAAAATCTTTAAACAGTGCCGGATTAATTTTCAATGAAAATCAGGATTTCTCCATCGTCGAACTTGATTTTCAATACGGGAAAGGGAATTTCAGAAACGTGAATGCCCCTACCGCGTTCAACAAGATCAACGCTCAAACCGAATCCTTCCGGAGACTGAACAGGGTATTTTTCTATGGTAAATTCAGTTTCGATTACACGAATCGTCTGAAAATGGGCTGGTGTAACGTGATCGACCCATACCGTTCTCCGATCTTCTTCGCGGACAGTATGCCGGGACGTCAAACCAAGGAAACCTATCACTTGGAAGGTGGTATCGGCTACATGCTGGGAAGCCGTTGGGCCATCGGTGCCAAAATTGACTACGTCAACGCCAGCAATGCCAAGAAGAAAGACGCCAGAAACAAAAACACGTATATGAATTTGAAATTATACCCCGGAGTGATTTATCGTTCCAAGTTTCTGAATGCCGGGGTAAATTTCATTTACGAGAAAGAAACCGAAAATATCGACATCAGAACGATCGGAACCGGGAGAACTCCCGAACTTCTTACCGTTGAAGGCCTGTGGTTTTACACCTCGGAGCAAGTAAGCGAAACCACGAGTATCACGCGTGACATACGGGATGAAGCACTTGGAGGAGCCGCCCAGATTGAATTCTTCTCGGATCGTATCCGTTTCTTCAACCAATTCTCGATACTGGAAAAGAAACAGGAAATCTTCAAGGCTAATTATAATAAAGAACGCGGAGGTGAAATGAAGCAACGGGTGTATGACTACACCGGGGCCTTAAATATCAGTGGCGAGAAGTTCTGTCACTACATAAACCTGAAAGCCGATTTCTCAAGCATGCTGGGATATGAAAATATCCAGCAAAAAGAGATTATCAACCAGAACAGCACGTGGACACAATACGGGAAAAAGAACAAATCCTTGATCGAAGCCACGACTGCCGACGTGAACTACAACCTATTCCGTAACCGTACGGCCTATAACAGCAGTTGGAACGCCCAGATCGGGGCCAAAGGTTTCTACGTGGAAAGGACTTACAGACTTTATCCTGCCAAGTACCAACAGACATTGAAAAACGTGGAAGGTTACCTTGCATTCACTAAAAACTTCCTGTTCAAAAAAGGGATGCTGGATTGCGGACTGAACGGGGCTTACACCATCGGGGGAGGCACCATGCTCAAAATGAAACTGGAAGCGGAAACAGGTCTGCCGAATCTGGATGCTTACTCGCAACGGAAAGATTTACTGGAACAGGAATTCGAGTACATCACATCCGACAAAATTGCCGGGGGAATCAACGTTCGCTATACCTATTTCCTTGATAAAGCAAAAGGAATGAATTTATTCGCTATTGGCAACGTAAATTATAAAAAGTCAACCAGCGGCTTGTATGACGGCAAAGACTGGACCACGCTGCAAGCCACTATCGGACTGTCATTCTAGGGATCAAAAACAACAAATATAAAAAAAGAAATGAGCAAGATTAAGAAAAATTTATGGAGGCACGTGCTACAACTGGGTGTGATTGTAGTGATTGCCGGTTTCATCTTAAAAGTATTTTTCGGGGGAGCCCCTGCCGACGTGGAAGCCTACTGCCCGTTCGGGGGATTGCAATCTCTCGTGACTTACCTGAATTCAAACACGCTGGCATGTAGCATGTCGATCGTGCAGATCATGATGGGAGTCACGCTGGCAATCGGGGTTATCCTGTTCAGCAAGCTATTCTGCGGCTACCTGTGTCCACTGGGAACAGTCACCGAATGGATGGCCGTGTTGCGCAAAAAGATGAAAATTAACATCAACATCACCACGGGATCAATTGCCGACAAGATCCTGAGAGCCGTTAAATATATCCTCCTGTTCTGGATATTCTACATGACGATCTCAAGCAGCGAACTGTTCTGCAAGAATTTTGACCCGTATTACGCAATCGCCACCGGATTCAAAGGTGAACTTACCGCGTGGATGGCCGTGATTTCAATCGCCTGCCTCTTCTTGGGTAACTTGTTTATCAACATGTTCTGGTGTAAATACATCTGCCCGCTGGGAGCCTTGAGCAACGTGTTCAAATTTACCCTTACCTTTCTGGGATTATTGATTCTTTCGCTGATCCTCGGATACTTTGGCCTACCGATGCAATGGTACTGGCTACTGGGGGCAAGCTGCGTGATCGGGTACATCTTCGAAATCGTTTACCACGAAAGCAAAGTATTCCCATTGTTGCGCATCACCCGGGATGACGAAAAATGTAATCATTGCGGTTTGTGTAGCAAGAAATGCCCGCAACAGATTGACGTGGCTAACATGAAAGTTGTGAAAGACATCGACTGTACCTTGTGCGGCGAATGTATGGGTGCATGTAACAAGAACGCACTGCAAATAAACCGCAAACCGGCCTTCCGTTGGTTACCAGCCATTCTGGTCGTGGTTCTTTTCTTCGTCGGGATATGGATGGGTACGCACTGGGAACTTCCCACGATTGACGAGCGTTGGGGTGATCCGGCTAAACTGGAAAACTTGGAATCCTTCGAACGAGACGGTATGAGAACCGTGAAATGTTTCGGTAGCTCCAAAGCATTTGCTGCCAGAATGAAGAACGTTCCCGGCGTGTACGGAGTAACGACTTACGTGAACCGTTTTGCTGTTGTCGTGTATTACGACCCGTCGGAAACAAGCAAAGAAAAGGTAGAAAACGCCATGTTTACCCCGGTAAAACGGAAATTGAACACACCGCCTGCCGGCATGGAACAATTGAAAGTGATAACCCTGGGTGTAGAAAAATTATTCGACCAGATGGACGTGACCTTCCTAGGAAATATCATCCGTGAAAAAGAAGGATTCTACGGAATTCAAACCGAGTATGACTGTCCCGTGAAAGTGAAACTATTCATGGACATCAACAAACCGATAGATAAAAAAGAATTGAGAAGTATCATCGAAACGCGTGAATTCGAAATGCCGGTACACGGTGGTGGGGTCAAGAAAATCGAATGTGACTACGAACTGGTAAACATATCAGAAGAAGTAGACACGATCGGACGCCAGGAATTCTTGGAAATGATGTTCCCGAAAACGAAATCTCGTTTCCAGATCGCTCTCAAGAAATATGGAGAAGATGCAGCAACAGCCGTGTACGAAATGCCTTACCCAGGACTGGACAAACCGTTAGTACAACGTCAAGTGCCTTATCTGGGAAGTTTCCTTTCCACACAAGACGGTGTTATGGAATTCGCTACCGCACTGAACGGCGATATGCCGGTAATCCGCATCACGTATGTAAAAGATGTACTGGATGATGATAAGATCTGGGAGATACTGCAAACCCCGAAATGGACAATCCATTATACAAACGGGACGACCAAAGAAATCGATGCAACCTTAACCTTTAAAACGCCGGGTAAAACCGTCGAGTAAGTATCCTCCCCGAGAGTGGGCAAAAGTCCACTTGTCGAACAACTACCACCCCTATCCCCTCCTACACAGGAGGGGAAGTAGTAACCAACCCTCCCCCTTACACAGGGGGAGTCGGAGGGGGTAGTAAAGGACTTTTGCCCCTCTCCTTTTCTTATTATCTTATTTCATATGTTGACAAAGTAATTTAAAACAAGTTACTCTGTATAGCTTATGTCTATACAAATCGTAAATCACTACTATGAAGAACATTATCTACACCATACTATTCATTCTGATTACCTGTTCTTTATCGGCACAGAATGCAGGTACGGATCAAACCATTCCGATGGATCCGAACATCCGGATCGGGAAATTGGATAACGGCCTGACCTACTATATCTGTCATTCCGAGAACCCGAAAAACAGGGGCGAATTCTACATCGTCCACAACGTGGGGGCGATGCAGGAAGAAGATGATCAGAACGGGTTGGCGCACTTTCTGGAACACATGGCCTTCAACGGGACGAAACACTTCCCCAAGAAAAGCATGTTGGAATACCTCGCCAGTATCGGGGTTCGCTTCGGGACAAACGTGAACGCATTCACTTCCAGAAACGTGACCGCCTACAACATCTCGGAGGTCCCTCTCGCACGGGAAAGTATCATCGACACGGTATTGTTGATGCTTCACGACTGGTCAAGTTACATCACCTGCGATTCGGCCGAAATCGAAGCGGAAAGAGGCGTCATCCGGGAAGAATGGAGAACCCGGGATATCCCTCGCATGCGCCTGTCGGAACAACTATATCCCGTGATGTACAACCACTCGAAATACGCCGAGAGAAACGTGATCGGGGATATCAACATCATCATGAACTTCAAACGCCAGACTTTGCTGGATTTCTATCACAAATGGTACAGGCCCGATCTGCAAGCAGTCATCGTGGTCGGGGATTTTGACGTGGACCAGATGGAAAACAAGATCAAACAAACTATGTCATCCCTACCGAAAGCCCAAAACCCGGTACAAAAAGAAGAATACACGGTTCCCGACAACCAGAAACCCCTCGTGGGAATTTCTACCGACCCGGATGCGGGAGCCATGGTCGTCAGACTGATGTACAAACTGAATGTTCCCGATCGGGCGGAAAAACAAAAGGTGAGCGCTTATAAAATCAACTTGGAAAGAAACATCATTTCCGAATTGTTGAAAAAAAGGTTGATGGAAAAAGCCACGCAAGGAAACCCGTACATCCGACAAGGAGCCGCCAACTATTCGGATATCACGCCCAACAAGAAAATGTTATTCATGATGGGTGCCGTGAAAAACAACAAGGTCAATGAAGCGCTGAACGAACTGGCCATAGAGGTGGAAAGAATAAAAAAATACGGTTTCACGCCAGAAGAATTCGATGAAATCCGGTCGAACATGCTCAAATCGGTAAAACTTCAAATCATACAAGCGAAAAACCAGAAGAGTACCGACATCGTAAAATCCTGTCTGGATCATTTCACCACGGGAACCCCGATCGCACCGAATGATTTCTACGAACAAATGGCGATCTCCACGCTACAAAACCTGACGGTAGACGAACTCAACCGCACGGCCCTCGATATATTTTCCGATGAAAATATCCTGATCACGATCCTCGGTCCCCGCAAAGACAACATTGTCTACCCGCAAGACGAGGAATTGATCGCCACGGTTCAAAATGCAGGAAAGCTGGAAATCACGCCGTACGTCCACCGGGTACTGAAAGCCACCCGATTAATGACTCAAAAGCCACAAGCGGGAACCATCCGGGAAGAGAAGAAAAATGACATCGTGGGAACAGTTGAATGGACGCTTTCAAACGGGGCTAAAGTCATTGTCAAATCCTACCCGAGTAAGAAAGATATCATCGACATCAAAGCTTACAGCAAAGGAGGCACCTCCATTCTACCGGATAACGAGCTGGCAAACGGGGCCATGGCCAACAACTTTTGTCGCCTCATGGGGGTAAAAGATTTCTCCCGGAGTGACTTGAAACAAATCAACGCGGGAAAAATCGTATCCATCAGCCCCGAAATCGGTGAATACTACGAAACATTAAGTGGTTACGCCGCCAGTCGGGATTTGGAAACACTCATGCAGATGATCTATCTCTACATCACCGCCCCCAACTTTGACAAACAGGAATTCAACCGCCAATTGGAAAAGATAAAAAGCACATTGACCAACCGCCAGGGACTTCCGAAAACCGAATACGACCGGGAAATTCGGGCGATCAAATACAATAACCACCCGAGAAAAGCGAGCATGACACTTGAAAAAGCGAACACGATCACGTTCGAGGGAGCTAAACAGATTTACGAAGAACGATTCGCCAATGCCGGGGACTTCACGTTTATCTTCACGGGCAACATCGACCTCGCGAACTTCAAACCGCTGGTTGAAACTTACCTTGCCTCGCTACCGACAACCGGGGTAAAACAAAATTACAAGGACAATCAAATACGTTATGCCAAAGGAAAAATCATAAAGCATATCGAGAAAGACTTGACCACGGATAAAGCTTCTATCAGCGTGCTTTACACGGCAAAACTTCCCTATTCCGCCGAAAACAAAGTGCTTTCGGCAGCCTTCCGGTATATCTTGCGAGACAGATACATGAAATCTATCCGGGAAGAAAAGGGCGGGGCTTACAGCGTCAGTGTCAACGCCACGGAGGAAGCATTACCGACCAACACGATAACGATAGAAGTCAATTTTGACACGGCTCCCACCATGGCCGACGAGATGTTGGAAATCGTCCAGAAAGAAGTTGATGACATTGCTAAAAACGGCCCGTCCCCCTTCGAACTGGAAAACGCACAACGCTATTTCAACAAGCTATACAAGACAGGAATTTCCTCCAATTCTTACTGGACGGAAACCCTCACGGACTATTATCAATACGGGATTGACAATTTCACGAACTACGAAAAAATGATGAATGCCTTAACACCGTCAGATATTCGTAAATTTGCCAAAACCGTGTTTGGACAAAAAAACAAAATGGAATTTGTATTATTACCAAAAAAATAACGGGATGAAGAAAATAACATTTATCAAAAGCATTATTGCCTCCCTTTTAATCGCGGGTAGCACGCTGGCGGCAAAAGCCGACGAGGGAATGTGGTTAATCCACCTTATGGCTCAAACCAATTACGAAGCGATGAAAGCCAGAGGCGTGGAACTCACCGCCGAGGAAATTTACAGTGAAACCACACCGTCGTTAAAAGACGCAATCGTGGCTCTCGATTTCGGGAGTTGCACGGGAAGTATGATCTCTAAAAACGGATTGATGATCACGAATCACCATTGCGCTTACGATGATATTCAAAAATTAAGTAGCTTGGAACACGATTACCTGAAAAACGGTTTCTGGGCCAAAAATCAAAGCGAGGAAATCCGCATTCCGGGCAAAACAGTCATGTTTCTGGATCGGGTGATCGACGTCACGGACGAATACAGGAAAGTGCTGAAGAGCTTCGAGAAAGAGGACGAAACCATGCCCTACACCTCCAGAAGAGCCAACTCGGTGATCGAGAAAAAATACGCCAAGAAAGGATATGAAGCCTCATGTGCCGCCATGTTACGGGGAAACAAGTATTACTTATTCTATTATAAAGTATACCAGGATGTTCGACTCGTGGCAGCTCCTCCCACCTGTTTCGGGGCATTCGGGAAAGACACGGACAACTGGTCATGGCCACAGCACAAAGGGGATTTCGCCATTTACCGGGTATACGGGGACAAAAACGGGAATCCGGCAAAATACTCTCCCGACAACCTGCCAATTACCCCTAAATACGTGTTACCCGTCTCTACAGCCGGGATAAAAGAAGGCGATTATGCCATGGTACTGGGATATCCGGGATCGACAGCTCGCTACACGCCGTCTTTCGGTGTCAGCGAGAAAATCAACCTCACGAACCCGGCCATGATTAAAGTACGTGACACGAAACTGGCCATTCTCCGGGAAGCCATGAACGCGGACGAAAAAATAAACATTCAATACGCGTCCAAATATTTCATGAACAGCAACTATTGGAAATACGCTATCGGTGAATGCGAGTACACGAAAAAATATGACGTCATAGGTCTGAAAACAGCCGAAGAAACCAAATTAACGGACTGGATAAACGCCGATCCCGCACGTAAAGCGAAATACGGGAACCTCATCGAGGACTTACGAGCATGTTATGCTTATGCAGCCCCTTACATAGCAAGTGGAGTCTATCACCGGGAAGCCATTGTCAACGGTGCCGACCTGACCCGTCTGGCCATGCGTTTCAAGGGTTTCGAGAGCACCATGGAGAAAGAGGGAAGCTGTTTCATGCACAAAGATTGTTCACAATGTCAGAATCTAAGAAATTTCTGTAAACAGTACTTCAAAGACTATGACGAACAAGTAGACCGTAAGGTTTTTGCCGCCATGATCGAACTGTACGTGAACAACATCGACCCGAAATTCTTCCCGGAAGAGATCACGCAACTAGTGAAAAAATTCAAGGGAGACTACCAAAAACTGACCGATTACGTGTATAAAAACTCTATACTGGCAAATCAGGAACGCCTATACGCCTGGTTGGATAAAGGGGTTGACAAGAAAACCATTGACAAAGACCCGGCCTACCTGATCACGAAATCCGCACAGACTCAGAATTACGCGCTGCGGGATTACCTGAAGGATAATAACCAGAAAATCGGTCTCTTGAGAACGCTTTACATGGAAGCTCTCGTGGAAATGAACGCTAATAAAGTTCTCGCACCCGATGCCAACTCGACCATGCGCATCACGTACGGAACGGTCGGCGGGTATTCTCCGAAAGACGGAGTCACCTACGATTACCGCTCCTCTATTGACGGATACAAAGAAAAATACGTGAAAAACGACCCGGAATTCGACTTGAATCCCGATTGTTGGGCTGCCATCCAAAAAGGAGACTGGGGTCGCTACGCCGATAAAGATGGAAAACTATACACCGGTTTCGCCACCGATCTCGACATCACGGGAGGAAATTCCGGTAGTCCGGTAATTAATGCCAAAGGAGAATTAATCGGTTTAGCCTATGACGGGAACTGGGAATCCATGGCCGGAGACCTTTATTACAACCCTAAATATAACAAATGTGTATGCGTGGATATTCGTTTTGTACTATGGATAATAGACAAATATGCAGGTGCTTCAAATTTACTAAACGAAATAACCATTGTTGAATAATAAAAAATTACTATATTTGTTTTGTCAAGGAGTGAGTAATCTTGATACGAAAAGCACACTACGATTATTTAATGTTTTTAATCAATCGGTCACTGAAGCACGCACCAAAAAAGTGATCTTAGTTTGATTCCTTGACATAGCGGTCTCCAAGCGGGACCGCTTTTTCATTTTCCCCGAAAAAGAATTGTTTTTTCATGTCCGCAATCTCCTGATTTTTACCTAAAAACGATTTTCCGTTAAAAAACACTTCGAATATACGTGTTCATTAAAAATAATTTCTATCTTTGTCCCGCATTTGGAAAGATGCAGGAGTGGCTGAACTGGCACGCCTGGAAAGCGTGTAATCCTCTAAAGGGATTCGGGGGTTCGAATCCCCCTCTTTCCGCTGGAATTAACAATAATAAAAGAGTTAGCATATTCATGTTGACTCTTTTCTTTTTTGGAGAGATTCAAACGAAGTAGAGAGGCATCCCCCGAACGCCTTCCGACTTCCCCAATAACGACCTCGCTATTATCAACAGGCTCAACCGGATAGCCAACACTCCGAATTCTTATCTATTTTTAACGGGATTTCTACAACGAAATTTTCCGCAAGGCGTATCAATAGTACAATTTCACCAGACAGATGACAAAATCAGAAGGGGATAAAGAGATTGCTAGCATAAGTAGAGAGTGAGAATTCCCGGCATTGCAACCGGGGCATAGTGAATGTAGATTGTTGCTAGTCTCGGTGCGGTTACTTCGTGATGAACGTAACCGCACTTTTTTACATGATATTTCATGACAATTATGAAAAACTTGGCCGCTTCTTACGGATAGTCTAAGATATTTGGTAATTTTGTGGTGAAAAATAAGAAGATTATGGACGATTTACAACATATTGGATATAGTAGGGAAGTCATTGAATTCGTTGCTGTCGCGAAAGAGTTTTGCGGCTACTTAGAAGCCTCTCATGAAGAAGAATCCAGCGAGTTATTGTCGAAATTACAGAAATTTATCCCGCTAATATATCTAAAAGGGAGCCTGCTCCCCTCATGTGAAAGCGAAAACCTCGGAATGATGGAAGAAGTCGTAACCGAGGAGGATTACAATGCCCTTCACGCCACGTTAAACCGTATACTGGGCGAGCATGACGAATACCTCGAAGTATTCGACGACAACATGCAATACAGCGAAACCCCGGTCGTGAATTCTATCTCCGAGAAATTGTGCGATATCTACCAAGACCTGAAAAACTTCATCTCGGCATATCGCAGCGGCATGATCGACGTGATCGAGGAAGCATTGTGGCAATTAAATAACAGTTTTGAATTATACTGGGGGAAAGCGTGTGCCAGTGTACTACGAGCCATCCACTTGGCCATATACAAAGTAGCTGACACGGACGACTCCATGTAGAGAGACGCAAGCATGGAATACAAGACAAAAATCAGCGAAGAAGAAATAGAAGAATTACCGCTTTTTACGTTTGACGGGGAGATCGTCGTCGTGGATCACGAGAACAAAATTGATGCAGCCGTGAACGATCTATCTTCCTACTCGTATATCGGCTTCGACACGGAAACCAAACCGGCATTCAAGAAAGGAGTAACACACCAGGTAGGTTTATTGCAACTGGCCACGGACAAACGGGTATATCTATTCCGTTTGAACAAATGCGGGTTATCCGAATCGTTACAAGCACTCCTGGCAAACGAAAACGTGATGAAAATCGGCGTGGGTATCCGTGACGACATTCGCGGCCTGCGCAAGTTAGCCAACTTCACCCCGGCCAGTTTCTTGGATTTACAGATATTCGCCAAAGCATTCGGGATCGAGGAAATGTCATTCTCCAAACTGATGTCTATCATTTTCAAGGTAAAAATTTCCAAACGGCAACGCACCTCAAACTGGGAAGCCCCCAAATTAACCTCCGCACAAGTACATTATGCAGCGACAGACGCGTGGGGAGCCCTGAAAATGTACAAGGCCCTGAAATCAGGCAATAGCCAACTCCAACAAGTATCTTGATAAATCGCCTCCGGCGATTTACAGGTTACTAGTTGTTTTCCATATACATTTTAACGTTAGGTGAAAGATAACCTAAATCCATATTTCACACCGAAGGAAGCATGTAACCACTCCTACCCGCTCCCCTTCCCATGAGCGAACATTTCCAATTTACTGCATCGGGATCGAAAAATAAAATGTCGTACCTGTCCCTTCTTCCGACTCGAACCACAATTTCCCGTGATTCATCTTCACAAAATCTTTACAAAGTTGCAAACCGAGCCCGCTTCCTTTTTCTTTCTGCGTGCCATAAGAGATAAAGTGTAAGCCCTCGTCCAGTAACCCCCGTTGATGTTCCTTACTGATTCCTTGCCCGTAATCCCGCACCGTCACGATCACGAAACCGTTCTTCTCCTCGCAATCGACATCAATTTTCCCTCCCGTGTAACTAAACTTGATCGCGTTCGACAACAAATTACGCAACACGGTCTTCATCATGTTCACGTCCGCGTAAACCATGAAAGAATCTTTGATCCGGTTAAAAATCTTGATACCTTTCGCTTCGGCAATATTTTCCTGCAATGCTATCACCTCTTTCGCCGCTTCCGTGAAAGAAAACACTTGCATGTACGGCTGCAACAACCCGTTCCGGCTATTACTCCACAACAACAGGTTTTCCAATAGTAAATAAGCCTCGTCAGTCGTCTCGTGCAACATCTTGATAAGATGTTTTATATTCGAATCCGGAATCTTCTCTTTCTGGTGATCAATCGCCTCCAAAATCATCTTCAGCGTCCCGATCGGTGCCCGCAAGTCATGAGCAATAACGGAATACAGTTTATCCTTGGAACACGCTACGCTTTGGATTCGCTCGTTCTGCCGTTCTATAATCCGCTGTGATTCCAACAAAAGCAATTGATTGTTAATCCTCAGTATCAACTCTTTCTTACTCAACGGGCGAGAAATAAACTCCACTCCCTCGTAATCGGCCACTTGTCTGAAATCCTCATAACGGTTAGGAATCGTCAAGTAAAGAACCGGAATATACTTGGTCAAGGCACTCTCTTTCAATTGGCGCACGACCGTCACCCCTTTCCCATCTTCCAATGCCAATCGAATAATTATCATATCCGGCAATCTTAACTTAGCAAGTAGAAATACCTCATCCGCCTCCAGAGTGGGTATTAATTTAAAATTCTCTCCGGCCAGCAGGCTTTTCATCTTTTCCAGGTTCGAAACCGAATCATCAGCCAAAAGTATCGTATATTCGCTATGATCTATATGCATGCGCTGCAAATTTATAATCAATTTTTGACAAAAACTCCTCGTAGAGCCTATTAAATGCGATCGTCTTTTGATATATCTCCGATCGCGATCCATCACTCCCCTCCTCGACACCCTCTAAGATATTATTCTTGATCGACTTCCACATCGGGAACATCGTTTCGGAGAACGTCTGCAACTCGTTTTTCAACAACGTCAATTCGTTCTCCATCTCCCTGAAGCAAGTCACGTTGTGCCCGATCAGGTGAATTTCTACATGCTCCCGCCCCAATCGCACCGGGTAAGCATTCCACTCGATAAACAAAACTTTATCACCGGAAGTAACCGTCGTGTTAAATACCAGTAATGTTTCCGGATGTTTCACGACACCTTCCAGTTGACTGGACGAAATACTCATTTCCGTCATCAGATCCCCGATCCGGCAACCGACAATATCGTCCCGAGACTCCCCAAACAAGGAATAAAACGTTTTATTCGAGAAACTGATATGCAAATGCCGATTCAACCGAAGAATGTAATCCACCCGGTTTTCGATGAAATCCTGGTACAAAGCATGATGTTTCACCAGCTTTCTCAAAATCACCTCTTTCTCAAGCGCCCCGGACAACACGGATGCGACCTGCACCAGGAACTCGATCTCATCCTCTGTCCACGCCTCTTCCTGATGACACCGACTCAGGCATAGGAAAGAAAATAGATGACTGGATATATACAAGGGCAGAAATATCGCACAATGCACTTGCATGGCCTGCATGACATTCTTCAGACTCTCGTTCGTCACGTCATTAATATCCCGTATATATATGTAATTATCTCGTTCTAAATCCTGTTCCAGTTTCCGGTCATAATAAAAACTCCGTTTCTCGTCGTTTACCGGGAAAACAGACTCCCCGTTCCGGCTCCACTCCTCCGATATAGTAAACGTCATATCATGGTTAATACTCACGATATAAACTTGATCGGCTCTCTCGTGTTCTCCTAATTTCTTCAATGCCAACTTCACATTCCTGTTCACTCCCAAATTCGTGGATAATAAAACGTTCAAATCGGATAGAAACTCCGCCCCTGTTGTGTTATTTTGTGTTTGCATACGCTTGTTTGGATCGTTTAGTCCTTAATATTCTCTTCTTTTTTACAGTATTTATACACGAAATTTACACTTTAGGTTACATTAATCCACATTTTTATATAACAAGATTAAAATATATCCACAAACAACTTTCTATAAGCCAACATATTAAATATTGATACCTATTTTAGTACACAAAAAAGCTCGAAAACATTTGGTAACTGAGAAGATTTTTGTACTTTTGTGCCCGGGTAAGTCCTATGCGACCAGTTCCTGTCGAACTCCCCCAGGGTCGGAAGACAGCAAGGGTAGATGGTTGAGCGGTGCGACATAGTAAGCTTACCCTTTTCAAACCGCCTCTTTAGCTCAGCTGGCCAGAGCACGTGATTTGTAATCTCGGGGTCGTTGGT
>OGIE01001642.1_pt1 | contig 30528 bp, 26 predicted proteins | sample 1571581 | NCBI WGS metagenome assembly OGIE01 (sample SAMEA2582021, study PRJEB24529) | metagenome | biome: Human gut stool | place: China | collected 2011 | reverse complement strand
GATCCATTAGTGATTCCAGAAATTGGAATCAATCATGGTGGAAGTCTTGATGTTGCAAAAAAAATGTTAAATGCTGCGGCGCGTGCTGGTGCTAAAATAATTAAACACCAAACACACATCGTAGAGGACGAAATGTGCTCTATAGCAAAAACGATTTCCCCAGGGAATTCCTGCGATTCGATATATGAAATTATGAGCAGGTGTGCTTTAAGTGAGGCTGAAGAAAGAGAAATGATGGACTATTGTCATGATTTGGGAATGGTTTTTTTGAGTACACCATTTTCCAGATCCGCAGCTGATCGACTAGAAAAATTTGGTGTCATAGCTTATAAAATTGGATCGGGGGAATTAAATAATTATCCGTTAATTGACCATGTTGCCCAGTTTGGGAAACCTATAATTTTGTCTACAGGCATGAATAATATTGACGCAGTCAAAAAAGCTGTAAGTATATTGGAAAAAAGAAAGGTTTCATATGCTCTGTTACATACAACCAACTTATATCCAACGCAGCCTCATCAGGTAAGGTTAGGGGCGATGCAGGAATTGAAGGCAAATTTCCCGAACTGTCCAATAGGGCTTTCGGATCATACCTCGAATAATCTTGCAGCATATGCGGCTATAGCACTGGGAGCACAGATTGTCGAAAGGCATTTTACAGATACTAAACGTCGTAAAGGACCAGATATAGTTTGCTCGATGGATGAAGCTGATTTGGCGGAGTTAATAGCTGCAGCTAAAACAATTCCGAAAATGCTTGGTGGTCACAAACAGGCACTTCAAGAAGAACAGGTCACTATTAATTTTGCTTACGCCTCAGTGGTGAGCATAAAAGCAATAAAAGCAGGAGAGATGTTTACAAAGGATAACCTATGGGTGAAACGGCCGGGAACTGGTGATTTTCTCGCTGAAGAGTATGAGAATTTACTAGGGAAAAGAGCTTCAAGAGATATTGCGTTTGATGTCCAAATCAAGAAAGATATGGTTAAGTAATATGAAAATTAAAAAAATTTTATTTATTACAGGGACAAGAGCTGATTATGGAAAAATTAAGACTTTAATGTCGATAGTTGAGACATCTCCAAAATACGAGTTGCACGTTTTTGTTACCGGAATGCATTTGTCTCAACTTCACGGTAGCACTTATAGGGCAGTTCAGCGAGACGGATGGAGGAATGTTCATATAGATTTTGCCTCAGCAAGCCATGAAGAAGGAATGGCTCAGAATCTTGCTTTGATAGCTGGAAATCTTTCGAATTTTATTCGTGCTCTTGCACCGGATCTTACTGTTATTCATGGCGATCGAATCGAAGCTCTTGCTGGTGTGATTTCTTCGACACTTCAAAATATCAGAACGGCTCATATAGAAGGAGGAGAGGTTTCAGGAACAATTGATGAATCGATCCGCCACGCAATTACAAAATTGTCTCATGAGCATTTTGTGTCTTCTGAAAATGCTAAAAATAGACTTTTAAAGCTTGGGGAAGAAAATAGTAGAATTCACGTAATTGGATCCCCTGATATTGATGTAATGTTGAGTAGTAATCTTCCTTCTGTAGAGGAAGTGAAAAAACACTATGAGATAACATTCCAAGATTATTTTATAGCTACGCTGCATCCGGTAACAACGGATTTGTTTGATTTAAAAGACAAAGCGGAAGTTTTTGTTAGCTCTCTAATTGACTGCGGTAGAAATGGAATACTTATTTATCCAAATAATGACCTTGGGCACGAAATAATCCTTTCGGCGTATGCAAAATTGTTGAATAATCCACAATTTAAATTGTTTCCGTCATTACGATTTGAAGCGTTTTTAACTTTATTGAAAAATTGCCAATTTATTATTGGAAATTCTAGTGCAGGTATACGTGAGGCGGGGATCTATGGCATCCCTGCCATTGATATCGGAAATAGACAACAGGGTAGATATTCCATTAATGAGTTAAATAATCTTCAGCATGTTGAATTTAATAAGTCTGATATATTGCACGCTATTGAGGAGACAAAAAACTACAGATATAGCTCAAAATTATTTGGGAGTGGTGGTTCAGCTGGCAAGTTTCTAGAGATAATCGATTCTGATGAATTCTGGAGTCGCTCAATTCAAAAACGACTAACATATTAAGCAGTATGAATATAGTAGCTATTATTCCAGCGCGAGGTGGAAGTAAAGGCATTCCGCGAAAGAATTTACGTCTTTTGGGGGGAGTGCCATTAATTGGATGGAGTATCCGTCAGGCGAAATCGTGTAGTCGCATTAACGAAGTTTATGTTAGTACGGACGATGATGAAATTGCAAATATGGCTCGGGCGTTCGGAGCTAAAGTTCCTTTTATGAGACCGATGCACTTGGCTTCTGATTCAACAGCTACAGTTGAAGTTGTTGACGACTTTCTCAGAAGATTATCACAAGAGAGTGCATGTCCTGATTTTGTAGTTTTGTTGCAACCTACACAACCGTTCAGAACACTTCAGACAATTTATAATTCGATTGACCTTGCAATAAAGATTAATTCTGGAGTTGTAACTCTTTCTCAAGTAAATGAACATCCTGTTCTGATGCGGAGATACAGACAAAAAGACTCAAGTGTAGAAAAAATACTTCCAGGAATAGATAGTACAATCCGGCGACAGGATTTTCCTGCAATATATCGTGTTAACGGTGCGGTTTATGTTAATCCTGTCAGGGACTATTTTTTTCACAATAGCTTGAATGATAACCCATATGCTGTATTAACCGATAAAATTGAGGCCGTAGACATTGATGAGCAAGAAGATCTTCTATATGCGGAGTGGTTAATTGAGCGAGGGCTTGTTGCGCCACCTCAGGTTAAATGATTGAGATATTCGCAACGTGAAATAATAAATTCTGGAAATAGTTGCTATTCCAGAATTACTAGGTCGCTAGTTTGCGATTTTGAGATTTTTTTTATTGTTTTTTTAACCGTGTTTGATTGTGACAACAGATTAACCTGGGGTCGCCAATATTAATGTTTTGTTTTTTGATTTCCTTCGATTTGTAATTAACTTGCGCTGTGTCGTCATCTATGGCTAGGTCTCTCTTTATTATTACTCAAAAGTACCCGTTGCTTAATGCAATCAATATAAAACTAAATGATCTAAAGCATGAGGAAGCGGATCTAATACTCGATGATGATCATGATTATGTTTTTGATTTGGCTTGTAGAATTAGGAAGGAAAGCCTTTTTAAAAATGTTTTTGTCTTCCAGTCAAAGCGAAAGAGTTATATAAAATTATTTCTAAAAAAAATATCTACTCCAACAATTGAGGATGTCGCATCGGAGATTTGGCTGAAAATTAAGGACTATATCCTTTATAGAATCAATTTGCCATCCTATATAAAGAATATAACAATTGATGGTGGCAAGATTGATTTTTCAGTCTATAACAAAGTGTTTGTTTGTTGTTCGACGCGAGCTTCATTTGCATGTACAGATATATTATATAAATTGGGAGTCATATCGGAAATTAATCTTGTTGAAGAAGGGGTTAGGGATTATTGCCAGTCATACATGATTGAAAAATATGTACGTCGGTACAGTAGACTGAAAATCATACAGCATTTGTACGATAAGGACTTGGTTTCGTATAATAAAAAGTTTAATATTAAGTATTCTGATATTCCGAAATTATCGAAATGCGACTCAGTCGCAAACTTTTTAAATCGAATATTTGGTTGGAATGGAGATTCATATGTTTCTGGTATCCAGGATGCGGTAGTTTTTTTTGAACAAGTTGCAGAACCAATGCCAAGTTACTTGGTAACGTCAAAATTAAATAGGATAATCCTAAAGAATGCATACAGAAAACATATGAAAGAACATTTATTATTTTTAGAGAAGTGTTCGGCTATTGAGAGGGTGATACAGATATTAAAACAGCATGAGCTAATTAAAAACTTTAGAATAAAAGTCCACCCGAGAACAGTTAACGGACTTAAGTCGCAATGGAAAGACTTTTTGCTTGATAATGAAAATAATAGTACAAATATTCCGTGGGAGCTCTATTGTTTAAATGTTAGAATGAGCAATTGTAAGCTAGTTACTCTATTCTCTAGTTCAGTTGTAAACAGTTTGGTTTGCCTAAATTCAATTTCTCATATAAAGATAGTGCTACTTTACGAACTTATGGAGCATAAGGAAAGTGTGCCGAATGACTTAATGCGCTTTTATCAAAAGGTTAAGATAAAATATCCGTCAATTATTTGTATACCGAGTAGTAAGGCGCAGCTAGATTCATTAATTGTTGATTGATGATCTCGTGGGACACATTTCAATGTGTTTTGTCGGGGGATAATCTGTACCTTCTGGGGGGGGGTACTTTAAGAGTTCGCCCAACAGAGCTAATTCGCCGCTTAGTCCAATCAACTCGATGAGTTCCTCTTTGGTCTGCATGACCGCCCTCTCTGTCAAAATACTTCCTAATTGTTAATTAGGAGGACACGGAGACAGACAAATAGGTAGCCCCTATCCTCTCGAAATAAAATCAAATCCTCGGAAGAATCCTTTCAAAAGAAACCACAGTCGCATAAGCGCACCGCGAATATGGGATTGCAGAAAGCTGTCCGTACCACTGGTTCAAGGCTGTCAAAACTTCAGGAGCGCAACCCGTACAACGCGCTCGGTTCGCTCCTTTGCCGCGCGGTATGAATGTGAGCTTCCCATACCCTTACCGGGGAATTGAGCATGATCAAATACCTGCTAAATAAAACGGGGCAAGCCATCGAGCCGCCCCGTCCGTGCTTCTTTATTCGATTGACGTAGTTCCATGGCAACCACGGCGTCACGTCGAAGCTCGCCTTGGCATCCGGATCGTATTGCAGCAGCTTGCGATCGGGGTTGAGATGGTCTTCGAGCCTCGTGTGCGTCTCGTCAATCACGTGCTGCGCACAGGCGCGGCTGTATTGCTTGAACCACAAGACCGGGTTATCAATGCCATTGGCTTTGGCTGTTTCCACCAGCGTAAACCATCCGCACATGCTGTCGGCAAACTTCATCAAGCCAACCGCCTGTTTTAAAGAGTCGAATTTGTAGAAGTTCCCTTATGTAATTAAACATTAGACTTACTTTACATATAATGAAACTGAGGTAGTACTTGAAGAGGTGATTCTATGTTAAGGGAAGAAACTTGAAGTCTTTTTTGAGTGATCTTTACTTGATTTTGATTTTAGATAGAAATATGTTTTCAGGACAGTGTCTCCAAGTTTATATAGGAAAAATCGACGTTTATTTCGGGGTGTGGCTCTATCAAAAATGTCAGTTTTCGAAAGTTGGTCATATAAATTCTGAAGAGATTTTTTCGTAAAACGGTGAGATTTTCCAAGGTAAACATATTGAGTTACGCCCCAAAAGGAATCAAGCAAGCATTTTTCAATGCCATTTTTAACGAAATCTGGATAGCCTCCTTCAATATATATTTTGCTAAATAGCTGTAGTTTGTCGTCATTAAACAAAGCTGTTTGCGATAAAGATGACTTGCGAAGTCTGTAGAAAAATAGAACTGATGGATTGAGGATTCCGTTGTAGATTTTGGGAAGGCATCTTAAAAAGAAGTCAACATCTTCCAGGCAGCGAAAGTCATTGTTGAATCTAACATTTTTGATTTTGCTTAATCTAAATACTTTATTATTTAAGAAGCGTCCTACTGTTTTATCTCGGAACCCTGGACGTTTTTCAGGTTCTTTGAAAAATTGCAATCCAATTTTTTGCTGTGTGATGATAGATTTACTAGGGGATTCGTCAGAGTATCTGCTCAAAATTCCATTTTGATCAAATCTTTCATATCCACAAACAAAATAGTCAGCGTTAGAGGTAGTAATATCTGTGATAGCAGTTTCTAAAAAATTTGTTGCAATATAATCATCGGCGTCGAGAAAATAAACAAATTCAATGTCACTCCTTTTTTCTATGAAATCCAGGCCGGCATTTCGAGCTGATGATACGCCTTGGTTCTTTTGTTGTATGATGTGAAGGCGTGGATCTCTACTGCAATACTAATCTAGAATTTTTGCAGACGAATCGGTAGAGCCGTCGTCAATTGCTATAATAAGAAAATCCTTAAAGGTTTGAGCTAAAATAGAGTCCAGGCATTGCTCTAAATAGTTTTCGACGTTAAAAACAGGAATAATTATGGCAACTGTAATCGGGGTGCGTGGAAAGGTGACGCAAGGCATGGTCATACAGATGTAGGTTTAGATAAAAAACGTTTTTCGGTATGTTGTCAACCTGTTGGTGCCAGCAAATTGAAGTTTGAAATTAAGGTGTATGAACAAATTTTATCGATGTTTGTGTTTTTAGTTTTTAATGATGTTGTGAAGATTTGATATGCATTTTTGAATGGTTGAGTCTATGGCTTTTCCGTATTCAATATTTGTAAATTCTAAGTTATTCACTTTGGCTTCTACAGCTCTTTTCCACTGACAAGGGTATTCACTCTGGACCCATTTTCCTCTGCCTCTTCCAAAATGAGCAACTGCCAAATACAAAAGTATAGAATCAGTAAGGAAGTTCTTGACTGCGTCCTCTGACCATGAAACCGCCGTGCCACGGAGGTCTTTTTTATGGTTGTATGCAATTGCTAATCCAGCACCACCTAAAGTGCCTATCGCAGTTCCGACCAGTGTTCCTAATCCTAACGATAACCCTCCTGTTGCAAGATCAGTAGCTAAGCCACTAAAAGCACCTGTGCCAACAGCTCCAGCAACTGCAGCTGGTGCGAGCGGAACTGTACGAGTGATTTTCCAGTCGGACTGCATACGCCGTAGTATTTCCTTCCGTACTCCTTTCCCATTAAGCGAATTGATGGCTATCAATTTATCTGTTAATGCGCAGAACTCATCAGCAGCTCGTGATGCAAGTGCTGTTTGAGCCGCACCGAGAGGATCGTGGACTGTTTCATTTTTAAAAACTCCAAGACGTTTACCAAGCAATTTGATCTGATCCATAACCGATGCACTTTCTGCTATCTCACGATCATTGGAAAGTTTCTCGATATAGTGAACCATAGCATCAATACTTGCACTGTAGGCTGCTCGACGTTTCCTCGACCAAACTTCCCTCAGGGCGTCGAATGTAGCTTGAAGCTCTTCAGGGAGTGCCTCAGCGATAGCGTCAAACAGTGCGAATTCTTGTACCCAGCATCTTGCAAAAGCATCCATAGGAAGCACGGAATTCACAATCGGGCATGAGGCCATAGCGTTTGTCCAACGATCAACGTCGGCTTGTTCTGCTTCCGAAGACTTTGGTTCTCCCATTTGATTGAGCAACACAATCACTGGTTTGCCGATCCACTCGAGAATTCGCATCTCTGCGCTTACGTATGGAGCCGAGTCCGGTAATTCGGTAGCATTAACGAGGTAGAGCACCACGCTTGACGTTTCTTTAACGTGTTTGAGTGCTTTCTGGTTTAGCCAGAGAGATTTGTTTGCTACACGATCCCAAACTTCAGACAAAAACCAACCTACAGGATTGGCTCTGCCTTCCAGACGTTTTGCTAGAGCAACAGAATTGCCAAATCCCGGTGTATCCCAAAGAATAAGTTCACATCCTTCTGGAGTTCGAGCCAGTACATAGTCATCTGTCGTTTCAGTGACATGGGCGCGGTCTGCAACCTCACCAATGTCTCGGCCCAGCAAAGTACGCGCAAGCGTTGTTTTGCCGATATTGGTATGACTGACTAGACTCAGATGAATTCGCATCGGATCAGTGCTCATTGTCAATTTCCTTCTTGTCGATGTCAGTCATTGGGCCGATTTGATCGGCAGAAATTCGAGGAGCTGCCCAGGCTCGAATTGTCTTGATTACTTGTAGCTGAGAATCGGAAGAGTCGTGCAACACAAATAGCTTGGTTTGATGCAAATTGCCCAAAGATTTCCACGCCTCTTGTCGTTCTTTGATGCGTGCCGGCATCGAAGCGAAGCGTTGGGCAAACTCCTTCATATCGAGGAGTGCGGCAAAGACAGCAGAACCATTAGATTCATAAGATTGGCGCAAACGTTCAATGACTGCGCCGTGCACTTCATCTTCCGGCGTCTCAATGCCGTCAAACCAGACAAGAACGATTGGCTTTCGGGGACCGGAAGAAATAGTGGGAATGTTCGCTTCTTCATCGTCAAAGTCGACAGTCTTAACTGCAGAGTCTTCTGCACTTCCCCAATGCTTGCAGAGGATAGAGGTTGTCTGATCTCGCAAGGGACGATTCACTGACGATGTGACAATCAATAGGTTCCCCAGCACAGCGTCTTGCGCGCATTGGACAAGGATATTTTCGAAGTAGGACGACTCAATCGAAAGCGATGTCTGCGACTTAAACCGATTCATTCGCCAGGTATCAAAGCAGGCGAAGATCAGGCGAGGAACAATAACGACAACTCCCATCAGAATCATCATTCGAATGAGCCAGGGAGCTGCTGAAACAGGACTTTCGAGATATGGGAGACGGTCTGCCCGCATGTCAACTATCTGAGCAAGATCCGGCATGGGCGGCAGAGGTCCGACTGCGGGTATGAGGCCGTAGGTGTAGTCAATGAAGGCCTTTACGCTTTCAGGGCTTTCCGCAAGCCACGTGCTCTCCCATCCGGCCCAGTATGACGTACCGAAACCACGTACCAGAAGACTCACGATGATGCCCAAAGCAAAAAAGAGGGCAGCAAAATGTAGAGTACGGGCCACATTCATGCGAATCAGCGGCGCAACAAACGACGACCATTCGCTGTAGAAGTGCGACTTGAAACTGGAACGACGCAATGTGCCGTAGCTTGTCTTTTGAACGAATGCGTTAAGACTGCTTCGCAATGGCAACGCAAATCGATTGGTTCCAGTTCCGACCAGACCGATGGCACAGCAAAACAGTGCGAGATAAACAACGAGATTCCAAACGATCACTCCCCAATAGGGAGGAGAGAGCAGATTGACAATATGCTCCGGACTCGCGATACGATCCGTCAAGGCACCTAGCACAAAGGCTAGCAGAACAAAGAGAGGTGAGAAGAATTGGGGCAGGCGAGCCTTAGTGCTGATGGTCGTATTAACGCCGCGCTCAGAAGCCGTACGCAACACGACCTTGGCGCGTTCAGTCAAAAGCTTCACGGCATCGGCGGATTCGCCGACCGTATGGGCGGCTCGAAGGCTTGCGGCTTCGGCGTCAGCCGACGTCCACTTGATATGCGCGTCATTGGATTCCTCAACAGCCTTGGCAAGCAGAATCAGTTTTGCCTGTTGGAGTGTTAGTCGAACCGATGTTCGTTTGCTTTTTGCCATAGCAATGAGAAATCCTCTGATATTGGTTCAAACCCCTATTTTAGGTGAGAGTGCTTAGTTGCGCTCTAGATTCGAGCCATTTGCACGGCGTCAACCAGTTCTTTTGTTGCTGCACCGGGATCCTTTTGTCCGCATACAGCTGAAACAACAGCAACCCCATCGGCTCCGGCACGAATCAAATCTCCGACAATGGGTACTTTGACACTGCCGATGGCAACAACCGGACAAGGTTTCCGTGAAGCGAGGTCGGCAAAGCCGTTAATGCCGAGGGCGTCGCTTGCATCCGGTTTCGTGCTCGTCGAGAAAATCGGTCCGATTCCAAGATGATCAACCAAACGAACATCGACTGCAGAGAGTTCCTGTTTGTTGGACACAGAGAGCCCTAGTAGCTTTTCGTTTCCGATGATGGCGCGAGCATCGCTGGGAGATAGATCGTCCTGCCCGATATGCAAGCCTTCGGCATCAACGGCAAGGCACACATCAGCATGATCGTTGATGATCAGAGGAACATGAAAGTCGACGAGAACTGACTTTAGCACACGGCCGCATTCAACCAGTGCTCTCTTTTTCCAATGCGGGGCGCGCAATTGAACGCAGGTGGCGCCATTCTGTACTGCCGCGCGCGTGGTGTTGATCATGCCTTGAGCACCGCCACACAAATCGGGGTCCAGTACCAGATATACGGAAAGATCGATGGGGTGTCGCATCAATAAAAGTCCTTGGCTTGAAGAAGGTTCAGAGCGTCAATGTAAGCCACGGCAAAACTACCCGGCCCGCGGGCTACGCCGGCAGCCTGTTGTGCGGCACGTTTGGCAAGCGCGCAGGCGGAAATGACAGCTTCAAGAGGATGTTCGGTTTGAGCAACGAAGGCTGCCACCATGGCCGACAGGGAACAGCCGGTTCCGACCACAAGTGTTGCCTTAACGGAGCCGCCGGTACACGAAAGAATTTCCTTGCCGTCGGTAGCGTAGTCGGTTTTGCCGGTGACGCAGACGATGGTGTTGTACTCACGAGCAAGTTTGACGGACGCTTCAAGAGCGGCATCACTAGAGTCGGTACTGTCGACCCCCTTACCGCCTTTGCCCATTCCTGCAAGGGCCAAAATTTCTGAGGCGTTACCGCGGATCACCGTCGGGTGAAGCGCCAAAAGGCCTTGGATCATTTTGTCACGCCAGGGAATAACACCGGCTGCAACCGGATCCAGCACCCAGGGAACATTGTGTCGAACGGCACTTTTTGCAGCCAGATGCATGGCTTCCAACGAATCCGGACGGGGAGTACCGACATTGATCAGCACGGAAGAAGAAATCGCGGCAAAGTGTGCGGCTTCTTCACAGGCAATGACCATAGCGGGCGATGCGCCCATCGCAAGCAACACGTTTGCCGTGATCTCCTGCACAACATCATTGGTTATGCAGTGCACGAGCGGCGCTACCTCTTTCACATGGAAGAGGTGTGTCGCAATGGTTTCAGGTTCTACGGCACGAACAGGAGGCAAAGTGAATTCAGACATACAGCAGAAGAAAAGAGATGAAGTTGAAAAATCAAAGGGAACTGATGGCGCGCGTCAGCATATAGCCGGCAAGAACCAAAAGCATGCAGGCAAAGATGCGCTTTAAGGGTTTTGTGTCGATGCTGTGAGCGACCTTGGCACCGAAAGGCGCCGTAAAAATGCTTGCTGCTGCCACAGACAATAAAGCTGGCAAATGGATGTAGCCCAACATCATGGGAAATTGCGGGAGTCCCGGTTCACCCCAGCCTGTAATGATGTAGCCGAGCGTTCCGGCAGCTGCAATGGGAAAGCCCAAGGCGGCAGAGGTTCCTACGGCGTTATGCATTTTGACATTGCACCACACCATGAACGGAACGGAAATGAAGCCGCCCCCGGCGCCGACCAATGCTGAGACCACTCCGATGCCGGTACCGGCGCCAAACATTCCTGCCATTCCCGGAAGAGTTCTTTTGGGTTCCGGTTTGGAGTTGATGAACATCTTGACAGCGGAAAAGCCGACAAAACAGACGAAGACGAGAGAAATCCAGAAGGTTGGGAGAAGGCTGGAGATTTTGGCTCCGAGTAGTGCGCCTACCAAGATACCGGGTGCCACTGCTGCAACAACGTTCCAAAGCACTGCACCGCGCTTGTGATGCGCTCGGACCGAAGAAAGCGACGTGAACATGATGGTAGCCAAAGATGTCGCGATGGCTGTATGAACGATGGCTGTATCAGGCACGTCGGCATAGACCAAAAGCATGGTCATGAAAGGCGTGAGCACCATGCCCCCGCCAATGCCGAGGAGGCCGGCCAAAAAACCGGTACAGGCGCCTAAACAAAGCAGAGCCGCAACAATTTCCCAAGACATGAATACGCTTCCCGCAGAATTGTCGAAATGCGGCGTACATGATACCTGCGCCAAAGAGGGCAGAGCGAGGTTGGGGCAGGAATTGCCGAAGGCGGGAAAAGGAAGACCCTGTGGTTTCCGGCTACGTTACCTGAACCGAAAGGTCAGGGTGGCCGCGGCTGGAGCGGAAAACGGAGCGGACAACGCGTGCCCGCTGCACTATCGGCTCTCGAGTTAAACGGCCTTGCACGAATGCATAGGTTAGGAACATTGGAGCCGCTGGTGAAACTTCACAGGGTAGGACAATTATAAAACGATAATGACCTCAGGTACCCGATTAAGCGTAGTACCCATTCGTACAAAGCTTGTGGCGTTCTCTAACAATCCGGAAATGAGGTTAAGAGTTTGAGGACGGTTGGCTCGCCGAGCCAATCTGAAAAGGGCTTTGCCCTCTCCGCCTAACGGCGGATTCACCCAAAGTTTTTCCCGGCCCTTAAGAATACGCCTTGCCTTGCCCGCACAAGCATGTTTCATCGTAAGGCATACACTTAAAGTGCGCAGATAGGAGAAGTCCGACTCTGCGCGGCCCGCGAGAATGCGCGGACAGCCTGAGTTTTAACGCTTTGGCTGAGAATGTGATGACGGCACACGCTGTTATCGCAACGCTTTCCCCTTTGCTGTCGGCGATGACGTCTTTCTTTTAGTCACACCGCTTTGCACCGGCAAGCAGCCGGCGCTTTCTTGGGGTTTCAAGGGAGTTGGTGCCGATGATGAATTGACGCACGACCCCGCATGGGGCGTCACGCCGCATACGGCTTCATGCGTCAAGTCCGTGAAGGGTGAGGAACCTCCTGAAGACCCTCGGTCTTTTACGGCATCTAAGCGCCAAAATGTTCTAGCACAACATTTAAAGGAGGCCCTCATGGCGAATCTTAATCAGTTTTGCGACTTCATGAATCTCATCGGCATCGACATTGCCAAAAGTGTGTTTCAGATCTATAGCTGCGACACGCAGACCGGAGAGATCACCAATGTGCAGGTCAAACGGGACAAGGTATTGGAGAGCTTTGCCAATTGCGGTAAATGTCTTATTGGCATGGAAGCATGCGGTAGCTCCCAGTACTGGGCTCATCAGCTGCAAGCACTCGGCCATACTGTCCGGTTGATGGATCCCAAGCTCGTTAAGCCTTTTGTTCGCCACAACAAGAGCGACAAGGCTGATGCCGAGCGCATCTACCATGCCCTGGTAAGCGGAGTCCGGGCCGTTGCTGTCAAGACGGAAACGGAACGTGACATCCAGACGCTGCTGACAATGCGAGCCTTGCTGGTCAAACAGCGTACAGCCCGCATCAACCACGTGCGCGGCTTACTTGCCGAATACGGACATGTTATGCCAAAGAGCGTTGATCAATTCGATAAAAAGGTTGATGAATGCATCAACAGCCTTGAGGGTGACGCTGTGCAGTTGGTGATCGACATGTTGCGCGATACGATCAAAAGCATTCGTGACGAGCATGATCGGATCAAGACGCTTCAGCGCGAAATCAGCAGGCTTGCCAATCAAACCAGAAATGCAAAGCACTTTCTGACAGTTCCGGGCATTGGCGAGACGATTATGGCGTATATGTGCGTGCTGCTTGCCGACCCAACGCAATTTTCTTCGGGCCGGCAGTTTGCAGCTTATCTTGGCTTGGTGCCAATGCATACGGGCAGTGACGGCAAGACTGTCACCACAAAGATTCCCGGCCGAGGCGATAAAGCTCTGCGAGCTTTGTTGGTACAGGGAGCCCATGCGGTGGCCAGGTCGAAATACCGGACAGACTGGGTGAAGAACATTTTGGCAAAGAAACCCAAGAAGGTGGCAATGGTTGCCATCGCCAACCGCATGGCACACCAGTGCTGGGCGGTGGCAAGCAAGGGACAGGACTGGAGAAGGATGCCTGTTACGGCAGCCTAGGAGAAAGACGAAATGCTCGCCGTGATTGATCCAAGCTCAATGATGTAAAAACCGGTTACGCCGGCCTCTGCTAAACCTGTGCCCGTTTTCGACGTATTTTTGCGTCGCTATAAAAAAGAGGAGCAGAGGTCCGGCCCCCATCATGGCCACGCCAGAAATGCCGCATTTGCCAATGCGGTCATGACGATAAATAGGTCGAATAAGAACGTTCAACGCTTTCTTCTGTTGATAACGTAACGAACTCTGAGATGGTTGACGACGTCGGGCGCCACGAACAGACAGTAAGTTCAGCTCGGTTAGTGAAAGTTTTTGCCAATGCACCCACGCACTGGCAAGGGCTTTTGCGGCTCTGGAAAAAAGTCAGGCAGGTTTCGGCAACTTGACAGCAAACCAAACCGAGAGATGAGGCAACACGCCGCAGCGCCTTATTCCACGGGCGTTTCCACGCACGATGAATCGCCATTGGGCGGCCTTAATCGCACTATCGTTGGATGCTTTGTCGTCGGATAAGAAGCTGGAGTTTGATTTAAGACAAGAAGGCGCGTTCCCTGCTATTGACTCCTGAGGACATAAGGAAAGGCCGCTTATTTTCAGCGGCCTTTCGGGGAACATTTACACAAAAGCTGGAAAAGTTCAGCTTTCAAGAGCGGGATCCAGAGCTTCATCGCACTTCATGCGAAGCGCGGCAACACGCGAAACAGTTGCTTCATCGACAGGGACCTGACCGAGACGGCCGGTAATGGAGTCAAAGGCAATCTGCAACGACGCCATCACGGCAACGCGTTCAGGGGTGAGCGAACGATTGGCCGAGCGTACTTGAGATGCACGCGTATTGAGGATTTCGGCGGCGCTGCGTAGATTTTCAACGTCTTCCTCGGAAACCTCGAAAGGATACTCGCGATCCAAGATGGTGAGTTTGATGCGTGGCATGCTTTATGACTCCGATTTTCTACCCGACAATGTTCCGATTAAGCAGAAGGCTGTTCCGTCTGCTGGTCGGCCGTCAGAGAGACGATCAGCGAATCGATGCGGCTGCGCACGGCGGCAGCTTCTTCCTCGAGCAGTTCGACAGCGGCGGTCTTGTCTGCAAGCTGAGCTTTGAGGGCTGCATTTTCAGCCTTCATTTCGTTGTAGGCCTGCACAAGGCGGGCGACGGAAGATTCAAGTTTGTCAAGCTGGTCGTTCATTTGTTACCTCGTTAGAGCATGCGCAGTGTTTATTGCGCACCTAGGAAAAGTTTGCCAGCGAATTTTGCCACTCAACGCGTTTGTCTGCGCGGCTTTTTACGCGGAAAAACAAATTCAGTTGAATCCGAGCACGTCGGACATGGAAAAAAGTCCGTTGGTTTTGTCTTTCAGGAAGCGCGCTGCCGTCACGGCACCTTGTGCGTAGCCTGCGCGTGAACCCGATTTATGGCTGATCTCAATGCGCTCACCGGGGCCGGCAAAAATCACGGTATGGTCACCGACAACGTCCCCGCCGCGCAGGGCAGCAAAGCCGATGGCTCCATCGGGACGTTCACCGGTATGTCCTTCTCGACTGAGAACTGCAACCGAATCGAAATCAACGCCGCGTCCCTGTGCCACACGTCGCCCCATTTCAAGAGCCGTGCCGGAAGGCGCATCCACTTTGTGTTTGTGGTGCATTTCAACGATTTCACAGTCGTATTGCGAGAGCAAGGCGCCCGCAATTTCCAAAAGCTTTAAAACGGAATTGACACCGACGCTCATGTTGGGCGCGAATACGACAGGAACAGACCTGGCCGCTTCCACAATTTTCTCCTTGCTTTGCGCGTCAAAGCCGGTCGTGCCGATCACGACGCCGATATTGTGAGCAACGCAGAATGGCAGATAGGCAAGCGTAGCCTGGGGACGTGTGAAGTCGATCAAAACATCGGCTTTGGCAAGGTCCTGAACGTCATCCGAAATCAAAATCCCGGTCGTTTTGCCAATTGCCGCACCGGCATTCGTGCCAATTTCGGGAACTCCGGGGGCAGTGACGGCAGCTACGAGTTCAAGGTCATTGCTACAGAGAACGGCCTCAATAATGAGCTTGCCCATGCGGCCGGTTGCGCCGGAAACAGCGATTTTCACGGTTTAACTCCTTACTGATCTTCAGGACGCACGAGAGGCGTCGGAGCGAAGTCCGTTTCGCGGCCGAGGATCATTTCGTCAGCCTGTTTTTCGGTCGGAACGCGACCCGCTTCAATCTTGGTAAGGATGTCCTGTTCATCGAAGTAAAGCGTGACACGACGCATCTGAATGTCACCGTAGCGCGGATTCAGATAGTAGGTGTAGTCCCAGCGATTGCGATGGAACTGACTTTCAATGAGCGGTTCTCCCATCAGGAAGAGAACTTGCTGACGAGCCATGCCGACTTGAAGCTGGTCAATCATTTCTTTGGTGACCAGGTTGCCTTGGTGGACATCGGTACGGTAGACATAGCTATTGAAGTTGCAGCCGGACAGCGCGATCAAACCGATGGCAAGAGGAGCGGTGATAAGAAGTGTGCGCAAGGACATGAGAAAAACAGTCGAGAAAACGCCTCGAAATTCGTAAATTGAAAACTTCCCGTTATGATAGCGAGTATCGGATTGAAATGAGCCTCTTGAGGATAGCCAATGAGCGTAAATAATGAACATGAGATGCTTGAGCCCGAACAGGAACTCAAAAATGTGGGGCTTAAAGCAACCGCGCCGCGCATGCGCATTCTGGAGCTTTTCCAAAAAGCTCAGGAAGCTGGAGCTGTGCGACACTTGACTGCAGAAGACATCTACAAGCAGCTAGTTGCAGAGAACATCGAGGTGGGTTTGGCTACCGTTTATCGCGTTCTAACCCAGTTCGAAGCGGCAGGTCTCATCGTTCGCCACTATTTCGGCAATGACCGCGCTAGCTATGAGATGGATGACGGGGCGCATCACGATCACATTGTTTGCACCCGTTGCGGCCGCGTCGAAGAGTTTGTTGACAAAGAAATCGAAAAGCGCCAGAAACAGATTGCCGTGCGTCTTGGATTTGAACTTGAAGGGCACTCTCTTTCACTCTACGGCATTTGCGAAGATTGCCGCAAAAAGGAAAAGGCTCGACGTAAATAGCTTGAAGGCTTAAGAGCACTCAAAATAAATAACCGGGCTTGAGCTTTTGTTCCCAAGTCCGGTTTTTCATAGAGGCTACGTTAAACCAATTATTCTTCCACCAGTACAGGGCTCACGCCGACGCTGTGGAAGCCTGCATCAACATAGGTCACATTGCCTGTAATGCCGCTAGCCAGATCCGAGAGAAGGAAGGCGGCGGTATTGCCGACTTCATCAATCGTGACCGTACGACGCAACGGAGCGGAGTGTTCCATGTAGGTCAGAATCTTCGAGAAGTTCTGGATGCCGGATGCTGCCAGCGTCTTGATCGGACCGGAGCTGATGGCGTTGGCGCGGATGCCCTTGGGGCCGAGGCTGCCGGCCAGATAACGAGTGGAGGCTTCTAGAGCGGCTTTGCAGACGCCCATGGTGTTGTAGTTGGGAACGGTGCGTTCACTGCCGATGTAGGTGAGAGCCAAGATGGAGGCGGCACGACCTTCCATCAGCGGCAAAGCCGCCTTGGCAAGCACCGGGTAGGACAGCGCGGAAATTTCCATGGCTGTGCGGAAGGATTCGCGGCCGACTCCGTCGAGGTAGTCGCCTGCAATGCATTCACGCGGAGCGAACCCGATGGAATGCACAAAGCCGTCCAGACCGCCCCAACGTTCCTTCAGTTCATCCATCACATTGGCGATCTGATCATCTTTGGTGACATCCATTTCAAGGCAGATGTCGCTGCCGAATTCTTTGGCAAATTCAACGATACGGTCGTGGAAGCGTTCTCCGACGTAGGTAAAGGCGAGCTCGGCTCCTTCGCGGTGGCAGGCGCGGGCAATGCCGTAAGCGATCGAACGGTTCGACAACACGCCCGTGATCAAAAGTTTCTTGCCTTGCAGAAATCCCATGATTTATTCCTCGGTAAGGATTTTTGTTTTTAGCGAATCTTCAACCGTTGTCCGATGGAGATTCGAGTTGTTCTCAAATTGTTGATGATACGGATTTTAGAGACACTGGTACTGTACTTTTTTGCAATTGAAAAAAGTGTCTCTCCTTGTCTGACAACGTGTACGTTCTTCCCTGGTGGCGGCTGCGTATTTGCACGCGGCGGAATTACGAGCACGAGTCGCTGCCCGATGCGCAGTCGGGAGCTGCGCAAATTGTTCGTGCGACGAATCGAGCGCTGTGTGATGCCGTATTTCTTGGCGATGGTGTAGATGGAGTCGCCCCGGCGCACGCGGTAGACCACGCGGCGCACTTCTGGAGCCGAAAGTTTGAGTCCGGCGTTGAGTTCTTCCTGTGCGATTGCCGGCGCAAGTTGTCCGTTGGCGTCAACAAGCAAAGCAGAACCAGCGAGCACTTTGCGTCCCTTCGGGATGCGGTTGACGCGCCGAAGCTCTTCTTCGGTCATGCCCGATTTCAACGCAACGTCAGCGAGCGTTTCACCTTCTTTAAGGTGATAGAGCACCCAGCTTGAGAGCGGCTTACCGGTGTTGACCCAACTTGCGAGGTTGTCCATGAAGACTTCCAGATTTTCCATAGGAAGCAACATGACGGAGTTGTGGCTGGCAACGATCACGGGCAGATTAAAGCCGGGATTGAGCATCCGAAACTCGTTGGGATCCATTTCAGCTAGCTCTGCGGCCGTCTTCATGTCGATGTCACGGCTCTTCGTGACGCGGACAAAATAAGGAGCGTTTTCAATTTCAGGCAGATTGATGCCGTACTTTTCTGGATCGGCAACGATTTGACGGATTGCTTCCAGTCTTGGTACGTAGTAGGCCGTTTCACGAGGCATTCGCAAATGCGCGTAATCCGCTTTGCGTCCACGGGCTTTTGCTCTGCGAATGGCACGAGAAACACTGCCTTCGCCCCAGTTGTAGGCGGCAAGTGCTAAGTGCCAATCCCCAAACTGTTGATGGAGCTTTTCCAGGTAGTCCAATGCTGCACGCGTACTCTGCAGCACGTCTCTGCGCTCGTCCTTCCAGAAATTCTGCTGAAGCGAATAAATGTTGCCGGTCTGAGGCATGAATTGCCAAAGGCCGGAAGCCTTGGCGTGAGAGAGTGCTTCGGGTTGGAAAGCGCTTTCCACAAACGGTAAAAGCGCGAGTTCTGTGGGCAATCCTCTCTGCTCAATTTCGTCGACAATGTGATAGAGATATTTGCCGGCACGCTCAAAAACACGCTCGATGTGACGCGGATTACGACTGTAGCTTCTTAACGATGTTTTTACGCGGCTGTTCTTAAGTTCCGGCATAGCGTATCCGCGGCGGATACGATCCCAGATGTCAACGGGAGGAGATACTTCAGCTTCCGTAGCGGGTAAATCATCGGCTTGCCGCGCTTCCGTAGCCGCAGGTGTTTCTGCGCACGCCACGGAGCCGGCAAAGCAAATGCCGGTTACGAAGCAAATCAAAAAATTGCGCAAAGACACCATGAATGCGAGAGAAAAAAGAAAGGTGAGACGGGAAGCGACTCGAAAAGGCAAAATTGTAGCTGGAAAAGCGTACATTTCTGTTTGTGTGCTATGCATGGCACGGGCATAATTCTACGTTCTATTTTCCATTTTCAATCAAAGATCAGGACAAATGGCTCAATATGTCATGACCATGAATCGCGTGGCCAAGGTGGTTCCCCCCAAGCGATTCATCCTCAAAGATATTTCTTTGTCGTTTTTCCCGGGGGCCAAGATCGGCGTTCTGGGGCTCAATGGTGCCGGTAAATCGACGCTTTTGAAGATTATGGCCGGTGTCGATAAAGACATTGATGGCGAAATTACCTGGCAGAACGATCTCAAGATCGGTTATCTGCCGCAGGAACCGCAGCTCGATCCTGAAGCAACGGTTCGTCAGGCCGTAGAAGAAGGCATGGGCGAAGTGATGCAGGCTCAGGCCAAGCTTGATGCTGTGTACGCAGCTTATGCCGAACCGGATGCTGACTTTGATGCACTGGCAGCCGAACAGGCTCGTCTGGAAGCCATCATTGCCGCTGCCGGTACGGATGCTTCCACGCAGATGGAAATTGCAGCGGATGCTCTTCGCCTGCCGCCTTGGGAAGCCAAAATTGGACATCTGTCCGGCGGTGAAAAACGCCGTGTAGCTCTGTGCCGTCTGTTGCTGTCTCGTCCGGACATGCTGTTGTTGGACGAACCGACCAATCATCTGGACGCTGAAAGCGTTGAATGGCTGGAGCAGTTCCTGCATCGTTTCCCGGGAACAGTTGTTGCTGTTACCCACGATCGCTACTTTCTTGACAATGCAGCCGAATGGATCCTTGAACTGGACCGCGGTGAAGGAATTCCCTGGAAGGGTAACTACTCTTCCTGGCTTGACCAGAAGGAAAAGCGACTGGAGCAGGAAAAGCGTCAGCAGGAATCCCGCGCCAAGGCCATCAAACATGAATTGGAATGGGTGCGCCAGAATCCCAAGGGACGTCAGGCAAAGGCAAAGGCTCGCTTGAATCGTTTCGAAGAGTTGTCGAGCTACGAGTACCAGAGCCGTAACGAAACCAATGAAATCTTTATTCCGGTGGCAGAGCGCCTCGGCAATAAGGTTATTGAATTCCACAATGTCAGTAAGGGCTTCGGCGACCGTCTGCTGATCGACGACTTATCCTTCACAATTCCGCCCGGTGCAATTGTTGGTGTCATAGGCCCCAACGGTGCCGGTAAGTCAACGCTCTTTAAGATGATTACCGGAAAGGAACAGCCGGATTCCGGTTCCATTGTTCTGGGTGACACGGTCAAGATTGCCGCCGTGGATCAGACTCGTGAGGGATTGCCCAACGATAAGACTGTGTTTGAGGCGATTTCGGGCGGGCTCGACATTCTGCAGGTCGGCAAGTTTGAGATGAGCTCGCGTGCCTATCTCGGTCGCTTTAACTTCAAGGGCGGCGATCAGCAGAAGACTGTGGGCGTTCTTTCTGGCGGCGAACGCGGCCGTTTGCACTTGGCTGCAACTTTGCTGAAGGGCGGCAACGTTCTGTTGCTTGACGAACCCTCGAACGACTTGGACGTTGAGACCCTGCGAGCTTTGGAAGAAGCGCTGTTGGAATTTGCCGGCTGCGCGCTGGTAACCTCACACGACCGCTGGTTCCTCGACAGAATTGCCACGCATATCCTGGCGTTTGAAGGCGACAGTAAGGTCGTGTTCTTTGATGGCAACTACAACGAATACGAAGCCGACAAGAGAAAGCGCCTAGGTGAAGAAGCGGCGCGTCCGCACCGTATTCGCTTCAAGCCTCTCAAGCACTAAGTCATGTTCTGTCCTCCGGCGCATTTCTATACGGGAATGCGCCGGCTTGTCCTCATGCATTAGCTATGTCCGCCAACTTTGTTCATCTGCGTTTTCACTCCGAATATTCCATCCAAGACGGTATCGTGCGTCTCGACCCCATCCTTGAAGAAGTGATGGAGCAGGGAGGCGTTGCACTGGGTATCACCGATTCGATGAACCTGTTTGGAGCCCTGCGTTTCTATTCGCATGCGATAGCTGACGGCATCAAGCCCATCGTCGGGTGTGATTTGTGGATCACAAATGCGGTGCACGGTAAACGAGACAATCCGTATCGACTGACGGTTTATTGTCAAAACCACGAGGGCTATTTGTCGCTCTGCGAGCTTCTTTCCCGTGGCTGGATGGAAAACCAGTATCTGGGGCGCGGGGAAGTTAGACTCGAGTGGTTGACTCCTGAAAATTGCAAGGGACTCATCTGTCTTTCCGGTGGCCCGCAAGGGGTGATTGAGCAGCATTTGCTCGAGGATAATAAGGGTGAAGCTCAAGCGGTTCTTGAACAGTTGCGCGAGGCCTTTCCAGAGCGTTTTTATTTAGAAGTGCAACGAGCAGGCCGAAAAAACGATGAAGCGGTGGTGGCGCATATTGCCGAGTTGGCTGTTGAGACGGGATTGCCCATGGTGGCAACACACCCGGTGCAGTTCCTGCATCGAGAAGATTTCAATGCTCATGAAGTGCGCTGCTGCATTGCCGGTGGATACGTGTTGGCGGATCCCCATCGTCCGAAGCTTTATACGGAAGAGCAGTATCTGAAGACCGAAGAGGAGATGAGGGCGCTCTTTGCTGATATTCCTCAGGCAATCGACAACACGGTGGTGATTGCCCAACGCTGCAACTTGGACGGGGTTTTGCAAAAACCCCAGCTACCGCTATTCCCGACCCCGGAAGGCGTGTCGCTCGACGAATATATGGTGCAGCTCTCGCATGAGGGCTTGGAGCGCCGTCTTGAGTTTTTATATCCGGACAAGGCGGAGCGAGATGCTCGTCGCCCGGAATACATCGAACGCTTGGACTACGAGCTCAAGACAATCTCGTCCATGAAGTTTCCCGGCTACTTCCTCATCGTGCAGGACTTTATCAATTGGTCCAAACGAAACGGTGTAGCAGTGGGGCCAGGTCGCGGGTCCGGTGCAGGTTCTCTTGTGGCCTATGCGTTGGGCATTACGGATTTGGATCCGTTGCACTACGGATTGCTGTTCGAACGCTTCCTGAATCCGGAACGCGTTTCGATGCCTGACTTTGACGTCGACTTTTGTCAGCACAACCGTGATCGCACCATTGAATACGTGAAGCGTACCTATGGTGTGGATGCAGTGAGCCAGATCGTCACGTTCGGTGCCATGGGCGCAAAGGCCGTGGTTCGAGACGTCGGCCGTGTGCTCAACATGAACTACAAAAAGGTTGACGAACTGGCCAAATTGATCCCTCAAAAGCCGGGACTTGATGTGACGCTCGCAAAAGCAGCCGAGATGGAACCTGCGTTTAAGGAAATGGCCGAGAGGGAGGATTATGTCGAGTTGATGAGCTACGCTCAAAAACTCGAGGGCTTGACTCGCAACTTGGGTATGCACGCGGGTGGCGTTTTGATTGCACCGAGCAAACTGACGGATTTCTGCCCGCTCTATAACGCCGACGGCAAGCCCGAAAATACGGTCAGTCAGTTTGATAAAAAAGACATCGAAAATGTAGGCCTTGTGAAGTTCGACTTCCTGGGTTTGACAACACTGACGATTCTGACGAAGGCTGCAGAGTACATTGATCGACTCAATCCTGGTGCCAAGTTTGACCTGTCGCGAATCCCGACCGACGACAAGAAAACGCTGGAGCTCTTCCAACAGGGAAACACTGGAGCAGTGTTCCAGTTTGAATCGGACGGCATGCGTGAACAGTTGCGGCAAGCAAAGCCTGACTGTCTGGAAGATCTTGTCGCCCTGAACGCACTTTATCGTCCTGGTCCGATGGATCAGATTCCGCACTTTATTGACCGTAAATTCGGGCGAGAAAAAGTGGAGTATCTCGATCCCCGTATGGAGCCCATTCTTCGCGAAACCTACGGCATCATGGTCTATCAGGAACAGGTGATGCTGGTCGCACGAGCTATCGGGGGCTATTCGCTGGGCGGAGCCGACCTTTTGCGTCGTGCCATGGGTAAGAAGAATGTCGAGGAAATGAAACGGCAGCGCGCCGTCTTCATTCAAGGTGCAGCAGAACGCGGCGTCACTGCAGAAACGGCTACCGAAATCTTCGACTTGATGGAGAAATTCGCGGGTTACGGCTTCAACAAGTCGCATGCTGCTGCATACTCGTACGTTGCTTGGCAGACGGCATACCTAAAGGTGCACCACACGGCCTGCTTCATTGCGGGCAACATGTGCCTGGTGATGAACCAAGGTGAAAAGATGCGAGAGCTGGTGGAAGACGCCCGTGAAATGGGCGTGACCGTTCTTCAGCCGGATATCAATATCAGCGAATGGTTCTTTACGGTTCCCGATGAAAAGACCGTTCGTTTTGGTTTGGGTGCCATTAAGGGGGTCGGACAGAATATTGTCGAAGATTTGCTTCACGAGCGACTGTTGAATGGTCCGTTCTTGGATATTTTTGATGTAGCGGCTCGAGTGCACTCCATGAACCGAAAGGTCCTGGAGCAGCTCATCAAGGCGGGAGCTTTCGACTCGTTGGATAGGGATCGAGGAAAGCTCTTCGGTAACGTTGAGAATGCCATTCAGGCAGGGCAGGCCGTGGCAGCATCAATTGGACAGGCGAGCCTCTTTGCGGACGAAAACGGTGAAGACGAACGTATCGTCAATTGGAAAAAGGCGGAGCGCTGGGATGATCGGACGCTCTATACGCTTGAGCGAGATGCTTTTGGCTTCTGCCTCACGGGCGATATGTTCGATTCCTACCGTGTTGAAGCCCGCAACTTTTCTATTCCTTTTAAAGATGTCAGAGATAGCCGCGAACAACAGACTATCGCCGGCATTGTGCAGAGCGTGCGAACCATTGCAGGCAAGCGAGGCACCTTTGCCGTTGTGGCACTCAGCGATGGACAAACGACGATGGATGTCCTTGTGTTTGCAAAAACATACGAAAATTACAAGAACCTGCTCAAACCAGATGAAATGCTCATTTTCACCGGCAAGGGGCGCAAGGATGAACGTAGCGGAGGTATGTCTTTCGTCTGTGACAGGGTGATCACAATTGAAGAGATGCGAGTGCAAAAGGGCGCTACGCTCATGCTTGAGGTTACTGAAGGGCAAAGCTTGAGTGCTATCCGAGACCTACTTCATTCCGGACAGGTTGGAGAAAAAGGTGGTGTCCCCTGCGAAGTATCAATTAGTAGCAAAGGTGTAAGAGCAGAGGTGTTCCTCAAGAACATCTGTACTCCCACAGATCATCTGTTGAACCAACTGAAAAAGTCAGAAAGCGTGTCCTCAGCTAGGTTTGTGTACTAAGCCTTCAACTGAACTTGAAGGCTTAGTGGGGACGAGCGCCAATTATTTCAATACGTTGTTGAGGGTATCAATCACATCGGAGACATCGGGCCAGCGACCGTTTTCCCCGAGTACGATCGCATCGGGATTCCACGGGCCGGTGCGCTTGGTATCTGTGACCCCGACTAAGGTAATCTGTTTTGCACCGACAGCTGCAGCAATGTGGCTGACCCCTGAATCATTTGCAATCACCATTTCCGCTCGCTTTGCAATTGCAGCGAAGTTTCCTAACGTTGTGGGAGGCAGGATAGTTGCATCAGGACACGCGGCCTTGGCTAATGCCTCTTCTCGTAGAGAAGGAAAGACGATTGGTTCAACGCCTTTATCCCGCAAAGGCTTGACAAGGTCATTGAAATGTTCCCAGTGTTTCACTTTGCCTTGATGCTTTCCACGAGCAATGGGAGCTAGAAGAGCAAATCTGGCAGGAATCTTGTATTGCTCAATGAGATTTTTGGCTGCTGCTTCATGTCTCTTCATTAAGATAAGACTGAGGCGTTCAGGAACCTTATCGAACGCAGGAGTACCTCCCCAAGATTTAATAGCTTCATGAGCCACATAGAAAAAACGTTCGACTTCATGCATGGTTCCCGGCTCAGGTATGCCATTGTCCAGAATGAAGGAGCGCAGGTCTGTCTTCAGACCAGTAGTCTTGAGCCGTCCTAATTTAAAGAGGAGCGCTGATCCGAAAGAGTTTGGGAATAACAATCCCTGAGAGGCATTGGCGTTTTGAGCGAGGTAACGGATGCGAGAGAGGTCTTCCGAAACTTTTCCCTCAATTGGGTCGAAACGCCATCCCATCCCAGCCATTAGATCTTCAGCCCAACGTTTACCAATCAGAGCTGGTGTAAATCCACTTGCAGCAAGAAGTCGTAGAGCTGGAAGGCACATACAGCAATCGCCAACATGGTTCGGAAGACGGCAGAGAACGGTAGGCATAGAGGAAACCTAGTAGGAGTAGTGGACAGTATGCAAAGGGCACAATAACGTAGAAAGAGGGCGATCTCAACAGCCCACCTTCTGTTTTAACCTAGAAAGGACGCATTGTAAAATCACGCGACCAAAATCTGAACAATTTTTTTTTTGGGGGGGGGCTGCTAAATCAAAGCTCAAAGAGCAACACCTCAAATTTCTAGAGTCCGAAGGATAGAGTCTAGGAAGGAGCGGTTCCGATTTGCTCAATAGTTGAGAGGATACTCGTTTCCTAAGTGAACACCTGATTGACTAGAGATGCGATAGTTGGCCGACACTCCGATAGAACTCTAGGTTTCTTCGATTATCGGTTAGTTCGTATGTTTTGAGGGAAATGTGCTATGTCAATGTAGCAGAATTCGGAGAGCTGATTTACGAACTCCAGAAGTCTAGAGAACTAAATTTGGGACAAAGGATTACATATGAAAAAGAGAATTTTTGTATTAGCGCTATGTGTAACGGGGGTTATATCTCTGTCAGGCTGTTCTGATAATGAAGTTGCTGATGTCTCATTGGGCATTTTTACGCTCAAGGACATCAAACTGAATAGTTTTGTTGATCCGCTTGTGCCTGGAGTGACCTGTCACGTTGCGAGCATTGAAGCAAATCTTTCGTTGTCTGATCCGTCAGACAGCGCTGTGAGCTGCCGTCAGACTGGAGAAATTACTCCGGAAATGATTACTCGAATCAAGAAAGGAAAAACGGGAGAGGTTGTTTTCGAAAAATCTAAGAGTGTGTTTCTTAAGACATTAAAAATTCGCCGCATTTTTGACGTAGAGAGCCAGACTCTTATGTATCTCTCTTATTCGACGCGGGAAACATCAGGGAGCTTCAAACACAGTCTCTCTACTATCCCACTCTGGGGCACGGCGGCATACATCAAACCGCAAACGAAAAGTGAAACGGTAAATGCCCCCCATCCGACATCGCAATCTTTCTGATTTTGCATCTAATCATGAATAGTAAGTGGACATTTCGTTCGAAAGTCAACGAAATCGGCTGGCTGGCAGTTTTGTTTGCTGTTGTCGGAGCTGTTATTGCTTTGCGCTATCTAACAGGATTGCCAGGAACCCAATGGTGGCAGTACCTGTATGTTTTCGGTGCCGCAGCAGGTGTGTTTTTTATCGGGAATTTTTTCCTTCAGTTGCTGTTGGTATTGCCGCTAACCCGCTTCAGTTCCAAAGTAGGGCACGTAGTTGTTTTTGTCTTAACGTTTGTTTTGCTGGTCGCGCTGGTCACAGATACGTTTGTTTACCAGCAATATCGTTTTCATATCAATTGGGCGATGGTTGATCTCGCTCTTGTCGGTGGTCGAGAGGTTTTTTCCTTTTCCACTGGCATGATGATGAAAATTGCATTTTTGGTTGTTTGCCTAGCCGTTGTGTCTTTGATACTGATCTGGGCGAGTAAGAAGTTGACTACCCAAGCTGTATGGCCCTGCGTGGGCATCCTGGCAGGTTATCTAGTTGTAAATGCGGTAAGTGCTTACAGCGTTTCCCAGAATGTCAAACCAGTGACAGTTTTGGCCGAGCGGATTCCTCTCTACTATCCTGTCCGGGCAAATACATTTTTGTCTAAATTTGGTCTTGTGGCAATTGGAGAAGAGAAATTAAGTCTGTCTCAGAAAGTTGGCAGTTTTCACTATCCGCTCAATGAGCTTTCCCTTGGAAAGGGAAAGGATCTCAATGTGTTGATTTTGGCTATAGATTCTTTGCGTGCTGATGTTGTTGATGCAAAGACGATGCCTAATCTAACAAAATTGCAAAATCAGGCATTAGTTTTTCAGGAGCATTATTCTGCGGGTAATGCAACTCGTGCCGGCGTTTTCGGTTTGTTCTACGGACTCCCGCCATCCTATTGGCAGAGTGCGTTGTCAACGAATGTTCCCTCTTCGTTGGTAACGGGTTTCCAAAAGGCGGGGTACGAGATTACAGCGTTTGCGACTGCAACGTTGCTTAAACCCGAGTTTTACGCGACTGTCTTTTCTAGTGTAAGACCTTTGCGCATGAGCTCAGACACCGGTGAGACGGTTGCTGAACGAGATCGTGATAGTGTGAATGATTTTAAAAAATGGTTGGAGCAACGCGATACAAATAAAAAATTCATGAGTTTCATGTTTTTAGATAGCGTGCATTCTCTGGATTTTCCGGCAGATCTAGATGTTCCCTACGACGATTATTGGCTAGAGGTCGATCGATTAAAACTCTCTCCAGACTTTGATCCGCGAGAGTATTTCAACCGATATAAAAATGCTGCCTATTGGCAGGATGTACTGATTGGTCGAGTGCTACAGATACTCGAGAAGAACGACCGCCTGCAGGACACGATAGTGATTGTGACTTCCGATCACGGGGAAGAGTTCAATGACTCCAAGTTGAACTACTGGGGGCACAATGGAAACTTTTCTGATGCTCAGCTCAAAATTCCGCTTGTGATTGCATGGCCTGGAATGCCCGCACAACAAATTACCCATCGCACAACAGCCTACGATGTGGGAGCCACCCTGTTGAAAAGAGTATTGGCTGTTCAAAATCCCATTGAAGACTTTAGTGTAGGTAAGGATCTTTTTGATCCCGAGGGAAGAGAAGTCTTTTTTGTCGGCAGTTACAACGAGGACGCTATCGTAGCGGGTGACGAGGTGTTACTCATCAAAATGAGCGGAGCACTGGAAGGGCACAGCCTTAAAGATTGGAAAGAGATTGACGCGGCTCCACTTAAAAAGTGGGTGCCGGCTTATCTGCAGATGCGCGGTAAATATCGGCAATAGTGCGGGGTTGGTTGGACAAATGACAACTGAAATGTTGATGGAAGATGAAGACGGTGAAGAAGTCAAGCTTCCCGGACTCCCGGCGAACACAAAAAACTACATGACACCAATTTGCTACCGACGTCTGCTAGATGAGCGCGAGCATTTGGTTAACGTTGAGCGACCGAGCATTGTAAACGTAGTCAGTTGGGCGGCAAGCAATGGGGATCGTTCGGAAAACGGAGACTACCAGTACGGCAAAAGACGTTTACGCGAAATTGACCGCCGCATACGTTTTCTGAATAAACGAATTGAAAGTGCGGAGGTAGTCGATCCTACGAAACGTCCGCCTACAGATCAGGTGTTTTTCGGAGCGACGGTTACCTATGAGAACCTGACAACAGGAACTGAACACACGATTCGTATTGTTGGAATTGATGAAGCGAATCCGGAAAATGGCGACGTCAGTTGGGTGAGCCCGATTGCTCGTGTGTTCCTGAAACAAAGAGAAGGTGATAGTGTCAAATTACCGACGCCGGCAACGATTGATCACCCTGCGCGGGTAGAAGTGCTGGAGATAGTTGCGGTGGAGTACAAATAACGAAATCAGCGGCCTTGAAGAAATCTCAAATGACAAAAGAAAAACTTCCCATTAGCGTGGTGCTCTTGACGCGTAACGAGGAGCTCAATATCAAAGATTGTCTTCAAAGTTGCGCCTTTGCAGAAGAACTCATTGTTGTTGATGACGGAAGTACTGATAAGACGGTTGAGATAGCTCAGGAGTTAGGCGCAAGAGTCTTTAATCGATCTCTTGCTGGAGATTGGGGGGCTCAGAAGACTTTTGGCATGCAACAAGCTTCTCAACCTTGGCTTCTGCTGATTGATGCTGATGAGAGAGTCAGTTCAAAGCTGCAGGATTCTATTCGTCAAGTGCTGTCTGATTCATTGCAGAAGCGGGCATACATGATCCAGAGAGAAAATCATTTTGTATCAGGGTCTGCTACGCATGGATGCCTGCGTCCCGACTGGGTTCTGAGATTTTTGCCGAGAGAGGGAGCTTCGTCTATCGGAAAGGTGCATGAAAGTATTGAATCACCGTTCCCAAGAGATCGATTATCTGGGCGGCTTATTCATTTCACATACCGCAATTGGGACGCCTATTACCGGAAAATAGAGCTCTACAGCAGACTGGCTGCCGACAAATATTTTGATGAAGGCAGGAATTGCTACTTCTTCAGAGATGTTGTGTTAAGACCGCTCTGGGCCTTCTTCAAGGTCTACTTCATCAATCGAGGGTTTTTGGACGGGAAGCTTGGCTTCATTTTCTCCATGAACCACTACTTCTACACAATGGCCAAGTACGTACGGTACTACTACCTGAAAAATCACGGCGGCAAAATTTAATTGATAAAGCAAAGGGGGCTCCGAAAGGAGCCCCCACTACCTCTACCGATCCTCTGTCGGCAAGAAGATGCGTTTGTCGCCATCCAAGCGTCTAGCTACGCTCAGCACAGTCGGGATCCGTTTGAGCGCTCGCATGATGTGCATCAAGTGCAGTCGGCTTCGAACCTGAATCATCAGATTCAAAGATTCTTTACCTTCCTTGTTGGGTTCGACATTAACACCCACAATAGCTGATCCTGCGGAACTGAGTTCTGTGGCGACTGAAGCCAATGTTGCCCGATCATCGGTGATTTCCAGATCCAGCGGCACAAAGAAGCGAGCCTCTTCGGCGCTTTCGGCTTGCCACGCCAACGGCATCCAACGTTGCGGAGCATTTTGCCGTCCGCGAGCAACGTGTTCGCAGTCAGAGCGGTGCACGGAAAGCCCATGTCCTTTGCGCATAAAGCCCCAAATGTTGTCGCCGGGTACGGGATGGCAACAGGTTGCCAGTTGAACGGCCATACCTTCGGTGCCTCGGATGGTCACCGTGGTTTCACTTGCAGGATGTTCCGGTTTTTTTACCTGTAGCAGAGTCCTGATTTGACCGATGATGCCGGCTGCCGGCATATGCCCCAGACCAATATCAATATAGAGTTGTTCGCGCGTACCGATAGATGCATCGCGAAGCACTTCACGCCAAATGGGCTCGGGAATGGCCTGAAGGTTGAGCTGAGCTTCTTGGGCTGCCTTGGCGAGCACTTTACGACCCAAAGCTTCCGATTCTTCAGGATTGCGCGTGCGCAGATACTGGCGGACTTCTGCACGAGCTTTACCGCTGCGCACAAAGCTGATCCACTGAGGATCGGGTTCTGCATCGGGAGCCGTGATGATCTCGACCATATCGCCGTTTTTCAGCGGCGTGGACAATGGTTGCTGCTCCCCATTAATGCGGCAGCCGATGGCCTTGTTGCCGACATCGGTGTGAATCTGATAGGCAAAATCA
>OGIE01001630.1_pt1 | contig 30686 bp, 34 predicted proteins | sample 1571581 | NCBI WGS metagenome assembly OGIE01 (sample SAMEA2582021, study PRJEB24529) | metagenome | biome: Human gut stool | place: China | collected 2011 | reverse complement strand
TGTCAGCAGCCCCCGTTTCGTGGTCTGCGTGTAGTTCCTTGTAAACTGACCTAATGCAAAGTGTTAGAAAAAGAATTGTGCCGTGAAAGCCAACGGCCCTTGATACTGCGGGATTGGCTGCGCTATAAAAACGCCTTCCGGCGTGATCACCCGGATTATTTTGACCCGGACGGTCTTGCTATTTTCGTAGGCGGTCAGGGTACTGGAAAGACGCTCTCGGCGGTCAATTACGTGTATAAGCTCATGAAGGCATATCCCCGGGCCAAGCTCGTCACTAACGTGCTGCTGGCAGACTATCCGATTGTTACTTTTGAGGATTGGCTCCGATATCAGAGCTTGGAGGAATATCTGACGGAAGACGGTGCACTAAAGCTGCCGGATGAGGTAATGCAGGCGCTGGATAAGCAATATCTGAGAGAAAACCGGGTCTTTCAGTTCTGTGATAATGATGACTTCAAGCGCTATTCCAACGGTGAGTGCGGCGTGGTCTTTCTGGTGGATGAAATACAGCTCTACATGAACAGCCTTGAAAGTAAGAACATCAATATTGAAGTCATTACGCAGATTTCCCAGCAGAGAAAGCAGCGCAAGCATATCGTTGCAACCTCTCAGGTGTTCGGGCGTATGGCAAAGCCACTGCGGGAGCAATTTTCATCCGTCATGCTGTGCAAGAACTATTTCGGCTGTGTGCAGATAAACGCGCTGCTGGACAGGGACAGTCTGGAAAGCGATGACAGTACTGGCACGAATATCTCCGGTGAGGTCAAGGAAAAATTCGTCTGGTTCCATTCGCCGGAAATGTACAAGCGCTATGATACCTCCAGCGTGGTGGAGCGTGGGCGGTTTGTAGGCGCTGAAAAACAAATTAACGATAAGGATGGTGACAAATGGATTATCAAGGTGTAGTTGACCTGCTGACCGCTTTCATGGGTATTTCATGCCCACTGGTGATTGTGTGCGGCCTTGCAAGCAAGCTGTTCAATGCCTTTGTAGGCATGGTGACGGGAAAGGAGCGTGTGCGGTTCTGATGGAAGCTCCGGTTGTTACTTACATTGGAATGTCCATTGAGGAGCTGTCTCCGTATCTGGATAGGCTGCAGGCCGGTATTGCCGGTATGACACAGGGGATTTTTGCTGTCGGCTGTCTGCTGGCTGCTATCTTCCTGTATGACTTGTTTTGGAGGCGGCGTGGATGAAAAGGTTTTTGCAAAGGCGTGTCCTTCCTCTGCTCTGCTGCCTGTCTCTGACTGTGGGTCTGTTCTCGTACTAGCCGCCAAAAGCCAAGGCATTGTTGACAGAGGCATCGCTGGCAACATCCGTGATCTGGACATTTATGCAGTCTGCCGGTCTGAGCTTCAGTGGCAACAATGCCGGTAGTCAAGCGTGGATTGATAGCTGTCAGAGCTGGTACAACAAGTTCATGGAAACGAAGGCTGATGCTCCCAACGGCTTTTGTCGGCTGGCTCGGTTATAATAGCTGGGTCGAATTTTTAAAGGATATTAAGTACCAGCAGAATAGTGTTCCCAGCCTCGGTTATAAGTTGTTCATCCCCAAGGCCATTTCCTCAAAGCTGGCGGAGTTTACAAGCTGGTTTATTGGGCAGACTGGTTTAATATCTGGTGGCGATGCCAAAATCATTTCTTCCGATTCTTGTCCGGTTCCTCGTACTTTCATTGATCGCTTTATTGAGGATGTTTCTTCTTCTCCTGAGGTAATTTCAAACAAGTGGGTTTTTCCTTATTTTTATTATGGTATGTTTGATTATCAGGGGACGATTATGTACTACTTAGCTTGTTCTCAAGAAAAAGGAACTTGGATTTTAGATGGTTCTACTTGGTGGGTTAAAGATGTTGGCACCTCTTATTCCGCTTATGTCTATTCAGATGGTACTTATAATTCTGCCCCTTCTTTGAAGTCTGTTTATTTTGCAGATGGTCGTAAAAATGCATCTTTGGGTTATTTTACTGCATCTGCTGGTAGTATTTCTGTTACCCAGCCTGGAGCATATAGTCCCGCCATTGACAATACCGGCGATAAAGCAACCGTTGTGACCGTCCCGGGCCTTGACGGAGATATTGCCAGCATCAATGACCTCCTTCAGCAGATTTTGGGCAAGCTCGTCGCTAATGATTTGACGGTCAGCGGGTCGGTCGAGGGCGCAGAAGCTCCGGACGTTCCTGCAACGGATGTGGGCTGGAAAGGCACGATTGAGAAAATTTATAATGCAATTATTGACCTGCCGGGGCGAATTGCTGAAGCAATTAAAGACTTGTTCATTCCCCATGAAGGCTACGCTACGGAGTTTGTTTCCAGCATTAACGGTATTTTTGAAGACCGCATGGGCCTGCTCACCTATCCGCTGAGCGTCCTTAGTGATTTTGTGAGTACGGTGGCGACGCTGGATGAACAAGAACCGATACTCCGCTGGAACGATGTTGTATGGCAGAATAAGACGATTATCCGGAAGGGTGAATACAATCTGAAATCTGCCTTGTCCGGAACTGCGATGCAGTCCGCCTATTCTGTCTATCGCACGGTGGTCTCTGCCGTGCTGGTCATTGCGTTCCTGCATCTGCTGCTGAAGAAACTGAAGGAGGTGCAAAGTAACTGATGCTGATTGAAGCGATTGGAAATCTCGGTCTGAAGCTGCTGAGCGCTGTCATGGCCGTGCTGGATGTGCTGCCGGATATGCCTTCGGCGGTTGTGTCTGCTCTGAACAGCTTTTTTGACCTCATTTTCGATAACTGCGCCGTGCTGGGCTTCTTCGTCCCTTTGAGCTTGGTGAAGGTGCTCCTTCCTTTGGCTTTGTTGGTGGTGAACTTTGAGCACATCTACGCCGGTATTATGTGGGTGCTCCGCAAAATCCCAATGCTGGGGATTGAGTAAGGCTCCGCCGTTTCGGCTGTGCGGTATGCGTAGCACCCGCGCAGCCGGAACGGGTGCTGCACCGTCCGGCAAATATAAAAAGCCCCGGAGTTCATTTCTCCGAGGCTTCTAATGAAAGTCATTTTTCTATAAATCTGCTAAAAATAGTCTGAACCTGTTTTTCTATGTCGGTAGTATCAATTTCTCTCAGGTGTATAACAGTGTATCCGGCACTTTTCAGAACTTCATCAACAAATTCGTCTCGCTCCTTGCGGCCCGGCGTGTCATGTGAATTATCGCCCAGTTCAATCACGCAGCGGGCCACTAATTTCTTGTCACAGATTACGAAGTCAACGTGCTTTGCTTGGACCTTCCAGAAATAGCTTTTATATTTTGGATTGTTCTTCACCGGCTCTACCAAATCCAACAGACGCACCTTGGCTGTCAGATAAAGGCCGTATTTTTGGCAAAGTTCAAAGAGCTTATAAAACGCATCCTTTTCATGGTAACTAAATAACCATCTTTTTTGATAAGCTCCGGCAACAGGAAGTTCATCCCTTTCTGTCAGGATAGGAGCTTCCTGCTTCTGTTGTGCTTTTATAGCACCTTTTTCTTCTGGTGTAGCTGCTTTTTTCTTTGACAGGAGGATGAAGATGAGGACGCTTAGCAGGACGATCAATGCAATATACATAGTATGTTCTCCAATCTAAATAATTCTCTGCACTAAGTTGCCATGTGTAAGTATCTTAACTAAATTGGAGAAAACTGTCAACTCTACCCCAACATTTGAGCAGGGGTATTCCACTCCAGAATTTTTCTGGGGTAATTGTTCATCCAGTCCTGAACGGCCTGTACCTGCTTTTGTGTAATGCGGCTGAAATCGGTTCCCTTGGGGAAGAAACGCCGAATCATGCGGTTGTGGTTTTCGTTGGTTCCCTTTTCCCATGCGGCGAAGCTGTGGCAGTACCAGATATCAAATCTGGTGCCGCTATAGATAGACTGCCGAAGCAGCTCGTACTGAAGAAATTCACTGCCATTATCTGTGGTAATGCTTCGGAACCGCTGCCGAAAATCCGGCGTTGTCCGTTCTATCCGGTCGATAGCCTTTCGTATGGTCTCTGCTTTTCGATTTGGCAGCTTCATGATGATTTCCGCTCTGGTGACCCGCTCTGTCAGCGTCAGCAAAACAGGGTGGGTATTTTGCTTGCCTATAATCAGGTCCATCTCCCAGTGTCCGCGCTCAGAGCGCTGCTGAATATGCTCCGGTCTGTCCGTAATACTCGGAAGTCTCGGATGTGCAATCCGGCTGAGCTGTTTGCGGCTTTTTCGCTTCCGCTGTCCCTTGTAAAGCAGATGCTTATTGGTCAGCCTTTGAAATACACGATTTTCAATATAGCTATAGAGGGTTGTTGTGCAAATCGTTATCGGAAAGCCCTTCGCTCTGGCCGCCGCCAGAGCTGCCGCAGGGGAGTACCGCTTTTGGATAATGAGCTTTTCCAGAAACTCCGCATACGCTCGGTCATTTCCAATTTTCAACTGTCGGCCCTTGCCCGTTTGCATATAGTCATGCCGCTGCTGTCCCTTTTGGGCGGAGTAGCGAACCTCATCCCACCAATCACAGGTATGGATATAAAGGCCGCGCTTGATTTCGTTATAAATCGTTTGCCGGCAAAAGCCCAACTGACATGCGATTTTTGCTACCGGGATGCCTGCCGTGTAGAGGGCCTCCAGCTGCTGCCGTTCATCCCGGGTCATGTAATGCTGCTTCTTCACCGTGCGTTCCCTCGTCCCATTCTGTAGATTGGCGTGAGCAATGGCGCCGCCGTTGCTCACTTCAGTACAGATAAGCGCAGAAAAAGGACAGTGTCAAGTTGACCGTGGAATAAATCCAGTGCTCACACTGGTTTTATGCCGCGAAAGCTGCTTGACGCTGTCCCTTTTTGCGCTATTTAATTTCTATCCTGTCTAAATTCCTCTTGACATTTGCCTTTTTTCTCAGTCCGGATAGGGTGAGCCGGTCCACAGCAGCCGCACGCCCACCCACGGCAGGAGCGTTTGCAGCGCCGACACACCGGGCATGGGAAATTCCTGCGGCTCCAGCACGCCGCCGCAGGCCAGCGGCAGCGCCCGCTGGACGCACAGCACCGGCTCCGTCAGGCTGGAAAGGGTAATGCTGTCCCGGGGCGAGAGGCCGTAGGTCACCACCGTCCCCGCCGAAAAGCCCGCAAGAGAACAGTCCCCCGGTGCCAGCAGCAATTCGGCCTCCACCCGCTCCCCCGCTAAAATGCGGCAGCCGGTGGGAGTCAGTCCCAGTAAGCGCCAGCGGTGGACGCAGACCGCCCCCATGTCCCGCAGATGCGCCACGCCCTCCGGCAGCAGAAATTCCCACCCATCCGGGCAGGCGAAAATGCCTCCATCCATCATACCACCTCACGGATAGTTTGGACCGCGGGAAAAATTTCATGCAGGCACTCGTTTTTTCCGCCGGAATATGCTATCATAGTTCCATTCTGTTCCCGAGGTGAAGCGTGTGCATTTCTGGCAGCATTTGAAAACCGTTCAGCATCACCGGCGCCTGGTGCGGCAATACTGCTTTCGGCTGGGGCTGTACTGGCAGGGCCTGACCCATGACCTGTCCAAATTTTCCCCGGTGGAGTTCTGGGCCGGGGTCAAATATTTTCAGGGCGACCGCAGCCCCAATGACGCTCAGCGCCGGGACATCGGCTACAGTGCCTCGTGGCTGCACCACAAGGGCCGCAACCGCCACCACTTTGAATACTGGACGGATTACGGCATGAACGGCGAGGGAATCGTCGGCGTGGAAATGCCAAAAAAATACGTGGCGGAGATGTTCTGCGACCGGCTGGCCGCAAGCAAGGTCTACCGGGGCAAGGACTTCCGGCAGGGAGACCCCTATGACTTTTTCCTGTACGGCAAGCAGAAGCGGCTGCTTATGCACCCCGCCACCTCGGCGCTGCTGGAAAAAATTCTCCTTGTTCTCCGGGACGAGGGGGAGGACGCCGCCTTTGACTATGTGCGGCGGGAGGTCCTCGGGAAGTAGGTGCATTTTTAGTTTCAAAGTTATGTAAATTCCATTGATGTGCGGCTCCGCATATTCCATTTTCATTGATACTACAAGTGAAATTAAAGGATGAAAAGCACCGGCGCTCCCTGCGGAGCGCCGGTGCTTTATGTAAACTGCTTTCGTTTTGCGCGGACATTTTCGGAAATACTGCCGCTCCGGGGCGGCCCGCGTCTGCTGAAAGCGCTGCGGCGCAAGGGCTGGGGCGCGTTTCCCGCAATTCGGTGGTTCTCACCGGCTCAGATAAAACAAATTCCGGTCGGAGATGAAATTTGCCGTGCTGTAAAGCACTGCGGCAGTTTTGATGCTGTGCTGCGCCATATATTCCGCCACAGAAGCGTGGTAGTACCGCAGGTCGATGAGGTGCACCTGCGCGAACCGCTGGGCCAGAAACGGCGCCAAGGAGTCGGAATAGGAATCCCGAATCAGCAAAATCTTGCTTCCGTCCCGGATATCCGGGTTTTCAATGACACACAGGGGCTGGTTTCCGCCCAAAAACGAGCTGTATTGATCCTTGTGCTCTAAATAGCTGCGGTCATACAGCTCCCCCGGCTCCGCCCTGCCGGATTTCCATGTGGTGACATTCAGGTAATAGTCCGGCGCCCAATATTCTATGGTATCCGGCATCAGCCAATGGATGCCGGAGGTGGAGTACAGCGTACCGTTGAAATCCGTGCTGGCAGTCTCCGGGCGAAAGCTGCTCTCCTCCAACGGGTCTCTCCCCAAGGCTTCCAGCAGGGCATTGGCCCCATAAAAGGCCCCCAAGGTGGTCCAGTGGTGGTCCGTGCGGTAATAGATGGGTTCCGCCGCGTGCTCCGACAGCGCCCCCAGCATATCCACCGTTGGAAGTCCCGTTTCCTCCGCCGCCCTTTGGAGCAGCACCGGCTGGTCAAGGCTGGGCGCGCCTGCCGGCAGCTTGTCCCGCCAAACCTCCGCCGCCGTGGGAATCAGTCCCAGCAGCACCTGACCGCCTGTCAATTCGGCGAATTTTTTTACCGCCGCCAGATTTTGCTCCACCTGCGCCGCCTCCGGCTCCTCCACCTTAGCGATGAGCGTATCGCCGCAGAGATAGACACCGTTAAATTCTCGCTTCCCCAGCAGCAGCTCACACCGGGCCTTCAGTCCCGTCCAGTCGTCCCGCAGGGGGAACTGGTCGGCAAAATACGTTTCCATATCCGCAGTGAAGCTGCCGTTTTTCAGAGTTTCCCAGGAAAAGTCCGGGAACTGGGCCAGCGTCCGGTTTTCCGTTTCAGAGCGCGCCCGGTCCGGCAGCGCAATGTGCCACACCAGCAATCCCGCTAAAAAACCGCAGAACAGGACGGTCATGATCCGGCCCTTATGCGCCATGCCGCTTCCCTCCCCCTCAAAATCTGAAATATAAAAACGGATTGTAGCTGCCATCTACCAGATAGGCCGTGCAGAGCACCAGTCCCGCAAGCATCAGCACAGGGGCCAGCGCCTCCCGCGCCCGCTCCGGCAGGCGCTCCCACACGGCCTTTACCGTATTGGCAGAGCCTACCGTCAGCAGCACCAGCAAAACGGCATATGTTCTGAGATAGTAACCGTCGACGGCGCTCCACAGCGCCCCGCCGCCGAAGCACACGCGGAAATACCCGCCGCAGACGGACAGATCCTCCATGGCGAAGATTCCCCACCCGGCAAACACCACCAGCAGCGTATAGGCATGGCGCAGCCAGCGGGGCAGCCTTTGGAGAAAATCCTTCAGCAGATATTTTTCCAGCATGAGCCACAGGAAAAAGTGCAGCCCCCAGAGAATAAAGTTCCAGCTTGCCCCGTGCCAGAAGCCGGTGCACAGCCAGACGATGAAAATATTCCGCACCGTCCGGGCCGTTCCCCGCCGGCTGCCGCCCAGCGGAATATAGAGGTATTCCCGGAACCATGTAGTCAGGGAAATATGCCACCGCCGCCAAAATTCCGTTACGGAGGCGGCGGTATAGGGACGAGCAAAGTTTTCCGGGAAATGGAAGCCCAGCATCCGGCCCATGCCGATAGCCATATCGGAGTAGCCGGAAAAATCAAAGTAAATTTGAAATCCATAGGCCGCGATACCCAGCCAGCCGCCGAGAGCTGTCAGCATCCCGGCGGACTGCGCCGCCAGCTCCGCGTCCCACAGGGCACCGATGCTGTTGGCCAGCAGGACCTTTTTCGCAAGGCCTACCGTAAAGCGGCCCGCACCGGCGGCAAAGTCCGCCGTGGTGTTCACCCGCTCCTTCAGCTCCGCCGCCACCTCCCGATAGCGGACGATAGGCCCCGCCACCAGCTGAGGGAACATGGTGACGTAAGCCCCGAAGGCCACAATATCCCGCTGGGCCGGGGCGTCCCGGCGGTAAACGTCAATGGTGTAGCTCATAGTCTGGAACGTGAAAAAAGAAATGCCGATGGGCAGCGGCAGTCCCAGCGCCGGAAGCGTGATTCCCGGCAGACGTGAGAGGTTTTCCGCAAAGAAATCCCAGTATTTGAAAAAGCCCAGCAGGCCCAGATTCAAAATCACGCTCTCTGCCACGAACCACCGGGCCAGCTTATCCCGGCTGCGGTATCTCTCCACCAGCAGGCCATGGGTATAGTCGATGAGGATGGACAGCACCATGATGCCGAGATAGACCGGCTCACCCCAGCCGTAAAACACCAGGCTGGTCAGCAGCAGCGCCAGGTTCCGCCACTGGATGGGAACGGCGAAGTAGATCGCCAGTGTGATAGGCAGAAAGCCGAACAAAAAGGGCAAGCTGCTGAAGCGCACGGGCTGTTCACCTCCTTTTCCCTATAAAGTGATTCTGCTTGAATAGCGTTGAAATATAACAGTTTTTCGTTTTTACATGGCAAACCAGCCGTGGTCTCACGGCTGGTCGTTCCGCGTCAGGCTGTTACGCGCCGAACTGGGCGTTCCAAGCGTCCTCGATCTCCGTCTGGTGCTCGCCGGAGGCGATCATTGCCACATAGGCGCCGTTTTGCAGCACCTTGGCAGCCTTCCACTGGTCAATGGTCTCAGGATAGAAGGCATCCCCGTCCGCCTGACTGTCGATCCGGGTCTGGAGGATCTTCACCGCCTGCGCAGCATCCTGCTCACTGTCGGCTTGCAGGAACACATACTCACTCACGGCGTAGGACATCACCGGAGCCTTGGCCAGAAGCTGCTTGGCCGCAATATCGCCCAAACCGGGATAGTACATCTCCAGCATTTCGCCGTCCAAGTCCATCATATCGTCGCCCCAGCCGTATTTTTCCGCCAGAGCGTTATAAAATCCAGTCAGATCCACGTCATTGGCAGTCTCCGTTTTGCTGCCGCAGGCGGTCAGCAGGCCGCACAGGGTCAGGGCCACAGCCGCCAGCGCAAACAATTTCTTCATAGTACCTCCTTATAAACGTCCCTCAAGGGCGTTCATTTTCTTTCTATTGTGTTCTCTGCTTGCTAATATACACGATTTGCGTTATAATAGTCAAGAAACAAGCGGTAACAATCCGATTACAGAAAAGAGGTTTTTTTCATGTACAGCTTCCGCAACGATTACAGCGAGGGCGCACATCCCAAGGTCCTGCAGGCGCTGGTGGACACCAATCTCACCCAGACCTGCGGCTACGGCGTTGATCCCATCTGCGACGAAGCCCGGACACTGATTCGCACCCTCTGCGCCGCCCCCGATGCCGCCGTTCATTTTCTGGTGGGCGGCACCCAGACGAACATGACGGTCATCACCGCGCTGCTGGCCTCCTACGAGGCAGTGATCGCCGCCCACACCGGCCATGTCAACTGCCATGAGACCGGCGCCATCGAGGCCACCGGCCACAAGGTCTGCACCGCCTACTCCCCGGACGGAAAGGTGACGCCGGAAATGGTGGAGAGCGTGCTGGCCGTTCATGCCGACGGCGAGGAGCACATGGTCGCGCCGAAGCTGGTCTACATTTCCGACACCACGGAGATCGGCACAGTCTACACCAAGGCCGAGCTGACCGCCCTGCGGCAGTGCTGCGACACTCACGATCTGCTGCTGTTTCTGGACGGTGCGCGGCTTGGCTCCGCCCTCACCTCTCCGGAAAACGATTTGACGCTGTCCGACCTTGCCGCCCTGACGGACGTATTCACCATCGGCGGCACGAAAAACGGCGCGCTGTTCGGCGAGGCGGTCATCATGACCGTCCCCTGTGACCACTTCCGCTGGCACATCAAGCAGCGGGGCGGTATGCTGGCCAAGGGCCGCCTGCTGGGCGTCCAGTTCAAGGCGCTGCTGACGGATAATCTCTATTTCGACATCGCCCGCCACGCCAACGAAATGGCGCTTCGTCTGCGGGACGGTTTTCTCGCCCAGGGCTACGAGTTCCCGGTGCCCTCCCCTTCTAATCAGCAGTTCCCGGTCATGACAATCAAGGCCGCGGAAAAGCTGGCTGCCATGGGCTTTGAGTTCCAGATGGATCACCCGCTGGACGGTGAACGCTGCGTTTACCGCTTTGTGACGAGCTGGGCCACGCCGGAGCACGCCGTAGACGAGCTTTTAGCCGCTCTGGCACAGTGCAAGTAAAGTTTTTCCGCATTATAGTACTTCATTAAAAAAGAGCTGCCGCTCCTGCTTGAGCGGCAGCGCTTTTTTTAATTTTTTCCGCTTTTTCTCTTGACACGAACGTTTGTTCGATGTATCATAGCAGCATAAAGAACATTTGTTCGATTGGAGGAATTCATCATGACAGGCTGGACTCTCTTTTTCACGCTTTTCGGTGCCGCTGCTGTAACCGCACAGGTATTCCGGGTGGTGGACTATCTGGAGCGTCCGGCCCGTCGTCCCCGCCGGGCCGCTGCCCGGTAAGACATGGATGTTTTAGAAAAGCTGGAGATTTTAACGGACGCCGCCAAGTATGATGCGGCCTGCACCTCCAGCGGCAGCCGCCGGGGCTTCCGGGCGGGCTATATCGGCAACACCTCGTCCTGTCCCACTGGCTGCTGCCATACCTTTTCCGCCGACGGGCGCTGCGTGACGCTGCTGAAGGTGCTGATGAGCAACCGCTGTGTCTATGACTGCGCCTATTGCGTCAATCGCCGGAGCAACGAGACCCGGCGGGCCTCCTTCACCCCGGAGGAGCTGGCGGACCTGACCATCAACTTTTTTCGACGGAATTATATTGAGGGGCTGTTCCTCTCCTCCGGCGTTCTGAGGAACCCGGACTACACCATGGAGCAGATGATTCGCGCCATTCGGATTCTGCGGGAAACGTACCGCTTCAACGGCTATATCCATGCCAAGGCCATTCCCGGCGCTGCGCCGGAGCTGGTGGAACAACTGGGACTGCTGGCGGACCGGCTGAGCTGCAACATCGAGCTGCCCTCCGAGGCAGGATTGCGGACGCTGGCCCCCGAAAAAACGAAAACTGCCATTCTGGCCCCCATGCGGCAGATTCAGGTGCGGGCAGCCCAAAACCGGGAGGAGCTGGTCAAATACCGCCACACGCCGAGGTTTGCGCCGGCGGGCCAAAGCACCCAGATGATCGTGGGGGCCACGCCGGACAGCGACCTGCACATCCTGCGGCTGACTCAAGGGCTCTATGACCGCTACCGCCTCAAGCGGGTCTTCTTTTCGGCGTATGTACCTGTGGTGGAAAGCGCGCTGCTGCCCTCCCGGGAGACAAAACCGCCCATTCTGCGGGAGCACCGGCTCTATCAGGCGGATTGGCTGCTGCGGTTTTACGGCTTTCGGGCAGAGGAGCTTTTGGACGAGCAAACGCCCTCCTTTGATGACCGGCTGGACCCCAAATGCTGCTGGGCGCTGCGGCACCCGGAGTTTTTCCCGGTAGAGGTAAACCATGCGGACTACGAGGCGCTGCTGCGGATTCCCGGCGTGGGTGTGGTCTCCGCCCGCCGCATCCTTGCCGCCCGTCGGGTGGGCCCGCTGCGAATCGAGCAGCTCCCGAAGCTGGGCGTGGTCATGAAGCGGGCGCAGTATTTCCTGACCGCCTCCGGCCGCCTGCCCGATGGGCTTCGGTTCACGCAGGACAGCCTGCTGCGAAGTCTCATTTCTCTGGAGCAATCCCGGCTCCCGGAGGCGGCGCCGGAACAGCTCTCTTTATTTGACAACGCCGTTTCATAGGGAGGTCGCGCCGCTGTGAATGAGATGATCTATCTTTACGATGGCAGCTTTCACGGCTTTCTCTGCTGCATTTTTGAAAGCTACGCAAAAAAAGAAAGCCCCACCGCCATTGCCTGCGATGAGGCGCTTTCCTTTACGCTGTTTCCGACACGAAATATCGCAACGGATTCCGACCACGCCCTGCGGGTACTGCGGAAGGTGCGGACGATCTCTCCCTACGCCGCCGAGCTTTTGCAGCGGGGCTTTCTCACCTGCCTTGCGGAAAAGGAGCTTTGCCTCTACCGCTTGACGGTCAAGCTGCTGCGGGAGGGCCCCGGCTTTTTGCGAAATTCTTCCGACGAAACGCTGCATCCGGTCTTTTCCGCCGTGCGGCACCTCAACGGTGAGGCCCATCTGCTGAAGGGCTTTGTCCGCTTTTCCGAGCTGGGCGGCGTTTTGGGCGGGGAAATCGAGCCGAAGAACCGGGTACTGCCTCTGCTGCGGAGCCATTTCTGCGCCCGATACCAAAATGAAAAATTTTTCATCTATGACCGCACCCATCACGAGGCGCTTTTCTATGCTGCCGGCCAGGCGGTAATTCGCCCGCTGGCGGATTTTCAGATGGCGCCGCCCGATGAAACCGAGGCGCATTACCGTCTGCTGTGGAAGCGGTTTTATGATACCATTGCCATCCGGGAACGGGAGAATCCCCAGCTGCGGATGACCCACATGCCAAAGCGCTATTGGGGCACCATGACGGAATTTCAGCCGCCAGAGCACTTCAGGGCACAAAGCTCTTTCGCAGACGTTCCAGCCCCCGGCGTTCCAGACGGGACACCTGCACCTGCGACACCCCCAGCACCCGGGCTGTCCGCTCCTGTGTCAGCCCCTTGAAATAGCGGAGCAAAATCGTAAGGCGTTCCTTTTCCGGCAGGCGGTCAATGGTCTCCCGCAGGGCGATGCGCTCCACCAGCGCGTCTTCCGGGGCCTCGGTCCCCACAACGCCCTCCAGCGCAAGGCCCTCCGCCGTTTCCCGCTGGAGAGAGTCTGGCGGCTCCGTTGCAAGGTCGATAGCGGCGATCTCCTCCGGCGTCCAGCCCGTCTGCGCTGCCAGCTCAGATACCCCCGGCTCCCGGCCAAGCTCCTGCCGCAGCCGCTCCCGAACACTGTAAAGTGTCAACGCCTGCTCCCGGATGCTTCTGCCCACCTTCACAGCACCGTCATCCCGCAGAAAGCGTCGAATCTCCCCGGCGATTTTCGGCACAGCATACGTGGAAAAGCAAGTGCCGTATGCAAAGTCAAAGCCCTTGACAGCCTTTAAAAAGCCGAGGCAGCCCAACTGATAGAGGTCATCCGGCTCCACGCCCCGGCCATAGTAGCGCCGGACCACGCTCCAGATCAGGCCGTTGTTTTCCAACACCGCCTGTTCGCAGGCGTCCCGGTCCCCCTCCTGCGCGGCCCGCAGTACCTCCAGCGCGGCGCTCATCGCTTGGCGCGCGGTGCGATTTTCTTCTTCATGACCACCGTCGTCCCCCGACCGACAACGGAGCGTACCAGAACGCTGTCCATGAAACTCTCCATGATGGTGAAGCCCATGCCGCTGCGTTCCTCGCCGCCGGTGGTGTACATAGGCTGTCTGGCCCGCTCGATGTCCGGGATACCCCGGCCGTAATCCCGCACCGTGATCTCCAGCAGGTTCCCGGCGCACTGTCTGACCTTCACCACCACCCTACCGATGCTGTCGGGGTAGGCATGGACGATGGCGTTGGTCGCTGCCTCAGAAACGGCTGTTTTGATATCCTCCAGCTCGTTGAGCGTCGGGTCCATCTGGGCGGCAAAGCAGGCCACCACCGAACGGAGGAAGCCCTCGTTGCTGCTGCGGCTGGGAACCTGCAGTGTGACCTCATTTTCCGCTTTTGTTTTCATTATGTAAACCTCCCGTTTATTGAATGGATATGAGCCGCCCGATTCCCGCCGCATCCAGCACTCGCTTGGCCTGACGCGGCACATTACGGACGATGATGCTGCCCTCCAAAAGCTGCATCCGCTGCTGCGAGCGAATCAGCAGGGCGATGCCGGAGCTGTCCATGAACGTGACGCCGGAAAAATCCAGAATCAAGGTCTGCGGCAGCGCCGCGTCAATGGCCATTTCCACCTCCTTCAGCGCGTTTCTGGCGCCGTGATGGTCCATTTCGCCGCTGAATTCCAGCAGCAGCTCCCGATTGATGTCCCTTGCCCGTATTTCCATAGTATTCCCTCTTTTGTCGAATTTCAGTCCTTTTTCCCGCCGTTTTTTCTTTTGAACGTACCGTTACGGTGATGGTAACATATCCCATAGTCCGCAATCTGTCGAAGTCCGATGCCTTCTCCAGTTTTTTATGTAAAGTACGGTAAACCAAGCAGTGCGGCGCATTTTATTTGTAGTTTTCACCTCTATTCTCAAAAATTGACCGGGAGCGCTTGCAGGGCGGGCGCTTTTATTGTAGGATGGAAAAAATACGAAATGGGAGCGATAACGCAGTGTATTTCAATTACGGTGAAACGGAAACTGCATATTTGAGCCGTGCGGATTCCCGGATGCAGGCGGTGATCGATCGGGTTGGTCATATCAACCGCCCTGTAGACACCGATCTTTTTTCCTCGGTCATCCACCACATCATCGGCCAGCAGATCTCCACAAAGGCGCAGGCCACCATCTGGCAGCGGATACAGGAGCGGCTCGGGACGGTGGACCCGGATCATATTCTTGAAGCGGGGATTCCTGAGCTGCAGACGCTGGGGATGACATTCCGCAAGGCGGAGTACATCACCGATTTTGCGGAGCGGGTCCACAGCGGGACCTTTGACCCAGAGGCTATCCGGTACAGCTCCGATGCGGAGGCCATTGCGGCGCTGAGCGCCCTGAAGGGCATCGGCATCTGGACTGCGGAGATGATTTTGCTGTTTTGTATGCAGCGGCCTGACATTTTCAGCTATGACGATCTGGCGATTCAGCGGGGGCTGCGGATGGTCTACCGCCACCGGCGCATCGACCGCAAGCTGTTTGAAAAATATCGGCGGCGCTTCAGTCCCTATTGCAGCGTGGCCAGTCTGTACCTCTGGGCCGTGGCCGGCGGTGCGCTGCCGGAGCTGACCGATCCTGCACCGAAAAAGAAAAAAATAAGTCCGCCGCAGAAATGATTTTTCCGCGGCGGCGCAAAAAACAGGACGCTTTCTTTTGAAAGCGTCCTGTTAATTTCAACAATATCCGGCCCGTTTACTATTTACAAAAAAGACAGCATCAGAAAAGGCCCGTGATGCGTCCGTTTTCGTCCACGTCGATTTTTTCCGCCGCCGGGGTCTTCGGCAGGCCCGGCATGGTCATGATGTCGCCGGTGAGCGCCACGATAAAGCCCGCCCCCGCGCTGACGCGCAAGCTCCGCACCGTAACCGTGAAGCCCTCCGGGGCGCCCAGCAGAGTGGGATCGTCAGACAGGGAATACTGCGTTTTTGCCATGCATACCGGCAGATCGCCGAAGCCCAAATCAAAGAGCTGCTTGGCCTGCTTCTGTGCGGCGGGGGTCAGGATGGCCTGTGCGCCGCCGTAGACCCGGTTCACAATGGCGTTGAGCTTATAGATGAGAGAGGTGTTGTCGGGATAGGCGAAGGTAAATTCCTCCGGGTTCGGCTGCTCCGGGCAGGGCTCCTCGCACAGGTGCACCACCTCCTCGGCCAGCGCGACACCGCCGGTGCCGCCTTTGGCCCAGACCTCCGACAAAACGGCGCGGACACCCAGCTCCCGGCACTTGTCCTCCACCAGCCGCAGCTCGGCTTCCGTGTCGGTGGGGAAGGCATTGATGGCCACCACACAGGGCAGATGGAACGTATTTTTGATGGTGTCCACATGGTGGAGCAGATTGGGCAGACCCCGCTCCAGCGCCGCCAGATTTTCCGTATCCAGCTCCGTCTTGGAAACGCCGCCGTGGAGTTTCAGCGCCCGCACAGTGGCCACCAGCACAACAGCGTTTGGCTTCAAACCCGCCAAGCGGCACTTGATGTCCAAGAACTTTTCCGCGCCGAGGTCCGCGCCGAAGCCCGCCTCCGTCACAGCGTAGTCTCCCAGCCGCATAGCCATCCGGGTGGCGGTGACGGAATTGCAGCCGTGGGCGATATTGGCGAAGGGGCCGCCGTGGACAAACACGGGCGTTCCCTCAAGGGTCTGCACCAGATTCGGCTTCAGGGCGTCCTTCAGCAGCGCCGCCATGGCGCCCTCGGCCTTGAGGTCATGGGCCGTGACCGGCGCGCCGTCATAGGTATAGGCCACTATCATCCGGCCAAGGCGCGCCTTCAGGTCGGGAATATCCCGGGCAAGGCACAGCACCGCCATGACCTCGCTGGCCACGGTGATGTCAAAGCCGTCCTCCCGGGGAACGCCCTGCATCCGGCCGCCCAGACCGTCCACGATATTGCGGAGCTGGCGGTCATTCATATCCACGCAGCGCTTCCAGACGATGCGCTTGACATCGATCCCCAAGCGGTTGCCCTGCTGAATGTGGTTATCCAGCATGGCCGCCAGCAGATTGTTGGCCGCGCCGATGGCATGAAAATCGCCGGTAAAATGCAGATTGATGTCCTCCATGGGGACCACCTGCGCGTAGCCGCCGCCGGCCGCGCCGCCCTTGACGCCGAATACCGGTCCGAGGGAGGGCTCCCGCAGGGCGGCGATGGCGTTTTTCCCGATGCGCCGCAGAGCATCCGTCAAGCCGACAGTGGTAGTGGTCTTGCCCTCCCCCGCCGGGGTGGGATTGATGGCGGTGACAAGAATCAGCTTCCCTTCCGGGCGCTTGTTCTCCCGCAGAAGCGCATAATCCACCTTGGCTTTATAGCGGCCGTAGCACTCCAGATAGCGCTCCTCCACTCCGGCCAGCGCCGCGATCTCCGTAATGGGCCGCATCCGGCACTGCTGCGCGATCTCAATATCCGATAAATACGCCATGGGCAGTTACCCCCTGTTCAGATTTTTTTAAAGTACCGCACGGCAGAGTCAAAGAGCTTCATGTCGTAGCGGTCAGGAATGTTGCGATAAAGATTTTTGCCGATGCGCTCGCTGTGGCCCATTTTGCCGAGGACCCGCCCATCCGGGGAGGTAATACCCTCCACCGCGCAGACGGAGCCGTTGGGCGCAAAGGCCGTGTCCATAGTGGGTACACCACTGAGGTCCACATACTGCGTTGCGATCTGGCCGTTGTCCGCAAGGCGGCGCACCACGGCCTCGGAGGCAAGGAAGCGTCCCTCCCCGTGGGAGACCGGCACCGCGTAGACCTCGCCCACCTCCGTGCCCGCCAGCCACGGCGACTTGTTGGAGCACACCCGCGTCCGAACGATTTTGGACTGGTGGCGGCCGATGGTGTTGTAGGTCAGTGTGGGGCAGCTGGCGTCCGTGTCCACGATCCTGCCGAAAGGCACCAGCCCCAGCTTAATGAGCGCCTGAAATCCGTTGCAGATACCCAGCATCAGTCCGTCCCGCCGCTCCAGCAGCTCTGTGACCTGCTCCCGCACCGCCGGGTTACGGAAGAAGGCGGTGATGAATTTAGCGGAACCGTCCGGCTCGTCACCGCCGGAGAAGCCGCCGGGCAGCGCGACGATCTGTGCCGCCTTCAGCCGCATTGCAAACTGCTCCACGCTCTCGGCCACATCGGCGGCGGTCAGATTGCGGAGCACGAAGGTCTCCGCCTCCGCGCCGGCCTCCAGAAACGCCCGCTGCGTGTCATACTCGCAGTTCGTACCGGGAAACACGGGAATCAGCACCCGGGGTCTGGCAACGGCCACCGCCGGAGCTTTCCGCTCCGTTGTCCGGTAGGTCAGTGTTTCCACAGGGCCGCTGTCAGCGGTCCGAGTGGGATAGACGCTTTCAAGAACGCCCTCGTTCAGCGCCAGCAGCTCGTCAATAGAAGCCGTATCCTCGCCCAGCGTCACCGCTCCGTCCGCCGTTGTAACGCCCAAGCGCAGGGCAGTTCCCTGCGGGAGCGGCTCCGACAGCTCCGCGATGATCGCGCCGGGCAGGGCGTCGGAATACCAGATTTCCCCGGCTCCCTCGGACCGGAAGCCGACGCGGTTGCCAAAGGACATTTTCATGACGCCCTCCGCTATGCTGTTCTCTACAGCCCATGCGGCCCTGACCTTTCCCGCGCAGCACAGCGCATGGAAGCGCTCCCACACCGCACGCTGATCCGCCGCCGTACCGTCGCAGAGGAACAGATACACCGGGTCTCCGGCGGACTTGAATTCCGGTGTCAGCACCTCTCCGCTCTGTACCGGAGCAATGGCAAAGGAGATCAGCGTCGGCGGAACATCCCGGTCCATGAAGGAGCCGGACATGGAGTCCTTGCCGCCGATGGCGGCAGCACCCAAATCCATCTGCGCCTCCAGCGCCCCCAGCAGCGCGGCAAAGGGCTTTCCCCAGCGAAGGGGTTCGTCTCTTAGTTTCTCAAAAAATTCCTGAAATGTCAAATAGGCTTTTCGGTAATCCGCCCCAGCAGCCACCAGCTTGGCAGCGGAGACAATGACAGAATGATACGCCCCCACAAAGGGGTCTACTGTCATCTGGTCGGCGTCAAAGCCGTAGGCCATCACGCTGGCCTGCTCCGTTTTCTGTCCCGGCAGCACCGGCAGCAGCGCCGCCATGGACTGCGCCGGGGTAGTCTGCGTTCTGCCGCCGAAGGGGACGGTAACGCTCCCTGCTCCAACCGTGCTGTCAAAGCGCTCCACCAATCCCCGGCGGCTGGCGCTTTTCAGGCTGGCCGCCACCTCCCGGAGATTTTTCAGTCCGGTCTTTCCAAGTGCGGCGCGGTCTGCCGCCGCCACGAAAACCGCCGTGTGCTTCGCGGCGCCGTTGGTATCCAGAAACGCCCGGGAAATATCCGCAATGGTCTGCCCCTTCCAGCGCATGACCATCCGGGGACTTTCCGTAATGACCGCTACCCGGTACGCCTCTAAGTTTTCCTCACCGGCAGCGGCGATGAACCGCTCCGCGTCTTCCGGGGACACCACCACGGCCATCCGCTCCTGCGACTCGGAAATAGCAAGCTCTGTCCCATCCAGCCCGTCATATTTCCGCCGCACCGCGTCAAGGTCAATGCTGACACCCTCCGCCAGCTCGCCAATGGCTACGGAAACGCCGCCGGCACCAAAGTCATTGCAGCGCTTGATCATACGGGTCACATCGCCCCGCCGAAACAGCCGCTGCAGCTTCCGCTCCTCCGGGGCGTTGCCCTTTTGCACCTCGCTTGCCATGGCGGCAAGGGAGTTCAGGTCATGGCTCTTGGAGGAGCCGGTGGCGCCGCCGATTCCGTCCCGGCCGGTCCGTCCGCCCAGCAAAATCACCACATCGCCGGGCTGGGGCCGCTCCCGGACTACATTTTCCGTCAGGACCGCCGCCACCACCGCGCCGCATTCCAGCCGCTTGGCTACATAGCCCTCGTGGTAAATTTCCGCCACGTGGCCCGTGGCAAGGCCGATCTGGTTGCCGTAGGAGGAATAGCCCGCCGCCGCGGTCTGGGCCAGCTTGCGCTGGGGCAGCTTGCCAGCCAGCGTATCCACCAACGGCTTGCGGGGGTCCCCGCCGCCGGTGACCCGCATGGCCTGATGGACATACGCCCGCCCGGAAAGCGGGTCCCGGATGCAGCCGCCGATGCAGGTGGCCGCGCCGCCGAAGGGCTCGATCTCCGTGGGGTGGTTGTGGGTCTCGTTTTTGAACATCAACAGCCAGTCCTGCTCCTTACCGTCCACCACGGCGGGAACGTGGATGGAACAGGCGTTGATCTCCTCGCTCTCGTCCAGCTCCGGCAGCAAGCCCCGCTTCTTCAGGACCTTTGCCCCCAGCGTGGCAATATCCATCAAGGTCTGCGGACGCTTTTTCGCCGCCTCCGGGCCGTAAACCTCCTCCCGGAGCGCCAGATAATGCTCGTAGGCGGCCTGCACGGCGTCATCCCGGATGTCCACGCGGTCAATATGGGTCGAAAAGGTGGTATGGCGGCAGTGGTCGGACCAATAGGTATCCACCACCCGCAGCTCCGTAATGGTGGGATCCCGGTGTTCTTCATCCCGGAAGTAGCTTTGCAGCAGCTTCAGGTCCTCCAAATCCATGGCAAGTCCCAGCCGCTCCAGCAGCGCGGAAAGCCCGGCTTCCTCCAAAGCGATGAAGCCTGTTTCCGTTTCTACGGTATCCGGCTGCTCATGCCGGACCGTTAGTGTTTCCGGCAGCTCCAGGGACGCCTCCCGGCTTTCCACCCGGTTGATGACGTAGCGCTTGACCGCCTCCACATTTTCGACGCTCAACGTGCCATAGAGGACATAGACCTTGGCGGAGCGAATCAGGGGGCGCTCCCCCCGGCTGAGCATCTGGATGCACTGGGCCGCCGAATCCGCCCGCTGGTCAAACTGTCCCGGCAGCGGCTCCACGGCAAACACCGCCGCGGCACCGTCAAATGCCGGCCGGTCGGAGACCTCATCGAGCTGCGGCTCTGAGAACACCGTGCGCCGCGCATAGTCAAAAAGGGCGGCATCTATATTTTCCGCGTCATAGCGGTTCCAAATTCTGATGCGCTCCAGTCCCGTCAGACCCAGAAACGCGCGGCAGTCCGCCAGCAGCGAGGTCTCCTCCGGGGCAAGGCCCGGCTTCTTTGCAACATACACCCGATCAACCATTCAGCTCCTCCCCTCCAATGCTGCCAACGCTTTTGCGCCGATATCCCGGCGGAAAAAGCGGTTTTCAAATTGAACACCATCCATCAGACGGTACGCCTCCTTTACGGCTTCCGGCAGTGTGTCCGCCACGGCGGTGACGCCTAAAACCCGCCCACCGGAGGTCACGAGTTGTCCCTCCTGCAGCCGCGCTCCCGCCACATAAGCGTGAGCGGCGCTTTCCGCAGTCATGGTGACGGGAAAGCCCTTTTCATAGGCTGCGGGGTAGCCCTGCGACGCGGCAATGACGCAGCAGGCCGCACCGTCGGCAAGCTCCACTGGCGTCTGCGCCAACGTACCATTTGTTGTTGCCTGCATGACTGTCAACAGGTCGCTTTTCAAAAGGGGCAGAACCACCTGCGTTTCCGGGTCGCCGAAACGGCAGTTATACTCAATGACCTTGGGCCCGTCCGCAGTCAGCATCAACCCGAAATAAAGACAGCCCTTGAACGGCCGCCCCTCCGCCGCCATGGCCCGAATCGTGGGCAGAAAAATGGTATCCATACAGACCTTGGCGATCTCCGGCGTGTAAAAGGGATTGGGCGCAACGGTTCCCATGCCGCCGGTATTCAGGCCGGTATCCCCCTCCCCCGCCCGCTTATGGTCCATAGAGGGCACCATAGGCACAACGGTCTTTCCGTCAGTAAAGCTGAGGACTGAGACCTCCGGGCCGGTGAGAAACTCCTCGATCACAATGCGGCTGCCGGAGGCGCCGAACACCTTGTCCTCCATCATGGCGTGTACGGCTTCCTTTGCCTCCTGCCGGGTCTGCGCGATGATCACGCCCTTGCCAAGCGCCAGACCGTCCGCCTTTACCACCACCGGGACCGGGTGGTCATCAAGGTAGGCACAGGCAGCAGCCAGGTCGGAAAAGACTGCGTAGCGCGCAGTCGGGATATTGTATTTGTGCATCAGCTCCTTGGAAAACGCCTTGCTGGCCTCAATGACCGCCGCCTTTGCGTCCGGGCCGAAGCAGGGCACGCCTGCGGCGGTCAGGGCGTCCACCGCCCCCAGCGCCAGCGGGTCATCCGGCGCCACTACGGCATAATCGATGCCATGGGCCTTTGCAAATGCCGCCTGCGCGGCGATGTCCTTCGCGCCGATCTCCGGCACGCAAACGGCATCGGCGGCTATGCCGCCGTTTCCCGGCAGGCAGTAGATCACCTCTACCGCCGGGTTCTCCCGGAGCTTTTTGACAATGGCGTGCTCACGCCCGCCGCCGCCAATAACCAAGAGCTTCATAGCAATTCTCCTCAAATGAAGTGATAGATGAATGAGAGCAGCAAGAGGCGGAGAAGCCTCTCCGCCTCTTGAACGCACCGTTAATGATGGAACAGCCGCATTCCGGTAAACGCCATGACCATGCCGTAACGGTCCGCTGCGGCGATCACATGGTCATCGCGAATGGAGCCGCCCGGCTCCGCGATATATGCTGCGCCGGACTTTCTGGCCCGCTCCACATTGTCCCCAAAGGGGAAAAACGCATCGGAGCCCACCGTAACGCCGGTCTGCGTGGCGATCCACGCTTTCTTTTCCTCCGCGGTCAGCGGCTCCGGGCAGACCTTGAAGGTATTCTGCCACACACCGTCCGCCAGAATGTCCTCGTATTCGTCAGAGGTATAGATGTCAATGGCGTTGTCCCGGTCCGGGCGGCGGATGCCATCAACAAATTGCAGCGCCAGCACCTTCGGGTGCTGCCGCAGATACCAGTTATCCGCCTTCTGCCCCGCAAGACGGGTGCAGTGGATGCGGCTCTGCTGACCGGCGCCGACGCCGATGGTCTGCCCGTCCTTCACGTAGCAGACGGAGTTGGACTGGGTGTATTTCAGGGTAATGAGCGCCACCAGCATATCGCGCTTGGCCTGCTCCGGCAGCGTCTTATTTTTCGTGACGATGTTGGTCAGCAGGCTCTCGTCAATTTTGAAATTGTTGCGGCCCTGCTCAAAGGTCACGCCGAAAACGTCCTTTTGCTCCACGGCAGCGGGAATATAGGCCGGGTCGATCTCAATGACGTTATAGTTTCCCTTTTTCTTGCTTTTCAAGATATCCAGCGCCTCCGCCGTATAGCCCGGGGCGATAATTCCGTCGGACACCTCGGCCTTCAGGTAGCGGGCGGTATCGGCATCGCACACCTCGGACAGCGCCGCCCAGTCGCCGTAGGAGCACAGACGGTCGGCGCCTCTGGCCCGGATGTACGCGCAGGCAATGGGGGAAAGCGCTTCGCTTTCCTCCGCAAAGTAAATGCGCCGCTCCAACTCATTCAGCGGCAGGCCCACCGCCGCCCCGGCAGGGGAAACGTGCTTGAAGCTGGCGGCAGAGGGCAGGCCGGTGGCCTCCTTCAACTCCTTGACCAACTGCCATGAGTTAAAGGCATCCAGCAGATTGATGTAGCCGGGACGTCCGTTCAGGACATGAATGGGAAGCTCATCTCCCTGCTTCATGAAAATGCGCGCCGGCTTTTGATTAGGATTGCAGCCGTATTTGAGTTCCAGTTCCTTCATGCTTTAGTCCCCCAGATTTTTATTGAACAGTCTCACCTCTCCGCCCACGTTGGCGTACAGGGAAACCTTGTTTTCCATATTCAGCGCCGCCCAGAGCGCCTCCGGCTCCGGCAGCTCCACCTCCTTCGGCTCCCCGGCAAAGGTAGGCAGCGGGCTTCCGTCCCCCTGATAGGTGCTGATGAAGAAGCCCCTACCGGCGTCACAGCCTTCATAGCAGAAAAATTCCCGCAGGCAGCGGCCCTGACAGCGCTTGAGAATGGACAGCTCCATAGCCCCGTCCCCATAGCGGATAGCAGAGATACGGGGCGTCCAGTTCGGCTCGTCCGGCTCATAGCTCCGGGTCATCAGACCCCTTCGGAAATCGCCGCAGCGGCAGATGGTGTCCGTCTGGTCGCCGTTGGTGATAACCAGCGCATCGCCCATGGTGCGGACTGGGTGGTAGATGATGAGGCTGGGGTCAGTCAGCTTGGCGGGGTCATGGGCCTCAGTGCGGATTCCATCCTCCGTGGGGACGAATACGCGGTTGCGGCTGTTCTCGCTGCGGCCCATGATGAAATAGTACGCCCGGTCGCTCCCTATCACAATGCCGCGCCCGGGATAGGAGGTCTCCTTCAAAAATGCCAGCAGGTCCATATCACTTCTCCCTTTCCTTGATGATCTGTGCCGCGACCATTTCGGCGGCTTGGGGCAAAAGCTGCCATTCCGCCTGCTCCATGACCCGGCGCTGGAGGGTCTGCGGCGTATCGTCCGGGCGAATTTCCACCGCTTTTTGCAGCAAAATTTCGCCGCCGTCCGGAATTTCATTGACAAAGTGTACCGTGGCTCCCGTGACCTTCACGCCTCTTGCCAGCGCCGCCTCGTGAACCCGCAGGCCGTACATTCCCTTTCCGCAGAAGGAGGGGATGAGGGACGGATGGACGTTCAGAATCCGGCGCGGCCACTGGGCGGTAAACGCCGCGCTGAGAATGCTCATAAAGCCCGCCAGGATAATAAGGTCAATGTCATACTGCGTTAGCAGCGCGGAAATACCGTCCTCAAAGGTCTGCTGAGAACCGCACTCCCGGCGGGAGACCACATAGCCGGGCACACCCGCCGCCTCTCCACGCCGGAGGGCGTATGCCTCCGCCCGGGAGGAGATGACCACGCAGATCTCACCGTGAGGCAGCGCCCCGGCCCGCTGTGCGTCCAGCAGCGCCTGCAGATTTGTGCCGCCGCCGGAGACCAGCACCGCGATTCGTGCCCGGTTCAGCATAGCGCCACCTTTTCGTCGCCCCGGACGATCTCACCCAGCACATAGGCCGCCGTACCGCTGTCCCGCAGCGTCTCCAGCGCCCGGTCCGCCGTGCCGCGGCTGACAACTATCGTCATGCCGACGCCCATATTGAACGTATTGAATAGATCGTGCTCACTGATGTTTCCCTCCGCTTGCAGCAAGCGGAAAATGGCAGGCGTCCGCACAGCGGCTTTTTCGATTTTCGCGCACAGTCCGTCCGGGACGGAACGGGGGATATTTTCAAAGAAACCGCCGCCGGTGATATGGCTGATACCCCGGATATCGGCAGCGTCCAGCGCCGCAAGCACCGGCTTGACGTAAATTTCCGTCGGCGTCAGCAGGGCGTCCCCCAGCGTCTGGCCCAGCTCCGGGACCGTCCGGCCAAGGTCGGTATGCTCCACATCGAATACCCTGCGGACCAGTGAATAGCCGTTGGAGTGCAGGCCGCTGGAGGGCAACGCCAGCAGAACATCCCCTGCCTCCATACGGCTGTGGTCAATGACCCGCTCTCTGTCCACGATGCCGACAGAGAAACCGGCAAGATCATAGTCCTCCGGCGCCATCGTGCCGGGATGCTCCGCCGTTTCGCCGCCGATCAGGGCGCAGCCTGCCCGGACGCAGCCCTCCGCCACGCCGGAGACCAGCGATGCCACCTTTTCCGGCTCGTTTTTTCCGATGGCAATATAATCAAGGAAAAACAGCGGCCGCGCGCCGCAGCAGATGATGTCATTGACGCACATGGCCACGCAGTCGATCCCCACGGTATCGTGGCGGTCCATGAGCTGCGCGATGCGCTGCTTCGTGCCGACACCGTCCGTACCGGAAACCAGCACCGGCTCCTTCATGCCGGAAAGATTCGGCGCAAACAGGCCGCCGAAGCCGCCAAGATCCGAGACCACGCCGGGAATCACCGTGCGCGCCACATGGTGCTGCATCAGCTTGACCCCTTTGTAGCCCGCTTCAATATCCACACCGGCTGCCCGGTAGCTCTCAGAAAAGCTACGCATGGTCCTCTCCCTCCTTTTCACTAATTCTGCACTCAAAGCGGTCCTTGCCGCCCTCCTGAGGAATGGCTGTGGGATAGCCGCCGCCGAAGCAGGCCGTGCAGAAGCCGCCTTTTGTATTATCCGCCAGCTTCACCACGTCCTCGATGCTGAGATAGCCCAGCGAATCCACGCCGATGATCTTTGCGATCTCCTCCACGGAATGATGATTGGCGATGAGCTTGTTTTTATCGTCGATGTCCGTGCCGTAATAGCATTCGGACACAAAGGGCGGCGCGCTGACCCGCATGTGAATCTCCTTGGCGCCGGCCCGCCGCAGAAGGTCGATGGTCCGGCGGCAAGTCGTACCACGGACGATGGAATCGTCGATCAGCACCACCCGCTTGCCCTCCACCACGGAGCGGATGGGGTTCAGCTTGATATTCACCTCATTTTCCCGCATGGTCTGCGTGGGGGAAATGAAGGTGCGGCCAATGTACTTATTCTTGATAAAGCCCATGCCGTATGGAATCCCGGACTGCCGGGCATAGCCCATGGCGGCATCCAACCCCGAATCCGGGACGCCGATGACGATATCCGCCTGAACGGGGTGCTCCAGCGCCAAAAACGCACCCGCCCGCTGCCGGGCAATGTGAACACTGGACCCGTCAATAACGGAATCGGGCCGTGCAAAATAGATAAATTCAAACACGCACAGCCGCTTTTCCGCCTTTCCACAGTGCGTGGTGTCAGAGCGGATACCGTCCTGATCCGCCACCACGATCTCGCCGGGGCGGATGTCCCGCTCAAACGCGGCGCCAATGGCGTCCAGTGCGCAGGTCTCCGAGGCAAAGACCACGGCCCCGTCCTTCAGCCGTCCCATGCACAGCGGGCGGAAGCCATGGGGGTCCCGCACAGCGATGAGCTTTGTCGGCGAGGACAGCACCAGAGAATACGCGCCCTCGATGCGGTTCATGGCGGCGGAGACCGCCGCCTCGATAGAGCCGCATTTGAGCCGCTCCTGCACAATCAGGTAGGCGATGACCTCGCTGTCCGTTGTTGTCTGGAAAATAGAGCCGCGGCTCTCCAGCTCCCGCCGCAGCTCTTGGGAATTGGTAAGATTTCCGTTATGGGCCAGCGCCATGCGGCCCTTGAAATGGTTCACCAAAATCGGCTGGACGTTCCGCTTGTTGTCGCTGCCGGTGGTGCCGTAGCGCACATGGCCAACGGCGATGGTGCCAGTCCCCAGCTCCGTCAAGCGCTGCCGGGGAAACACCTCGTTCACCAACCCCACATCCCGGTAGGAGGTAAACACGCCATCGTCATTGACAACAATTCCGGCGCTCTCCTGTCCCCGGTGCTGCAGGGCGTACAGCGCGTAATAGGCATAGGACGCCACATCGGCGGTCTGCGGCGTTCGAATGCCGAACACGCCGCATTCTTCATGGATATGGCGCTCCCCGCGCCCACCCTCAGTCCGCGTCATGGCTCAGCAGCCGCTTCATGATCTCGGCATAGGCATCCTCGACGCCGCCCATATCCCGGCGGAAGCGGTCCTTGTCCAGCTTCTCGTGGGTCTTGGAGTCCCACAGGCGGCAGGTATCAGGGCTGATCTCGTCCGCCAGAACGATCTGACCCTCGACAGTTTTGCCGAATTCCAGCTTGAAGTCCACCAGCGTCACACCGCACTCGGCCCAGAAGGACTTCAGCGCGTCATTCACGGCAAAGGCATACTTTTTGATAAGCTCGATCTCCTCCCATGTGGCCAGTTTCAGCGCCACAGCATGATAGGCGTTCAGGAGGGGGTCATGCAGGTCATCATTCTTATAAGAAAACTCAATCGTGGGCTGGTCGAACACAATGCCCTCCTCCACGCCATAGCGGGAGGCAAAGTGACCGGCGGAAATATTGCGGACAATGACCTCTAGCGGCACGATGGAGACCTTTTTCACCAAAGTATCCCGCTCGGAAAGCTCCTTGACAAAATGCGTAGGGATTCCGGCCTTCTCCATTTTCGCCATCAGACGGTTCGTCATCCGGTTGTTGATGATGCCCTTGCCCACGATTGTTCCCTTTTTCAGTCCGTCCAGCGCGGTGGCGTCATCCTTATAGGATACGATCACCAGATTGGGGTCCTCGGTGGCATAAACCTTTTTTGCCTTGCCCTCGTACAGCTGCTCTTTCTTTTCCATGTTCCGTTTCTCCTATCATAAATAAATTTGTGTCAAAAATCAAGCGTCCGCGTGAAAACGTCGGCGCATATCTGCATCCGCCTGCAAAACAGCCTCGGTCTCCCGCCGGCGGCTCTCCGCCAGCTTGGCGGCCAGTGTCTCATCGGTCACGGCCAGAATCTCGATTGCCAGCAGGGCGGCATTCTTCGCGCCGTTCACCGCAACCGTCGCTACCGGGATGCCGCCCGGCATCTGCACCGTGGAGAGTAATGCGTCCATCCCGTCAAAATTGGCGCCGCTGCACGGAATGCCAATGACCGGCAGGGTTGTATTCGCCGCCAGCGCCCCGGCCAGATGCGCCGCCATTCCGGCGGCGGCAATCAAAACAGAAAATCCGCTCTCCCGCGCCGAAGCTGCAAATTCTCTTGCTTCATTCGGACACCGATGAGCGGACAGCACACGCACCTCAAAGGGCACCTGATACTCCTCTAAAATATGAATCGCCTTTTCCACCACCGGCAGATCGCTGGTGCTTCCCATTACAACGCCGATCTTGCTCACAATACCGCCTCCCCAAATACGGTCCATGGTTCATGGTCCCGCGCCTCAAATTGGTATTACCTTTTTGTCCTTATCAGTATAGCACAGAGGTCACAGGAAGAAAATACCGCAATACAGAGAAATGAGCGCGTTATTCAGTAATATAATTTACAACTATGACAATAACATTATTTTTACTAATGCTTTGTAGAACTCTTAATGGGTCTTCAGCGCAATACGCAGGGCCCTGTTTTCCTGCAACGGGACAAGAATATCTCTTTCCATCCTTTTGACCCGGCAGACATTCTCTATCCGCCCATTTTCGTCAAAAACTTGCCCGTTGCAGTCCGCGTAAAAATATGGTATACTGCAATACCAGAAACGAGGTGATCCCCACGGAGAAAAAGGGAATCAAAATCGCGGCCCAGAACCGCAAGGCCTACCACGATTACTTCGTGGAGGACAAGTATGAGGCGGGCATTGAGCTGTGCGGCACGGAGGTCAAGTCCATTCGCGGCGGCTCTATGAACCTGAAGGACTCCTACTGCACCGTAAAGGACGGTGAGCTGTTTGTCCACAGTATGCACATCTCCCCCTATGAAAAGGGCAATATTTTTAACCGGGACCCGGACCGGGACCGGCGGCTTTTGATGCACAAGCGGGAGATTCGCAAGCTCCACGCCCTCATCAAGCAGGATGGCTATACACTGGTGCCTCTGAGTGTTTATTTTAAAAACGCCAAGGTGAAGGTGGAGGTCGGTTTGTGTCGGGGCAAAAAGAACTATGACAAGCGGGATGCCATCGCCAAGCGGGACGCCGGCCGCGAAATGGACCGGGCCATGAAGGCCCGCAGATAACACTTTCAGAAAGGAACGAATGAATATGAGCAATCCTATTGTAACGATCACCATGGAGGATGGCCGCGTGATGCGGGGCGAGCTGTATCCCGAAAAGGCCCCTAACACCGTCAACAACTTCATCTCTCTGGCTAACAAGGGCTTCTATGACGGCCTGACCTTCCACCGGGTCATCCCCGGCTTTATGATCCAGGGCGGCTGCCCCAACGGAAACGGCATGGGCGGCCCCGGCTATGAGATCAACGGCGAGTTCGCCGCCAACGGCTTCCACCAGAACGATCTGCTCCATGAGACCGGCGTGCTGTCCATGGCCCGCACCATGGCCCCCAACTCCGCCGGCAGCCAGTTCTTTGTCATGGTGGCCCCCGCCCCCCATCTGGACGGTCAGTACGCCGCCTTCGGCAAGATCACCGAGGGGCAGGACGTTGCCATCGACATCTCCCGGGTCCAGCGGAACATGATGAACGATATGCCGAAAAAGCCGGTGGTCATGGCCTCTGTCCGGGTGGACACACAGGGCGTTGATTACCCCGCCCCCGAGACCCACTAAACGGCTCCGAAAGGAGAAGCGCCTATGAAAACCGCAGTCATTACCGGTGCATCCTCCGGGCTTGGACTGGAATTTGCCCGCCAAGTCCATCAGGTATTTCCGGAGATTGAGCGGGTCTGGCTCATTGCCCGCCGCGTCCAGCGGCTTGAGGATCTGGCCGCGCAGCTTACAGACGATGGACTCAGCGTCCTGACACTGCCTTTGGACCTGTGTGACACTATGAGCTTTACCGCCTATCACGAGCATCTGGTGGAGGAACAGCCTGAGATTTCCCTGCTCATCAACAACGCCGGGTGCGGCTATCTCGGCAAAATCGGCGAGGTAGACACCGTGTCCCAGACTCGGATGATCGACCTGAACCTCCGGGCTCTCACAGCCATCACCAATCTGTCCGTTCCCTATATGGAGGCCGGGAGCCGCATTCTGAACGTCAGCTCCATCGCCGCTTTCTGCCCCACCCCCCGGATGACGGTCTATTCCGCCACAAAGGCGTATGTCTCTGCCTATACCATCGGCGCGGCGGAGGAACTGAAGGCCAAGGGCATCACGGTCACAGCAGTCTGCCCCGGCCCCATGGCCACGGAATTTCTGGAGACCGGGCATATCCACAACTCCCCTGCCTTTGAGCTGCTGCCCTACTGCGATCAGGTGCGGGTAGCCGGCGGCGCCCTGCGGGCGGCAAAAGCGGGACAAACCATTTATACACCCCGGCTGTTCTATAAGTTTTACCGGCTGCTGGCCAAGCTCACCCCGGCCAAGCTGATGGTAAAGCTGACCAAAACCTAAAACTGTCACGGAATTGTAACACATTCCGCTTGTGGAATGTGTTACAATTTCAAATAGCAAATTCTGCTTTCCTATTTTACAAACCAGCAGAGCGTTTATGGAACGAAAGAGGAGCAATGGAACGGATGAAGTTTTTGCCGGAAGGCGGAAACGGAATGAGTGACATTTGCTCAAAAGCGCAACTCACGTCCAACTCGTTTCACAAACCAGCGAAGCGTTTGTGGAACGAAAGAGGAGGAGCAATGGAACGGATGAAGTTTTTGCCGGAAGGCGGAAACGGAATGAGTGA
>OGIE01001626.1_pt1 | contig 30746 bp, 27 predicted proteins | sample 1571581 | NCBI WGS metagenome assembly OGIE01 (sample SAMEA2582021, study PRJEB24529) | metagenome | biome: Human gut stool | place: China | collected 2011 | reverse complement strand
ATAACGTGGTGCATGCTGTCGCCTGCGATCTGGGTTTCAGCGACAACCGTTTCGGTTGCGGCAGCGGCATCCTGTGCGAACGCACTAACGGTACCCAATACGGACAGGGCAGCCGACGGAATCAAAAAAAGTTTTTTCATAGTTGTGTTGGATAAATTAAATTTTGATTAGTTGATTTTTTATTGTTGTGTTTTGGTTTCTTCGTTTTTCCGGCCGGTCGGGGCCTCTTTTCTTTTCGGGCGTTTCCGCCGGGTTATTTTTTCGCTAAAAATAATTATTTTTTTTGTCTTTCGCAGCCTTTGCGGCGTCCTTTTGTGCTCCGGCGCAGTTGCGAAAGGTTATTCCTGCACGTAGAGCCGAATCCCGGATAATTCACCCCGGACCCGATCAAGTAGTTGTAAATCAATCTTTTTGCCTGTGCGCTACGCCGGCCTCCGCCCAATGGTCCCGGCGGAAAGGGTACGTTAGCAGTGCGAAATATAGAAAAAAAATTTGTTACGTGCAATGGCTTATGCCGTAAATTCTCCGCGCAGGGGCTTGCGCAGAAGCATGCGTGTCTCGTCGTCCGGAAGCCCCAGCCCGAGTACGTACATCAGTTTGGTCACGGCTGCCTCGGTGGTCATGTCGTAGCCGCACAGGACGCCGGTTTTTTGCAGTTTAAGCCCTGTTTCGTACAACTCCATCGAGACGCGGCCCCCGCCGCACTGCGTGATGTTGAGGAGGATGATTCCGCGTGCGACGGCCTCTTCGATGACGCGGATGAACCATTCGGAGGTGGGGGCGTTGCCCGCGCCGAAGGTTTCGAGCACCACGGCCCGCAGCCCCGGAGCCGAGAACATGGCCCGCAGGATCTCCTCGCCCATTCCCGGGAAGAGTTTGATCAGCTCGATGCCTCCGGAGAGCTTCGTGGCGATGCGCAGTTCCGCCGGCGACTCTTCGGGTTGCAGGATCGCCGGGAGGTTGTAGGCGATGTTGACGCCGACTTCGGCCAGCGGCGGGTAGTTGTAGGAGCGGAAGGCGCTCAAGGCTTCGGCGCTGCGTTTGGTGGTGCGGTTGGCGCGGAAAAGCCGGTTCTGGAAATAGAGCGACACTTCGGGGACCTCGGGCCGGTCGCCGATGCGCGCTCCGGCGATTTCGATGGCCGTGATGAGGTTCTCGCGCCCGTCGGTGCGCAGCACGCCGATCGGAATCTGGCTTCCGGTGAAGACCACGGGTTTGGCGAGATTTTCGAGCATGAAGCTCAAGGCCGATGCCGTATAGGACATGGTGTCGGTTCCGTGCAGCACGACGAATCCGTCGTAGCGGGCGTAGTTGTCGCGGATCAGGCGGGCCAGGGCCACCCAGTTCGCCGGCTCGACGTTCGACGAGTCGATCACGGGCGACACCGTGTGTACGTCGATGTCGACGTTGAGGCGTTTCAGCGAGGGGAATTCGTCGTAGATGCCGCTGAAATCGAAGGGGACCAGCGCCCCGGTGGCGGCATCGGTCTTCATGCCGATGGTCCCGCCCGTGTAGATGATCAGAATGGAGGATCGCATAGCGTTTTTATTTCTCTAATGTTTCGATCAGAAAGCTCACGGGGCGAAACCCGTCGTTGCAGGAGATCATCGCCGAGGCGGGATTCTTCATCCAGCCGTCGTAGATGTTCGTGCCGCCGTGTGCCAGCGTCATGACGAACGGCGAAAGCGTCTGCCAGGCGCTGTCGCACAATCCGTCGGGTTTCCGCCAGCCGTCGGTCGTGAAAACCTGTCCTTCGTACAGGTCGCAGGCATGTTCGATGGGATTTTCGTACTGCTCCATCAGATCCCTGTGGCAGGTTTTGCGCAAGACCGTGATCTTTATTTTTTTCATGTCCGGTGTCGTGTTATGCTCTTTCGGGCCGGGAAAGGCCGTTGTCTGACGAGGGGGATGCGTGGTCGGAAGATTCGTTCTCCGGAACTTCGGTCGCGTTTTCAGGCGGCAGCTCGCGGGGGTCCGCTCGAAACGCAGTTGCGGGCAGGCCTCCGCAGGGCGGAGCTGCGGCCTGCCGATTTGCCTCGGGCGCATCGAAAATCTTCCGGCCATGACTGGGGGCGGGCCGGTTTTGCGGCCGTCCGAACATCCTTTCGGCATTGGCCGTCGTCGCTTCCGCGACCTCTTCCGGGGTCAGTCCCTTGATTTGGGCGACTTTTTCGCAGACGTAACGCACCCAGGCCGATTCGTTGCGCTCGCCCCGGTGAGGCGCGGGCGTCAGATAGGGACAGTCGGTTTCGAGCACGAGGTCCCGCAGCTCCATTTCGCCAGCGACCTCGGCCAGCCTGCTCTTTTTAAAGGTCACTACGCCGCCGATTCCGAAAACGAAATCGCCGCACTCCTTCAGTTTGAGATAGGTTTCGATTCCGTCGGAATAGGCGTGGAAAACGCCCCGGACGCCCCGGCCGCGGTATTCGCGCATGATGGCGACGGTTTCGGACCAGGCGTCGCGCGTATGCACGGCGATCGGCAGTCCGTATTGCAGCGAAAGGTCGATCTGGCGGCGGAAGGCTTCGGCCTGCTCTTCCCGGAAGTCGCGGCTCCAGTAGAGGTCCAGCCCGATTTCGCCCACGGCGCAGAACCCCGCGATTCCCTCGGGCGGCGTCCGGAGGTAACTTTCGACCAGAGCGAGTTCGTCGCGCCAGCGGGGATTGTCGTTCACCGACGTGGGGTGCAGGCCCATCATCGGGATGCACCGCTGCGGGTGGCGGCGGCAAAGCCCGAACAGCCGTTCGTGGCTTTCGGAGTCGATGGCCGGGAGCAGCAGCTGCCCGACCCCTTCGGCCGCGGCGCGCGCCAAAGCCTCTTCGCGGTCGCGGTCGAACGCTTCGTCGTAAAGGTGTGAATGCGTATCTGTCAGTTTCATAGCTTCATATATCGGTTCCCGGGCAGCTGGCGCACGGCTCCTGCCAGCTCCAGACCCACGAGCAGCGTCGCCAGCTCGCCGGGATTCAGCCCCGTCAGCTCGCCGAGCGCCTCGACCGAAAGGGGGTCGTCCGTGCGGAAACAGCCTAGCAATCCCGCTTCGTCGGGTGTCAGTTCCGGTGTCGGGGGTTTTGCGCGCAACGTTGCGGGATTCTCCCCGAGGTCCCACATCAGTTCGCGGATCACGTCGTCGGCTGTCAGCACCAATTGCGCTTTGCGGTTGCGGATCAGGTGGTTCGTCCCGGCCGACGCCCGGTCGGTGATGCGTCCCGGCACGGCCATCACCGTGCGGTTGTAGGAGTCGGCGCAGTGGGCCGTGAAAAGCGAACCGCCGCTGTCGGGCGACTCGACGACGATACACCCCGCGCTCAATCCTGCGATGATGCGGTTCCGCGCCAGGTAGAAGTTGCCGTTCTGTTTCGATTGCGAATGCAGTTCCGTGACCAGCGCACCCCCGCGGGCGAGTATGTCGCGCGCCACGTCCGTATGCTGGGCGGGCGTCACCCCGGGCAGGGGGTTGGCCACCACGGCGACGGTCGGTACGCCTGCTGCAAGCGCAGCGCGATGCGCCGCCACGTCGATGCCGAACGCCAGCCCGCTGACCACCGAAAGCCCCGGAACGCGCTCTGCGAGTCCTCCGACCAGCCGGTTGCAGGCCGTCTGTCCGTAAGGGGTCGCCTCGCGTGTCCCGACGATGGAGATACAACGTGCCGAGAGGGCTTCGACGCAGCCCTTTATGTATATTACGTGGGGATAATCGGGGATTTCGCGCAGCAGCGCCGGGTATTCCGGGTCGGTGGAGGCGACGGCCGCAATGTTGTTGCGGCGACAGTGGGCGAGTTCCTTTTCGGCGGCCGGAAATCCCTTCCGGCGGACGATCTGCTGCGCCGTGTCGGGACGCAGGCCGGCTTTGGCGACGAGTTCATCGGCGGTGGCGGCGAAAATGCTCCGCGCATCGCCGAACAGCTCCAGCAGATGCACGGCTCCTTTTATACCGATGCCCGGAGTCATCTGAAGGGCAATATCTTCGATGGTCATAGCCGCGAATGAAAAATCGTTTTTGCAGATGATAAAGGTAGCGGTTTTTGGGAAATAACGGGAATTTATTCGGGAAATAATGCAAAGTTGGGCAGAAGTTTTGCAAAAATCAGAATTGTTCGTATATTTGCACTCCCGATGCGCTTGGAAATTAGTTCCGAACGCTCCCCGGGCCGGAGAGGGGCCGTTTTTCGGTTTGAGTTCCGGTTGTGTGAAAGGGAGTGGAGAGGGCTGATAGGGTTAGGTTGGTGTAGAGAGGGCGCAGCGGGAAAGATGATGGTCTGATGGCCGAGTGGCTAGGCAAAGGTCTGCAAAACCTTGTACAGCGGTTCGAATCCGCTTCAGACCTCACAGAAACCGCGTTGTAGATGTATACAGCGCGGTTTTCTTTTTGTTTTGTCATACATTTGTCATACGGGGAGGACGGATGATGCTTTTGAAGCAGTTTGCACCTACATCATGAATCGCTCCAACTTGTCTTTCCAACGCCGCCAGTCGGGCATCTCGGTTTCGAGCAGGGTAAAGAAGGCCGCGGTATGGTCGGGATGCAGCAGATGACACATCTCATGCGTAATAACATATTCAATGCAGGGACGCGGCGCCTTGATGAGTTCCGTATTCAGAATGATTTTCCCCTTGGGGGTGCAGCTGCCCCAACGGTTTTCCATCTCCTGGACATAGAGTGAGGTTGGCGCAACTCCGTACCGTGCAAATCGGGAAATGATTGGCTCCGCATACTCGGCAAACTTGAGTTTGGCGTGTTCGCGGTACCAGGATCTCATCAACTCCCGGGCCCTGTCCGGAGAGGTGCATACCACTTCGAAGCAGCGCCCCTTGTAGCGGACGCTGTTGGTTTTGCCTTCCGAGACCCGGAGCAGGAACTGCTTTCCCAGATAGTAGTGCGACTCTCCGCTGACATACCGTTTTTCCGGACTCCGAATCCCGAAATCCTTGAAATAGGCCTGCTGCCGAAGAATCCACGGCGCCCGTTTGTGGAGTTTCTGCTCGATAACCTCTTCCGGCGTCCCTTCCGGAGCCAGCAGAACGACCTCGCCGGATGGATATACCTTGATTCCGAGTGTCCGGCGGGCGGAAAAGAGCACGCTGTAGGGAATCGTCTCTTTTCCGTAGACGAATATCTGCTGCATCACCGGAACCATTTTTGAGCCACGTCGACCGCCCGGTCGATGATGGCATCCATGTCGTCGAAGGTCATCGACAGATCATACTTGCGTTTGACCTCGTCAATCAGATAGTCCTCGATGTCGAGCTTCATCATGCCGACTAACCTGTCCTTGAGCGGCCAGTCGACAATGAGCGTCCCCTTCTCGAAGATGTGCTGACGAATGATGGCGTCGATCCGGCTGGCCGTGTCGAGTGCGATTTGCGTCAGGTCGAGCCCCTGTTCGGGCTTTATGACCGACTTGTAGACCTCCAGACTCAATCCAAAGTAGGCCCGCGCGGCATTGTTATCCTTCAGCACGTCGGGAATCTCGCTGTCGGTATGATTCAGCACCTTGTTCATCAGGTCCGTCGCCTGGGTCAGATACTCTGCCTCGTCGATTCGCCCTTGTTCGTATTGCGAAATGGTCTCCTTGAGCATCTGCGAGAACTTCTTGTAGAAGGCCGGATCGGTATCCATGTTCTCGGTGATGTACTTGGCCGTTCGCGAGGCAATCGTGTCTGCTTTGGCTGCTTTTCCGGAGATTTTCTCCACCTCTTCGGCGAACCGCTCCTTGTCGAAGATGTTCACCAGGTCGGTGATGACCTGCACCTCGCCGCTCTCGATGTGCGTGTCGATCAGCTTCTGAATCTGCCCTTCGTATTGCTTGTAGTCCACCGTGTCGGAGTAGCGCTCCTGCACGGCATTACGGAGCTTCATGAAGAAGGCCAGATCGTGCTTGTACCGTTCGACCTCTTCTTGAGGCGTGTTTTGATGGAATACGATGGACGAAAGCGCTACCTTCAGCGTCCGGGCAAAGGCCCGCAGCTTTTCGTAGAAGAGCGTGCGCCGATCCTCCTCGCGCAGAACATTGCCGAAGGCCTCGAAGTCGGTCGTGTTGCGTACCTCCTTGAAGAGGTCCCACAACTCGGCATGCTTTTGGGGCAGCTTGGCCACCTCCTCCGAGATGTCCGTATAGGTTCCTTCCAGATCCTCCTTGTCGAAATCGGTGTAGAGCTCCAGCGCTGAATTAAGCGATCCCAATACGCCGTAATAGTCGATGATATACCCGAACTCCTTGTCTTCGCAGACGCGGTTGACGCGGGCAATGGCCTGCAGCAGGGTGTGGTCCTTCAACTTGCGGTCGAGATAGAGCACTGTGTTGCGGGATTCGTCGAATCCCGTCAGGAGTTTGTCCACGACGATGATAATCTCCGGCTTGTCGCTGTTCTTGAAGCGATTGATGATGCTTGCCTCGTACTTTTTGGCCGTGCCGTGCTCATCCATCATGCGCTTCCAGAAGGCCACCTCCACATTCGAGGTCTCGCCGAATGCTTCGTCTTCCCCCTCCCGGGTGTCGGGCGAGGTGATGAGCACCTCCGACGAGACGATGCCGATTTCGTCGAGATACTGCTTGTAGAGAATCGCGATGCGCTTGCGCGGAGCCACCAGCTGCGCCTTGAACTTCGACCCCTGCCAGTTCTCCCGGAAGTGCTGCGAAATGTCCCACGCAATGGCGTAGATGCGCTGCTGCGTCTGGTTGAGCTGGTCCGCATGGCTGAATTTCTTCTTCATGTCGGCCCGCTGGGCGTCGCTCATCCATCCGCAAATCTTGTCGAAATAGCGGTCAATCGTCTCCTCGTGTACCACCTGCGGCACCATGCGCCCCTCGTACAACAGCGGTACGACGGCCTTGTCCGCCACGGCCTGATCCACCGTGTAGACCGGCTGGATGATGCCGCCGAACTTCCGGGCCGTGTTCTTCTCCTTCTTCATCAACGGCGTGCCGGTCATGGCTATGAAGCAGGCATTCGGGAGCGTCTTCTCCATCTTGATGCCCATCTCGCCGTACTGGCTGCGGTGCCCCTCATCGATCAGCACGAAGATATTGGGGTCGGTCAACGGGGTGCGGATGCCGCGCACGGCCGTCTCGAACTTGTTGATAATCGTCGTGATGACGGCATCGCTCTTGCTGTTGAGCAGCTCGACGAGCTTACTCCCCGTCGTGGCGTTCTCGACGCGAATTTGGCACTTGCGGAACGTCCCCGTAATCTGTCGGTCGAGGTCCGTGCGGTCGGTCACGAGGATGATTTTCGGATTGCGAATCTCTTTGTCGAGAATGATGGCCTGCGCCAGCATCACCATCGTCAGCGACTTGCCGCTCCCCTGCGTGTGCCAGATGACGCCGCCGCGCCGCCGCCCGCCCTCGATGTGGCGGATGCGCTGCATCGTCTGTCGCACGGCAAAATACTGCTGGTAACGCGCCACCTTCTTGATGCCGTCGTCGTAGAGCGTGAAGCCGTACATCAACTGCAACAGCCGTTCGGGCCGGCAGAGGTTGTAGAGGTATTCGTCCTGCACCGACGGGGTGACCGGCTGCCTGTAAAGCTCCTCAAAGTTGCGGCGCACATAGCCGAATCGCTCCCCGAAGAGCTTGTCGTCCAGCAGCGGCTCGTTGACCACCCGCTCCAGCTCCTGCCGGTAACGGGCCTCCTCCTCGCGGTCGGCGAATTGCTCGCGCCACCGCGCCCAGAACTTTTCGGGCGTGGCCGTCGTGGCGTAACTGCCCTCTTGGCGGTTGATGGCCAGCAGCAGCGTTGAGTAGAGATACAACGAACGGATGCCGTCGGCCTTCTGGTTGCGGAGGTGCTGCGAAATGGCCTGCTCGATGGAGTCCTTCACGTCGGGACGCTTGCACTCGATGATGCAGAGCGGAATGCCGTTCACGAAAAGGACGATGTCGGGCCGGTAGGTGTCGGTCATCCCCGTGCGGCTGACGGCAAACTCCTCGGTGACGTGGAAGACGTTGTTGCGCGGATTCTTCCAGTCGATGTACTGCATCACGAAGCTCTTGCGGTCGCCGTCGACAATCTGTTCGAGGGTTTTGCCCGAGGTGAGCAGGTCGTAGACCGTCTGCGAAGCCTCCATGAACCCCTCGTCCATCGGGATGTTGCGCAGGGCGTCGATTCCGGCGGTGATGTTCTGCTCGGAGAATACGGTAGTTCGCATCGAGCTGACCTGCACGACGTTGATGGCGGCGAGCTGTTTGCGCAGCACGGGTTCGAGCAGCACGTTGGCGAGATTCCCGCCGCGCAGGGCCAGCGCCTCATCGGGTGTGAGGTATGTGTACCCGAACTTTTCGAGCATCAGCAGCGCGGGGATCTGGCTGATATGGTCTTCTTTGAAGGAGATGGACATAATTAAGATTATAAACTATCCCAGATAGTTGCGAAACTATGTGCTTCACCTTGTAACAAGGGAAGTTCTTTTAAGTCGTGGTCTTTTTTTACATGGAATTTATTTCTGCGAACATCCAAGATGGCAAATTTAATTTCAGGTTCTTTCATTTTGCTTCTTAATTGCATTTCCATCAAGGTGAGTATTTGATCTGCTTGGGCTTTTTTCAAAGCATCATCCTTAAAATACAACTTTACGATGTAGAAGTTTGAAGTCCCGTCCTTTTTCTTCTCTTCCAGACCAATCTCTGGATTGATGGTAATGACGATGTTCCCTATCTTCCAATCTTTTTTAGGAGGTTTAATCCATTCGAACTGTTTCCTGCCTAAAAATTTTTTATATCCTGCAACAATTTCAGGGTAGCACTTTTTCTTCTTTTCATCTGTTAAATCCTCAAGGACTTTATCAAGGATGTCTTTGCTCTGTTTTTTCTTGTGCAGATTGATAATTGCAGTTCGAATCGCCTTATAAAAATCCATATAAGGTTCATATTCGGGGCGTTCCTTAATCGTCTTTACGTGATTCTGTTTAGCGGTTCCCATTTTGTTGACAAAACCAACGAAGTCTGTCAAACTGATTTCTATTTTTTCAGCCATAATATAAATTTTAGAATTATTATTTTTTGTCTTTAGGAGGGCACGGATCGTTGCCGTGGCTGTCCGGATTTTGGATTCGACCATCTCTTCCGTGAGGAATTAGTTCGGCGCCATCATTACGTGCCTTTTGTCTCGCCCAGTCCATTGCATCTTGTTTTCTCTCAAAATGCTTGGAGGCTCGTTCTGCATTGTTGTTTTTTGCGTCCCAGCCACCCCTGTCAGAGTTTGGAACTACATGAATTTCTTTACGTTTTGTCATAGTCGTAAAAAATTTAGTTAATATTTCACCCGTTTTTTGCCGGTTAGGAGTTGTTGCATCAGGCCGCGTTTCTGACGGCGGAGCCGTTCGAGCTTCTCTTTGGCCAGCTCAATCTCGCGGTCGGCCGCGGTCAAGACTTCTGTAATAGCTTTTTGCTCCGCCAAAGGAGGACAGCAAATGTGAACTTGTCCAAAATCTCGATATTTGCAATTCAAGGTATCTCCGACCAAGCCTTGTGAGTGTGTCCAAAAATCATAGACAAGTCGAGGCTGTTTGAAAAGGACAGACATATAATACCCATCCACATCTGTTGTATTGGGGACAACTATTGTATAAGCGGGACTAACAATTCCTTCCAATCCTGATAATGCACTCCGTCCTTGCCACATTCGCATAGTGTTATATCCTATGTCGCCTTTAGCAATTCGTTTGTATTTCGATTTGTCGTCGTTCGATGTATCTCGTTTTTCGGATTCAGTTTGTAAAATAACACCTCTGTCTCCGGTAATGGAGAGTAAGGGGAGATCCGTGCGATTGGTTTCGTTACGTTCCGTGAACAACTCTTGGAGTTTGTGTATTTTCCAGGGTTCGGAGAAACCGGGGAGACGGAGTTTAGCGGAGAGGAGTCGCTGCATCAAGGCGCGTTTGCGCAGGGCGAGTTTTTCAATCAGCCGCACCTGCTTTTCAATCGCCTCATCCCACACGCCCAACACCTCCGCAATCTTCTGCTGCTCCGCCAGCGGCGGAACAGGGATTCTTATGTTTTTTAGCTGTTTGGAAGTGATAAGGGGCTGACCAGACCCAAAAACAAGTTTATTGAGTTTATAGTGTGTTAGTTGGTTGTATGCGAAGTTATAATCGTATACATTTTGTTTGATGGTTATAATTAGCGTGTTGTCTGATACATCATATTGTCCAGATGCGAAATTGAGGGTTCCTGCATTTGCCCCTACCCTTGCAACTAAGATAACTGGACCTTCATATTCGTAGGTGGATGAATAGCCAATTATTCCAGTAGAACCAAAAACGGGATATTGACCGTTCGCATCTCTGTGTTTATTTCTCCCGGATGATATGCTATTAGACAAATTGCCTAACAGCATAACTTCCCACTCCTGCGGAATAATCCCCAGCGCCGTCGCCTTATAGCCTTGTGGTATGTTATTCTTCATAGCTGACCTTTTTATAAAATTCCGACATGATGGCGTCGTACTGAGCCTTGATTGCAGGATATAATAATGTCGTTTTTATCTTTTGATCAATTTCTTGAATTGCTATTCTATTTTCTTTCTTTATCTCGCATGGTTTGATCTCTGAAACAAGATTGGTTAACGTTTGTAAATCATCCCAAACATAAATTGCACTTTGTGGCGATCCTAACAATCCAACTTGTAATGTTTGAAGAAAATAAGTAAAAGCCAATAGGTTTTTCCCTTTTTCTCCTGCCATGATGCCCATCAAATGCCCAATTTCGGCTTTTGAAACGGCCGCTTGACTTTCAACTTGTTGTCGTAATTTGTCGATTTGAGACTTTTGTTGTTCCAATTCCGCAATTTTGGATTTTAGCTCCATTGCATTGACAATCTGCCAGCCGATGGCAAAGGTGACCATGATTCCAATCAGACCGGTGGCCACCCCGACAAACGAATCGAGTGAGACGACGGTTTGCGGGCGGACGTTGCATATCCACAACACGGCGAAAGCGACAACGCCCACCAGCGAAATGACCGAAAGCCAAAGGCTCAGGTTGCTATTCTTGTTTTGCATACCCTTGATTCCCATTTTCGTCCGTTTTTAATATCCCAACTCCTTCAGATAACCATCCATCCGGACATGCACCTCGGCAAGCTCCTTTTCCAGTGCATCAATCTCCTGCTGCACGGCCGCAATGTCGATTTCGGGCTCCTCCTCGAAGGTGTCCACATAGCGCGGAATATTTAAGTTATAGTCGTTGTCGGCAATCTCCTCGCGCCGGGCCACGTAGGCGTAGCGCTCCTCGACGATGCCCGGCTTGAGTTCGCCCTGCGCAAAGCGGCGGTAGGTCGTGACGATGTGGTCGATATCCTCGTCGCGCAGCCGGTTCTGGTTCTTGCCGTTCTCAAATTCGCGGCTGGCGTCGATGAAGAGCACGTCGGTCGTCGTCTTGGCCTTGTTGAAGATGGCGATGGCGGCCGGGATGCCCGTTCCGTAGAAGAGGTTGGCCGGGAGTCCGATGATGGCTTCGACGAGGTTCTCCTCGACGGTCTGCTGGCGGATTTTCCCCTCGCTGGCTCCGCGGAACAGCACGCCGTGGGGAACGACGACACCCACCTTGCCGTGTTCATTGGCCACTTCGAGCATGTGGCAGATGAAGGCCCAGTCGCCCTTGCTCTTGGGCGGAATGCCGCGCCAGAAGCGGTTGTAGGGGTCGTCGGCCGCCTCGTCGGCGCCCCATTTTTCGAGCGAGAAGGGGGGATTGGCCACGACGGTGTCGAACTTCATCAGCGCGTCGCCCTCCTTGAGCTTCGGGTTGCGCAGCGTGTCGCCCCAACGAATCGTGGCGCTGTCGAAGCCGTGGAGCAGCATGTTCATCATGGCCAGCGCCCAGGTGCTGCCGTTGAGCTCCTGACCATAGAGCGAGAAATTGTCGGAGCCTACCTCGCGGCCTGCTTTGATGAGCAGAGAACCCGAGCCGCACGTCGGGTCGCAGATGCGCGAGCCGGGGGCGCTCTTGGTCAGCCGTGCCAGCAAGGTCGAGACCTCCTTCGGTGTGAAGAACTCGCCGGCCTTCTTCCCGGCGTCGCTGGCGAATTTCTCGATAAGGAACATGTAGGCATCGCCGATGACGTCGTTGTTCGCAAGGTGTGACTCGTCGAACTGTAGCCGCTCGTCCGAGAAGTCGATGAGCAGCTGTTTTAGCCGGGCGTTGCGCTCCTTTGTTTCGCCGAGGTTGCTGCTGTTGAAGCTGATGTTGCGGAAGATGCCGCTGCCGTCCTCGCTGCTCAGCTTTTCGCGGTTTTCGTATTCAAGGTCCGCCAGGCCAACATCAATGAGCTCGCCGATATTGGGTTCGTTGCGGTGCTCGAAGAGGTAGTCGAACGAACTCTTCTCGGGAACCTGGAATCGTTCGCGGCGCATGGCCCGTTGGGCACGCTCCGTGTCACCGTCGTAGCGCTGGAGGTACTCCTTGTATTTCGCCTTGCTGACGTCGCTGACGTACTTCAAGAACAGCATCGTGAGGATGTAGTCCTTGTACTGGCTGGGGTCGATAACGCCCCGGAATGTGTCGCAGGCTTGCCATACGACTTTGTTGATCTCTTCCTGTGTAACTTTACCGTTCATCTTTATATATTTTTGTTAATTTATAATCGGTGATTTGCCGGCGGCGCTCCGCGATAGCCTTGTAGAGGGCCTGTTCGTGGCGATGCAGGCGGGTGAGGGCGATGCAGGCCCGCTGTCGCTCCAGCGGGGGGAGCGGTATCTCGAACTCCTCGAGGTCAGCCTTGCTTAGCGATGCGATGGCCGACCCTTGGGCCTGTGCCGTCAGCAGCTGCCGGGTGGAGGGCAGGTTGAGGAATCCGCAGAGGTATTCGGGCAGGATGCGGGTCGGGTCGTCGATTCGGATAATCAGAAACGAGGGTGAGGCCACGCACGGCCCGAGTTGCGTCGGGGCGATGGCGCAGAAATTCTTGCCACCCTTGGCGGCGAGCAGCAGGTCGCTTTCTGTCAGCAGGTGGCGGGCAGCCTTGGAACTGACGGAGGTTGTCGGTCGGACGGTCGGACGGATGTTCCCCTCCTCGTCGAAATCGTTCACCTGAAGGTAGCAGGTGTCAGGCGAAGGGGCGTTTTTCAGGTAAACTCCCGTCTGGATGGTGGCAATATCTTTCAGTTTTACCATTTTTTTCTTTGTAGGTTTATTACAAAAGTATGTGCTTTACCCGAGAAAAGCAAATTATTCTCGAAAAAAATCACAATACAAACTCTACAAATATTTCAATTGAGCGAGTTTCTTCACTTTGTGAAGAAAAATATCCGGCTGTTCGACCGGATATTCTCTTTGTCTTTCAGGGCAGGTGTTATCGTTTAATGGTATGTCGCCGGATGACGGGCCGTTCGGGGCGGACGGGGTAGCCCAGGTGGGTCATGAGTTCCACATACCGTTGGCGGAACCAGGCGTGTGCGGGCTGGCGGTCGATGAGCAGCTGGAAGCCTCCGGGGCCGTTCGGGTCGCGTTGCAGGCGGATCTCGGTATTCGAGACGTCGAAGCGGTGCGAATACTCCGGTGCGCGGAGTTCGCCCGAGACATAGAGGGGTTTCAGGGCGATGATCTCGCGGGCGCCCGACTCCGAGATCCCCATGTCGCGGCAGTATTCGCCCCAGCGGATCAGCATCTGTGTGTCGGGCAGCCAGTGTTCGATGCGGTCGAGCTTCGCCTGCAGCTGTTGTTCTGCCTGCTCATGCCGGGCCTTCTCCTCGCGGTTGGTGCGGTTCAGTGTTCCGATCTGCTCGTGCAGGGAGGCGTTCTCCGCGTTGAGGCGGTCGATCTCCTGCTGCTGCCGCTTGACACGCGAGGTGCCGATCATCGCCCCGATCCCCTCGACGATGTTCGATCCGACCTCCGCCGCGGCGTTTTTCAATCGGGCACCCTTCAGCTCGCCCTTCACACTCTTCAGCTCGGCCTCGGTGCGGTTCAGTTCGGCGCTCTTCTGCGCCTGGAGCGTGGCGGTCTGTTCATACTCGGTGCGCACCTGCCGCTCCTGTTGTTTGAGCTGCTCGACAGCCTTCCGCTTCTGCTCTTCGAGACGAAGCAGCGCGTCGATGTTCTCCTGCAGATCCTGCTGCTGGGCAATGGCCTGTCGGTAGAACTCCTGCGTGGTGACGTGGCGCGCCTCCGAACCGTCGATGCCGCGCTCCAGTCCGTATTTGGACATCGCCGCGGCATAGCTGTCCTGATACTGCTTGAGGCGGACGCGCGACATGACGTCGTCGGCGCAGAGACGGGGCCGTGCGGCGGATTTCGGGCGGTAGTGCCGTTTGCCCGGGGATTCGGATGTGGCGGTGCGGGCCTTGCGGCGCTCTCCCGTGACGATCGGCACCACGACGGCGTGGATATGCGGGGTCGATTCGTCGCGATGCACGACGGCCGAGACGACATTCTCTGCTCCGAAGGTCTCGCGCAGCCAGGCGAGGTTGTCGGCGCACCACTCCGGTAGCCGCCCCTCCTCCTCGATGCGCTTCATCGCGTCGTGCGAACCGGTCAGCATGACGCGGATCACCCGCACCTGGTTCGTTCCGATCTTGCGCGTGAGACCGGCGTGTTCGAGGCGGTAGTTGATCGCCTCTGTGCGGTCGGCCACCTCTTCGGGAAACTCGATGAGCTCCTCGTTGAGGCAGGTGCGTTCGGGCGAAGCGTTGGTGGGTATCTTCGTGCGGGCGATGTGGGCGGTCATCGCCGCCTCGTTGCCCGGGGCCTTGTCAAGATGCAGAACGGCATATCCCATGGTACGGTCGTTTTTCGAGGGTTGTGTGGTTGAAGAAGGGACCGCCTCGGCGGTCGGCGTGCGCAGCACGACAGGGGGTGTCCAGAGGGGCTTGACCCTTTGGCCTATTGGGGCTTTTTCAGCGTCGGCGGGCCGATGCGTCGGAAAAAGCCCTAATAGGCTATGGCTTTTTCCTCGGGGGAAAAGCCGCGGTCGCGAAGCGGCCGATGGGTGGGCGACGGTTCCGGCGTCATTCCGGGCGACGTTACAACTTGCGGCCGCGACGACGCGGCGTGTGGAAAACCTTCGCGGACGATCGGAGCGATTCGTTCAGATCCTTGTGGGCGCGGTAGCTCTCCGCACGGTCGATGACGGTCGCACCGGGCAGGGCGTTGCGCAGCCGTTCGAGGGTGAGGCGTCCCGCTTCGTCGTTGTCGAGGAAGGCGAGGATCGTGGCGTGGCGTGCGAGAAACGGAAGGGCGCGGGGAAGGTTCACCACGGAGTTGAGCACGGCGGTATCGGCGGTCGGCTCCGGCTTGTGTTGCAGCGTCAGGTAGGAGAGCAGGTCGAAGAAGCCCTCGAAGAGCAGCGCCGTGTCGCAGTGCCGGTCGAAGGTCGTGATGGTCTTCGGGGCGTTGCTCCCCTTGAACTGCGGGCTGCGCAGCTCCCAGCCTCCGGCGTCGTTGCGGAAGCCGATGGCGAAGAAACGCCGCTCGCCGACGGCGTAGTGGACTTCGCGGCACAGCGCTCCGGCCACGGCGGGGTCGATGCCGCGCTCGCGCAGATAACCGATCAGCGCCGGGTGGCGAATCTCCCCGACGCCGAGAATCCGCAACGGGGAGTCTTCGCGCGGCAAGGCGCTCGGGAGGGGCTGAAAGGAGACTTCGTCTGCGGACCCTTTGCCGAGGCGTCGGATGGCTTCTGCCAGGCCGCACCCTTCGAGGCGCATGACCAGCTGGAGAAGCGTGCCCCCTTCACCCAGCCCGAAGTCGTACCAGAGTCCCTTGTCGTAGCGGACGCTGAAGCTGGGGGTGCGCTCTTCGCGCAGTGGCGAGAGAAACATGCCGTGGGTGGCGGTTTCGCGGTGGGGCTGCAGTCCCCGGCGGAGGAGATACTCCCGGATGCCGATGCAATCTGAGGTTGTCTTCATGGCTATCGGTTTTTGATGGGGACAATCCGGTGCAGTGCCGCTTCGACATCGCTGTCGAGGAAGAGCACGCGCCCGCCGATCTTGTGGGCGCGGATCCGCCCGCGGTTCACCCAGTCGTTGAGCGTCACGAGCGAGATGCGCAGGCGGCGGGCCGTTTCGCGGCGGGTCAGATAGTTCGGCGTCTCGGCGGAGGGTTCGGGATGGAGCTGCCGCAACTCGTCGCGCAGCGATTCGCGAATCATCTCCGAGAGCTGGTCGGCGGTCATGCCGCTCAGAAAGATTTCCCTGGTCATAACGATTCGAATTTGGTTGATGACGCAAAGAAAGGCTTTCCGAACCCCTCCCGAAAACGGCGAATGGCGTTACAAATCAGCGCCAACCGATGCCAACCGGTGCCACACCGAAGACACTCTGCCGCCCGTTTCCGGACTTTGGCATTCGTTTGCCTCAGTTGGCACTGCCGTGTAATCGGATTCTGTGCGGGACAAAAAAACGGGGGCGGGGGTACCGTCCTCGTTGGTGATGCGGATTTTCGAGCCTATCGGAACCTTTCCAATACCTCACGAACGGCATTGGCCGCAAAGAGGGTGTCGCCGCTGCTTGAGATCTGAACGCGGCACGGCTCCAGCCATCCGTTCGTAATCCATCGGTTGAGTGTCGGGCGTGCGACGCCCAGCGCCTCGGCAAGCTCCTTTTTGTTGAAGAGCCGGCTGCCGTTTGCCATCAGATAGCGCTCACCCTTGTGCACGCCCAGCCAATAGTCGAAGCGACGGAGAATCGCGTCGGCATCCTTCAGCTTCGGCTCATACCGTTCGTAAGCCCAGACGTGCAGGCTCGACGGATCGAATCCGGCAAACTCCGGCCGCTGGTGCAGCTCCCGGACGAGTGTCTCGAAGCACTCCAGCTCGGAGGCCCGGATTGTTATTTTTCGACGGCGCGGCATGGTTCTGATGGTTGGTTAGTGCTTGAAAAGCGTTTGATTTTTTCTTCCTCGGTCGAATTTAAGTGCTTTTAATGTGTTGTTTATGAGCATAAAGCGGTTTTCTGTAGCTTTTGAAAAGCACTTAAATATTCAGTAATTACATATCTTCCAGCGTCAGGCAACGCTGCTCGATCTCATATTTCGGGAGCACCTTCTCCGTGAGGTGCTGCACCTTCTCGGCAAAGGCTTCGGGCTTGAATTCCTTGCGCTGGCGCTTGACCTCGACGGCCACGGCCCTGTGCTTCTCCAGCCGCAGGGCGACGATGTCGATCTCGTATTGCTCCTTGCCCCGCTTGGCCTCCCAGTAGGAGCCCAAGTCGCGGTATTCATGGCTTTCGATGAACTGCTGCTTGAAGTAGGTTTCAAGCGTTCGGCCCGAGTAGGTCGTGTAATCGGCCGCAATTATCTTCTCCAGCACCTCGAACTGATTCATTTCAACCAGCGTCCGGTTGCCTTCGAAGTAGCGGAACCAGAAGCGGAGGAAGAGGTCGGCAATCTCGTAGCGCACGGTCTGCGTTCCCTCTTTCGAGAGGATGGGGCGCATCTTTTTCGTGATTCCATAGGTTTCTTCCAGCTTTTTCAACTGCCCGCCGATGCTCTTCTCGCCCAGCGCCGCGGCAATCTCCGATTGGGTGTTGATGCCGTTCGAAATGGCGTCAAGAATCGAGAAGTAGGTGCCGTACTGTTTGCCGAATTCGTCGATCAGCAGCGTCTTGCCCTCGTCCTTGAAGGGCGAATCGGGGTCGCATACCGCATGGATGATTTTTTTGACCGACAGGGCCTTTGCATCCACCAGCAGCTCCACATACTTCGGAATGCCGCCCGTAACGGTGTAGAGGGCCAGCAGGTCGTCGTTTGTGTGGTCTGGGGCGTGCTCCGTGAGGATCTGCTTCAGCACCGACAATGCAAACGGCGTGAGTTTCATGATGACATCCGCCCGCCCGAACAGTGGTTCATGGTAGTTCTGGAAGATCTTGACCATCAGCGAATAGATCGAGCCGCTGACGATGAAGTTCACATGGGTCTTCAGCCGGTATTGATCCCAGACGTTCTGTACGTCGCTGTAGACCGAGGGGTTGATGTTGAAGAACTCCTGGAATTCATCCACAACCAGCGTGAATCGGCGGTTCTCTCCCTGCTGCATCAGGAAGGTGAAGACATCCTGAAAGCTCGTCATGGGCGGGACGAAGAGCCCCAGTTTCGCCGCAATCTCCTTGCAGTAGCCCGCGCAGAGCGATGCCTCGTTCTTGCGTCCGACGAAGAGGTAGACCAGCGGTTCGTCCTCCATGGCCCGGAGGATCAGCGACGTTTTGCCGATCCGGCGGCGGCCCGTCAGAACGGTCAGTCGCGAATGGTCTTCGTATGACAAGGTACGGATTTCGCGCAGCTTGGCTGTTTCCGTCTCGCGGTTGTAGAATTTCATGACGTGTACTGTTTTGTTATAGCTGTAAATTTTACCGCCGTAACAAAGTTAAAAAACAATTGGCAAATCTCCAAATTTTCACTCACTTGCCTGCTTCCCGCTGAAATAGGGGTGGCTCATCAGCTCCAGGGCGGTCTGCTCCTCGGTGATCTTGATGTACTTCATGAACTCCCGTTCGGTCTTGTGGCCCGTGATCTTCATGATGGCAATGGTCGGAATCCTCGCCAGATACATGTTTGTTGCGCCGCTGCGGCGTGCCGTGTGGGTCTTCACCAGGTCGCACTTCTCGACCAGCCGGCTCTTCTTTTCGCCATTTTCGATGTAGGAGACCTCGACCTTCTCCGTGATGCCCGCCTCGCGCGCAATCTCCTTGATGAGGTGGTTCACCTTCTGTTCGTAGGTCCTCGGCAGCCGGTTGTCGTACTTCTCCAGGATGGCCTGCAGCTCGGGGCGGACCGGAATGACGACGTGGTTGCCGGTCTTCTGCTGCTTGAGGTCGATGACCTGCTGCCCGTTCTCCAGCGTGCGGATGTTGCCTTCGTTGATGGTCGAGTAGTCGCTGAAGCGTTGTGCCGTGTAGCAACCCACCAGAAAGATGTCGCGGGCAACATCCTTGTGCCGGTTTTTCGAGAGGTCGAGCGCGGCGATGGCCCGGATCTCCGACTCCGTCAGGTAGATGTTCTCCACGTCGGCCGTCAGCACGCGGAACTTGCGGCTCTCGATCGCCCCGTTGTCGTGCAGACCCTCCTCGCGGGCCGCACGCATGATGATCTTCAACTCCTTGACGTGGCGGCCGATCGTATTGACGGAGTAGTTCTTGGCGGTGAACCAGGCGACGAAGTCGTCGTAGAACTTCAGGTCGATGTCGGCAAAGTCGAACTGCTTGCGCCGGGCTTTGCAGTATTCGTCGAACTGCACGACAAATCCCTTGTAGTTCTTGATGGTCGAGGGGCCGTAGCGGAGTTTGTGGATGTTCAGCCGGGTGCCCTCTTCCATCTCGCGCGTGAAGCGGGCGATGTAGTCGCCGAGCGATTCGCGGCTGCGGGCACGGCGTCCGGTAGTGAGGCTGCGCGGGTGGTGGAAGCTGTAGATGATCTTCTCCAGCCGCGTCTTCGTCATTGCGTGCTCGGGATCCTTGGCAATCTCTCCGAGGATGTGGCTGCGCAGTTCGGAGAGGTTCTTGGTCAGCTCGCGTCCCTGCTGCTCGGTGAAATCGTCGGTAAAGGTGAAGCGGCTCTTGACCGTCTGCCGCTTGTTGTCCCAGGCGTCCGTCAACACCATATATTGGCTGTCGACGTAGAACTGGTTGCCACGGCCAACCGTGAAGAGAATTTGGATTTTGACCAGTTTGTTTTTCTGGGTCGAGCGGATGCGATAGCAGAATGAAGCCATAGGTCAGGAGGTTTTGTCTGCTGCAAATGTAATCATTTTTGTCATACATTTGTCATACATCGGCCGAATTTTCGAAAACTTCCAGACCTCGCAGTTGATGAAAAACGGCTGTAAAATATTGATATATAGATAAAATAAAATTAAAATCGGTAAAATTCGATTCAAATTTATGGCGTCCGCTTCAGACCTCAAAGAGGGTTTTTAACAAGCTAATTTATAGCAAGTTAAAGACCCTCATTCATTTGGAGGGGCGGATATAGGGGCGCAAAACTCAAAAAAGAATCAACGATCAGTATTCCCTACTCCTTACGATTAAGTAAAAAAACGCAACGGATAAACACATCACTCACCTTTATATAAAGCCAAGCTATTTTTAGGCACATACAAGAGATATAATCTACCATCTAAGAAACTCTTAGATTCGCACGTTAGGGGCTGGAATAGCACTATTTTTTATATCTAACAAAAAGCTTCATCGCAATCCTTATAGAATATACAGCCATAGCAAGAAAGATAATAACAACTCCCACAAGAATATACAAATACATTTTTTCACAAATACATAATAAGCTCAAAACATAACTCAAAACAAGCCCTAAACTGGATATAACGACTAAAATAATTGAATCAAGACTTATCTTACTCATCATATATATAAACTTATCACCACTATTACGCTTCCTTAAAACAGTTACGGATACGCCTTCATTTTTTAACAAATCTTCGACCTCTCTTAGATAATCCTTTTTATTTTGAATAAAAGCATAGACAAGAGTAAACACTGCAAATCCTACACCTAAAAAAATTCCAGATGCAGATTGAAGTATTTCAATCAAAACCAATATAGTATCTTTAGTTATCACTATTTACAGACATAAAATTATTAACAACAGCAGTCATGTGCTCTAAAATAAATTCAGGAGTAAAAATTGTAGCGTTTTTCAATTCAGATTCAGTAATGGCAAAAGAATAGTTAAAACTGTCTTCAAAAGCATCTTTTAGGTTTTCGTTCAACTCCTTAGTTACAGTAAGAACTCTTTTATTATTTAGAAGGTATTTAATTTGTTTTTTCTTATAATCATTAGGGAATTCTACATTTTCATAAACCTTGATACACTCTTCACTTGGAATGTTTTCAAGTTTAATCTTTTTCTCTTGTTTAATGTTAGCTTTAACAAGGTAATTTCGCAAATACGGAGGGGTTTCATCATCATTGTCATCTAATGACATAAACGATATTTCCATTCCATTAATTATTCCCTGAGAGGTAAGATCTGCCAAAAGTTTATCTTCTTTTATATTCCGAATAGGAGTTTTAAGAATATCTTTCATTATCAACCTTGCAACTCTTGCTACCTCATCATTAGTTTTAGTAGGGTCTTCATAAACAAACACTCTCCAGTAAGCTAAATCTTTGAATATATTGGGATATAACAATATAAAATGAGTATTGCTACATAGTTTGTCGTTTTCTTTAAAGACTATCACATCTGAATCTTCACTCTCAAGGTAACCATCTATCAGTTTAGTTTTATAAGCGGTAGCTTGAAGCAATAAACAAGCATCCCTGCCAATATTACAATCTATAAAATCAATTCTGTTAACACCTGTAACACTTGTTTTAGCTCTTCTATCGCTTGTTACATGCCAAGAAGCATCAGAATTATATTTTTCAATAAGCTCCTTTGCTTCTTTAATCATATTATCATAAGTAGAGCCGAACAAAGTATCTACGTTAGTTTTATTCTCCGAGGTATATATAGGCACTTTAACTATATATTCTTTAATTTTCTTTTCCATTGCTCATTGAATTTAATCGTTTTACAGCATTATAGTGATTATTGAGTAGATTATCTCTACAAACTAATCTAACGTTAAATTTAGCACTAAAAATCAGAACAACAAAACATTATCCGATTTATTTCACTTTGGCTGAAAAGACTACGCCACTCAAAGCCCGAAAAACCGTGACCCGCGTAGAAAAATCTTCTCTGACTAAAGCCAGAGAAGATAAACATAGCATACAAGCACGGTTGCGTTTAATTAGCAGCACTTAAACTTATCTTTGCGTATTTACTATACCCGATAGTGATTCGGTTGCGTATACCACCATTTACATGAGAAGCGCAATAGCCACCACCATAATATTGGGAGAAGTGAAGATTTATCTTTGCGGTTCAAAGCTACGATTACAGGACTTCCGTTTGCGATTATTCTAAGCAATAAAAGATTGATTGGGCAAAGTCGAAAATTTGCGTCAAAGTATATAATACTCTTCTATATTGTCTATATACTTACTTCTTCTACTTATTAATAGTAGAAATACCCCATAAATTGCGTATTAACAGGGGTAAATTGAGCTGAAACGACTTACTTTTTCCGATTATGTATTTTGCGACGTCAATTCTCAACGTGAATTTGTTATATTCCTTACGGTCGAAATATTTATTCAAAACCAAACGAACATCTTTGAAGGCTTCACTTTTCGCACTCTTTTTACTATCCTTTTTCGTGGCTTTTGACATACGGTAGTCCTGATAGCTATCTACAAAATCAAAGTACCCGAACTCCTCCAGTCCTAAGATGATTTCTTTTTCTTTATTGGATAGCTCCGCTTCATCGTATTTCAGTTTATTGTAAACGACAATTTGATTAATTTCCTTTGTCCAAAAATCGTAAAGCTCCGAATAGTGGTCTATCAAATCGCCAACGGTTCTGATATAATCCATTCCTCGATTCTTGAATGACCGATGTGTTTTCATCGTAAACTCTATACGGAGGTGATGAATGCCTTTTGCCTTGAGCTTATCGAAAGACATCTTTTTGAGAATGCGTTTTTCCTCCGAAAAGGAATGAGCCGCAATCTCGTCATCTTTTACATAGAGTTTCAGCAAGCGGTCTGCTCCATTGAAATACAAAGTCCCCTTCTCAATGTAATCATCAATTCTTTGGTAGTGGCTATAATCAACTACAAGAGGTAAAATATTAATGGCTGGTATTCGGGTTCTGACATTAGCTCCGATTTCGCATTGCGTAAACTCAGCCTGCCTCAGCTCATCAAAAGAGATGCTTAGTTCTTTTGCGATGCCCTTTAAGGTCTGAACAAACGTTGATTGGGGCATATCGAGCAAAGTAACACGATTATAGCTTCTTTTTCGCAAACTGCCCGTCAAAGTAACGGTTACTTTTTTAGTGACCTTATTCGTTTTCTTGCAAACTTTTAGAAAATGCTTTGCCGACTGACTATGATTGTATAGCCTGTAATTATCATAATGGTATTCCTTTTCGTCAATATCCTTGATTAACTTTTTCGGCTCGACAAAAGTGCAGTTCTTCAAATCTCCCGAAAAGTCCTTTAATATGATTTTAATACTATCTATCATTGTTTTGCTACTTAACCAACTCAAAGATAGGCAATATCAGTAAGAATATACTACTTATTTGCTGAGAGAATTTTAGTCAAATCACAATATATCTCTTTGGTTTTAGTATTAACGATGTATAAACCGATAGTTTTGGTCAAAATATTGTCTTGCTCGAACATAAACTCAGGGTGCTTTTCGGTAGAAGTTTTACTGAGTTTAACAATGAACATTAGGCAAGTCGAGCAATATGGATTAGACATATCATTCTCTATCTTCAAGGCTAAATTTTCATCAGCGACAGGAATTTGTACGTATTGCACAGCATAGAGCTCTCCATTTGACTGTCGCTCTTTCTTTACATTGAATCTACTCGCTGGGAACAACGAATTGATATTCTTGCCAAATCCTAAATATCCTGTTTGGCTTGTTTTTAGAAAGTCTAAAACCGTAATACGGAATATGAAAGCCTTTTTATTGAGGTTGTATGCTTGATTATATCTTAAATTGTAAAGGATATAAAACTTACTGTCAAAAATATATGAGTTGTGATAATCAATTTCAGACATATAGTTTGCATATTCCTCTGTTTTGACAAAAGCACTTTTCTGCAATGGAGTACTATATTTCTGATTTAATCCAAAATAACCAAATACATCTTTTCTCATCAAGGAAACAACCTGCTCAACCCGTTTAACCTCATATTCATCTTCATTGCCTCCAGATAGATAAATTTTCCCGTTTTCTGCATCTATTTTATAACATTCGCTTGTTATATCATCATAAGATTTTTGAGCAAAAGTAGTTACGTTGCAAGTTAGGGCGATTAAAGCAATTAATACAGTTCTCATTCACATTTTGATTTAACCCTCCGCAACCTTCAAAGGCATTATACAAAAAAGAAGCGGGTTGCAGTCCACTTCTCGTAAGGTATCGCCAAACACCTGCACACGAATAGACGAACAACCCGCCCTATGGCGAGGTATTCGTACTAAAGTGTGCATTTCTTTGTTTCAATTGGCGATTTCTACGAGAATAGCACTTCTTACAATATGTCTTGTTCCTTAGAACGTTACAAAGATAGCGTTTTTATAGGAACTATTTCTTTTTCAACAACTCTTTTACATCGAATAACTTGACCTTCTTTGCCGATTGTTCGGCAAGGGTTGGACTCCAATGGATATAACGCTCCGTATTACGGAAACTACTATGTCCCATATATTGCTTTTGGGTCTGAATCGGCACTCCGTTGGCGTTGGCAAGCGTGGCAAAGGTTCTACGTGACGAGTGATAGGTCAGATATTTGTCTATCCCCGCCATTTTTGCAAGTTCTCGCAACGTCTCGTTTATATCTTGCTTACCGTATTGGTGAAAAATATGGTTTTCCTTTTCCACGTTATTTAAATCCCCTGCGGTTGCAAACTCCAACATAGACTCCGCCAACGGAAATAACGGCACATACAACGGCTTTTTGACCTTTTGCATCTTCATACACAAGACAATGGGGTCACGGCTGACGTCCAAATTACCCCATTTTACTGCTAAAGCATCTCCGATTCGTAGAGCCGTGGCGCATGAAAAGAGATACATTACCAAAACTCGATACTGCTTTGAACCTACCTCAACTTTATTCAGTAACATACAGAGCCGTTTCACCTCATCTTCTTCCAAAAATACATCATTAACAACATCTTCGGGCAGAGCTAAATCGCCCGTGCGATATGGATTTTTGATTGGAATGTTCTGAGCTTCGATATATTTGATTACGGCTCGGACATGCTTAATCCGATTATATCGACTTCCTTTTACCTCACCTTTACCACTCTCTTCGCCACGCTTAATAAGAAACTTTTCAAAGTCAGAAAGTAGTTTCGCGTTTACATCTTTTATTCGTATCTCCGCACGGAACTCTCGTAATGATTTAAGCGTGGTTTCATAGCCCTTTAACGTGCTTTCTGCGATTTTACCAGTATTCGTACGCTTCGAGATATAATCAGTGTAATAGGCATAAAAAGACTGGGTTTCGGGTCGCTTGGCTTTTGCATTCTTTTGAGAGACAATTTCACGAAGCATCTCTTTTGTCAGTTCAACGCCCTCAAGTTCTGCTTTGCGGACTTCTTGCATAATGCGGTTTACCTCTCTTTGGAGAATTAAATCCTTGACAGGGTCTAACATCTTTTGCGCATCCGCATTCCACTCTTCGGGCAAGAGGTTAAGTCCCATTGGAAACTTGGGTTCTTCACCGTCTATTCTACGAAAACGAATATAGAGGGGCATCGTGCCGTCATTCTTTTTCTTGTCGACACGAAGATAGAGCGTTTTATCTTGAAGCTTTATAGCCATATCATTACTAATTTATTGCTAAGATAGTGATTATTCGCTCAATTCACCTGAAAAAGTCGAAATATCTTTGGCTGACTCTTTGGCGATTGAAAGGTCGTATTTCAGATAGCGTTGAGTCATATTGACCGACTTATGCCCCAAATACTTTGAGATTTTGTAAATATCTACTCCGTCTACCACGAGCAGGGTCGCAAACGTATGACGGCTTGAATGGAATATACACGGCAAAGCAAGCAAAAGCGAACAGGTAAAGAGTAAACGTAACCCGTTAGGAATAAGCGATATTTCAGTATTTTGCAAAGTTGAGAAAATGCAAACGACAACGGAATATTGAGGTTGTTCAGTTACCAAACCGTTAGCCGGGCGGTTACCGAAACGGGAACAGGTAACGGCAAGTAATGAAAAGAAATCCTCACCGTTTTGTTTGCACTCATACACAGTGTTTTGCGTATCAAGGGACGCTTATATGGCAAGTAAATTTGCACTTAAGAATATAAGCGTATGAAAGTAGAAAAATTCAAGGTGCTGCTCTACCTCAAAAAGAGCGGACTTGACAAATCGGGCAAGGCTCCCATCATGGGACGCATTACCGTGAACCGCACGATGGCGCAGTTCGGCTGCAAGCTGTCCTGCACTCCCGAACTGTGGAATCCACGTGAAAGCCGCCTGAACGGTAAGAACAAGGAGGCGGTGGAAACCAATGCCAAGATTGAGAAACTGCTGTTGGCGGTGAACAGTGCTTTCGACAGCCTTGTGAGCCGTAAAGTGGATTTTGATGCCACCGATGTGAAGAATCATTTTCAAGGCAGCATGGAAACGCAGATGACACTCATGCGAATGACGGATGTTGTCTGTGACGACCTCAAAGCCCGTATCGGTATTGACCGTGCGAAAGGGACTTATCCCGGTTATCACTATATGCGTCTGACACTCGGAGAGTTCATCGAGCATCAGTACAAGGTCAAGGATTTGGCATTCGGGCAACTTACGGAACAGTTCATCCACGACTATCAGGCATTCGCTATGGAGAACAAGGGATATGCGATAGACACCGTCCGCCATCATCTTGCCATTTTGAAGAAGATATGCCGTCTGGCTTATAAGGAGGGGCATGCCGACAGAAGCCACTTCCGGCATTTTACCTTGCCGAAGAAGACTGAAACGACACCACGGGCATTGAGCCGTGAATCGTTTGAGAGAATCCGGGATGTGGAAATACCTGCTTATCGCAAATCCCACATGCTGGCAAGGGATATGTTTCTCTTCGGGTGTTATACCGGGGTCTGTTATGCGGATGTTGTCTCGATTACCCATGAGAATCTATATGCTGATGAGGACGGGGCTTTGTGGTTGAAGTATCGAAGAAAGAAAAACGAACTCCGTGCCAGCGTGAAACTGTTACCCGAAGCGATTGCGCTGATTGAGAAGTATCACAGTGAGGACAGGAACACACTGTTCCCTTTACTGCACTGGTCAAATCTCCGAAGACACATGAAAGCGTTGGCGGCACTGGCGGGCATCAAGGACGACTTGTGCTATCATCAGGCAAGGCACAGTTTCGCCTCGTTGATTACGCTCGAAGCAGGCGTGCCGATTGAGACCATCAGCCGGATGCTGGGGCACTCCGACATTTCCACCACTCAGGTATATGCCCGTGTCAGTCCGAAAAAACTGTTCGAGGACATGGACAAGTTCATAGAAGCGACCCAAGATTTCAAACTGATTTTATAAATACCCAAACGATATGCGAAGCACATTTTCATTATTACCATACATCAACCGCGGCAAGGTAAGGGCTGACGGCACGACCGCCGTACTCTGCCGTATAACCATTGACGGCAAGCAGACCGCCATAAGCACCGGTATCTATTGCCGCCCCGAAGATTGGAACGGCAGAAAGAACGAGATAAAGACCATCAGGGAGAACAACCGCTTGCGGGAATACCTGCGTCTGACGGAAGAAGCCTATGCCGAGATACTGAAATCGCAAGGCGTGGTCAGTGCCGAGATGTTGAAGAACCATATATCCTTGAATAATATCCATCCGACTACCCTTCTACAGATGGGTGAATGGGAACGGGATCGGTTGAAGAAGCATTCCGAAGAGATTGACTCCACTTCTTCCTACCGGGCTTCAATGTATTACCAAAAGTACCTGACGGACTTTATAGTGTCAATCGGGAAAAAGGATATACTTCTTGAAGAAGTGACGGAGGATTTCGGCAAGTCCTACAAAGCCCACTTGAAGAAATGCAAGAACTTCGGGGTTTCACAGACCAACCATTGCCTGCGTTGGCTGAACAGGCTGTTGTACCTTGCGGTCGATAAGGAAATTCTCCGTGTAAATCCCTGCGAGGACTTGGAGTATGAGACAAAGCCGGAGGCAAGGCACAGGTATATCAGCCGCGAGGAGTTCAGGAAGATACTTTCCACCCCGATGTACGACAAGCGGATGGAGCTGGCGAGACGGGCCTTCATCTTCTCGACCCTGACGGGACTGGCGTATGTGGACATCAAACTTCTTCATCCCCACCATATCGGAGCGAATGCAGATGGCAGACGATATATCCGCATCAACCGCAAAAAGACAAAGGTGGAGGCGTTCATTCCATTGCATCCCATAGCGGAGCAGATATTATCGTTGTATAACACAACTGACGATGAGAATCCCGTGTTTCCTCTACCCAACCGTGATGCCCTATGGTTTGAGGTTCACGAGTTGGGAGTAACCATAGGGAAAGAGGAAAACTTGACCTATCATCAAAGTCGGCACAGCTTCGGAACATTCCTGATTTCTGCGGACATTCCGATTGAGAGTATCGCCAAGATGATGGGACATTCCAATATCAGGACGACACAGGGATATGCACGGATAACCGATGATAAGATTTCGGAAGATATGGATAAGCTGATGGAACGAAGAAAGAAAATATCGGCTGGCGAAAATAAGAAACAGTAAATAATCATCATAAAATAAGGAAATTATGAACAGAGGAATAATAACAATCAGTGAAACGGGCGCAGTCACCATACCGACCGTACCTGTATGGATGACCCAATTTGAGATTGCCGACCTGTTCGGGGTATTCTCTTACGACATCCGCAAGGCGATACGGGCAATCTACAAGAACAAGGAGTTGAATGAAGCCGATACAATGCGATATATCAGGCAACCCGATGGTATCAGTTATGACGTTTACAGCATTGAAATGATTATAGCCATTGCATTCAGGATATGCAGTAGAGAAAGTATCCTGTTCAGACGGTTTATAATAAGTGAAATCTGCTCCACCAAGAAAGGGACTCCGATAACATTGTTCTTCTCTTGTGGCAAGGGCAGTAACCTATGGTATAGCTGATGTTCATCCCGTCAGCCGCCTGTTCCCGATGCACGGATGCAAAGGTGGCGTGTGGCTCTGACGGCATCGGCAAGGTCGGGCGGCGGAGCCGTTTCGGACAGAATCTTCCTCAAACGGGGTTGAGCGTATTCAGCCCGAAAACCTTGTCACTGCCTGCCACACGCATTTGGGGCATCCGGCAACGGAAACAAGCGACTGACGGGAAATCAGAAAAAATAGAGGAAACGGCTTACGGACGATGCTAAACATTGATGCTTCATCCGTAAGCCGTTCCTTTTTCTTTTTTTTCGGTATGCCATTGCTGCCGCAAACATAAGGCAGACGGCAAACTGCGCTCCTTCAAGAAAATCAGGGTGCTTTCAGTCGGTAGGCGGAGCGGTAGTTGTCTGCCAGCATCCTTTCGATGTCGGATTCACGGTAGAGGATTTTACCACCCAACTGGATGTAGGCAATACGTCCCTCGTTGCGATAGTCCTGAAGTGTCCGGCGGCTTACCTTCAACCGTGCAGACACCTCCTTGTCGGTGAAGAAACGTTCCCCGTCCAGTGTCGGGCGGTAGTTGGTGGTCAGATGTTCTACATTGTCCAGCAGACGGTCGAGGCTGCCCATGAAGTGGATTATCCACTCGTTGTCCTTGTTAATCAGTTCATTCATACGTTTTGGATTTTAGTGGGTATTATCAGTGATGTACTATACTCGGTTTATATAGTCCTGCCTTTGAACTTCGCTTCCTTTCGCTTGTCCTCCACGATGGAAACGATACGCTGCACGTCTTCAGGACGGTAATAAGTCTTGTGGTTGATTTGGCTATATGCCAACGTGCCGTTGTCTCGAAGCGTCTGCAACGTGCGTGGACTGATGTTGAGCATCCGGCACACGTCCTGATTGTCCATCCACTCGCTCATTTTCTTTTCTCCATGCCTATGGCAGATGGCATCCATGCGGCTGACGAAGCGATCGAACTTGGCGACCATCGCCTCGAAGGTCTTTCTTTCGATTGATACGATTTCCATATTGTCTTTCTTTTAGTTGTTATTGTTCCTTTTGCCGCAAAGGAATACATAATGCGTTATCCGACAATGGATTTTCTAAAATTGGCAGCATGTTGCGTTGGTGTGGTAACGGTTGTCCGGGGTATAGATTATCGCAATCACCTTAATTTCGTTTTTTAGAGGGGAAATCGAAACTCAAATAAGGGCTTAATTTAGAATTGCCCATGACTGAGCCTTTGCCCTTTCGGTTATTCACATTCGGCAAAACGGTGAAGTCCGCACCGCTTTGTCTGTCGCCATAAAGCAAAAACGCACAAAATTGCCGAACAGAGCCCAAGTACTTGACTGACTGCACTGAAGCATCTTACTTTGCTCCCGATAATCGGTCGAGGTGCTTACCAAGACCATAGTTAATAACTTAATTAATTTGTTTTTACAATGAAGAGAGAACCAAGCATTACAGAGCAGCAGGCTCGTGAAATCGTGGAAAAGATGGGACGCAGGGAATCCTACACTCCCAAGTCGATGAATGACATCTACAGGCGTATCGGTCTTGAGCCGGATGAACCGGAACAGCCCGGCAAAACCGTCACGGAAGAAACGGAGACCGCCATGGCGGATGAACCGTCAGATGTGGCGGTCGAGGAAGCGGCAATGCCGCAAAAGCGTGTCAGCAGCAAGCAGCGCAGGCTGTCGCTGGATGAATACCGCACCACTTATCTCCAAGTTCCCAAGATTGTCAACCACAAGCCCGTATTCGTCAGTGAGACGGTGCGTGACGAACTGGACAGGGTTGTCCGCATCCTCGGAGGAAAGGGTATGAGCGCATCGGGGCTGATTGAGAACCTCGTCCGCTTGCACCTCGACACCTACCGGAATGACATCGAGCAGTGGCGCAAGCTCTGACGGGATTACGGAAAGTCGGTCAGGCTGGTGAATACACTTCATCGGCTTAACCGATACCAAAAATTAGTGATTACACTCGGAAAACAATCCGACAGCGGAGGATTTTTGTGTCCTCAAAGACACAGCAAGATATATTTTCAGTTACCCGA
>OGIE01001617.1_pt1 | contig 30874 bp, 24 predicted proteins | sample 1571581 | NCBI WGS metagenome assembly OGIE01 (sample SAMEA2582021, study PRJEB24529) | metagenome | biome: Human gut stool | place: China | collected 2011 | reverse complement strand
GATAACAAAACGGCATCACATTTTAATCTACGAAAAAGTCGTAGTGGAAGATAGTCCTATTCTGTCAGAACCCGAAGACGACTTTATTCCCATCGAAGACCTGCCGACCGAAAAAGTGGAACTTCCTTCTGAACTTCTCGGTAAATTCGAAGCTACCAAAGCTGAAACTCCTGCAGTGGCACCCATAACAGAACCTGCACCTGCAATGGCACAACGCCCACGTCTTCGTCCTCGTGACAACAATAACAATACTCCTTACAATAATAACAATCGCAATAACAACCAACGCCCTGTGCAACAGCAGCGTCCTGTGCAGCCACAAAACGGTGGTGAAAACTATGCTCCTGTCCCAGAACGCAGAACTGTGATTGAACGTGAAAAAGTATACGAATTCGATGATATCCTGACCGGAACCGGTGTACTGGAAATTATGCAGGACGGTTACGGTTTCCTTCGTTCTTCCGATTATAATTACCTCTCCTCACCGGACGATATTTATGTATCACAATCACAAATCAAACTCTTCGGCCTGAAAACCGGCGATGTTGTAGATGGTGTTATTCGTCCGCCGAAAGAAGGAGAAAAATATTTCCCATTGGTAAAAGTGGAGAAAATAAACGGACGTGACCCAGCCTTCGTGCGCGACCGTGTACCTTTCGAACATCTTACCCCACTGTTCCCCGATGAGAAGTTCAGACTGTGCAAAGGTGGCTATTCCGACTCAATGTCTGCCCGCGTAGTCGACCTCTTCGCTCCTATCGGTAAAGGTCAGCGTGCACTAATTGTGGCACAGCCCAAGACCGGTAAGACCATCTTGATGAAAGACATCGCTAACGCTATTGCAGCAAACCACCCAGAAGTTTACATGATTATGTTGCTCATCGATGAGCGCCCCGAAGAAGTAACCGACATGGCACGCACCGTAAATGCTGAAGTTATCGCTTCTACTTTCGACGAGCCTGCCGAACGTCACGTAAAGATCGCCGGCATCGTACTGGAAAAAGCAAAAAGACTGGTGGAATGTGGTCATGATGTAGTTATCTTCCTTGATTCTATCACCCGTTTGGCACGTGCTTACAACACGGTTTCCCCAGCTTCCGGTAAAGTACTTTCCGGTGGTGTGGACGCTAACGCGCTGCATAAGCCCAAACGATTCTTCGGCGCTGCCCGTAACATTGAGAATGGCGGCTCACTCACCATTCTGGCTACTGCGTTGATTGACACCGGTTCTAAGATGGATGAAGTTATCTTCGAAGAATTTAAGGGTACAGGTAACATGGAGTTGCAGCTCGACCGCAATTTGTCCAACAAGCGTATCTACCCTGCCGTCAACATTGTTGCTTCCAGCACTCGCCGCGACGACCTGTTGCAGGACAAGCAAACGCTGGACCGCATGTGGATACTCCGCAAATACCTGGCCGACATGAACCCGATAGAAGCTATGGACTTCGTGAAGGATCGCATGGAAAAGACCAGAGACAACGACGAATTCCTATTGAGCATGAACAGCTAAGACTATCCTCTTACAATATCGTACAAAAGCTTTCAATTACGTTCAAAAATGTAATTGGAAGCTTTTTTATTTCCCCCTTTTCCCTACATTTGCCTGTCTAACTTGAACAAAAAATTCTGAAACCATGAAGAAGACCTTTTATTCTACAATGGGACTGACTCTATGCAGTCTCCCCATGTGGGCACAGCAATCACCCAATTTTCTTATTGTACAATGCGACCATCTAACACAACGCGTAGTAGGTGCCTACGGTAATGGCGATAGTTGCACGCCGCCCATCGATAGCATCGCTGCCCAAGGTGTAGTTTTCGCCAATGCTTATGTGGGATGTCCCCTGAGTCAACCCTCACGCGCAGCCTTGTGGAGCGGTCTGATGCCACACCAAAACAACGTACGTTCTAATTCAGCCGAACACATCAATCCTCTGCTACCGGAAAATATTCCCACACTGGGAAGCATTTTTTCCGCCAACGGATACCAAGCCGTTCATTTCGGGAAAACACATGATATGGGAGCTTTAAGAGGGTTCAGCCATAAGGAACCTGACGCCAAACCTTTTACAGATCCGGAATTTCCCGTAAACAACGATAGTTTCCTTGACGTAGGTACATGTGAAGATGCCGTAAGCTATCTGAGCAATCCAGGTAAAGAACCGTTTATTTGTGTGGTAGACTTCCAGAACCCGCACAATATTTGCGGATACGTAGGTGAAAATAAAGGAGAACATATCGACAAGCCTATCAGTGCCCCATTACCCAACCTACCGGAAAATTTCGAAGTGAAAGACTGGAATGCACTACCCGTACCCATTCAATACATTTGTTGCAGCCACCGCCGCATGATGCAGGCCGCACATTGGAATGAAGAGAATTATCGCCACTACATCGCCGCCTTCAGGCACTACACGAAGATAGTTTCCAAACAGATAGAACAGGTTCTTCAGGCTCTATACTCCACCCCCGCAGGTAGAAATACCATCATTGTTTTCCTGGCAGATCACGGCGATGGAATGGGTTCACATCGCATGGTGACCAAGCAAGTCAGCTTTTATGATGAAGTGACCAATGTTCCTTTCATCATTGCAGGCCCGGGCATACAGAAACGCGAAAAACCGATAGACAATCTGCTGACACAGCCCACTCTTGACCTGTTGCCTACCCTTTGTGAACTGGCCGGACTACCCGCTCCGGCAGATAAACCGGGAATCAGCCTCGCTCCTCTACTGAGAGGAAAAGAGCAGACGCAGAAACATCCGTACGTTGCATCTGAATGGCACAGCGAATACGAAGTAATCGTCAGTCCCGGACGTATGATATGCAGTCCCCGCTACAAATATACCCACTATCTGGAAGGTAACGGTGAAGAATTATATGATATGGAAAAAGATAAAGGAGAACAACATAACCTTGCTTATGACCCGGCATACACCAAGATTCTTAATGAACACCGCGCTTTGTTAGACGACTACATCCAACGAACAAAAGATGATTATCGCAACCTAAAAACAGAAGCAGACAAAAGATGGAGAAGTCACACTCCCGGATATCCGCATCACGAAGGCCCTTGCTCGCGAGATATCACCAATCGGAAATAAAACATCAAAATGCAAAAAGGACGAGACATTTTCGGATATCTCGTCCTTTTTAGTTACTTTTGTCGCAAATAATCAAATAAATATCGGAATAAACAAGGTGAGGCTCAGTAAAACGATAATATTATTGTTGTTGATGTTCTTTTGCGGTACTTCCTACATCCTCTCTGCAAACCAGGATTCGGAAGATAAGCGTATACCCCTTGTTGAACAATTAATGGATAATAACTTAGGCTATTCCCTGGAAGCAAAGTTAAGCGATATTCTCCGGTGGGAAGACGAACTGGCAGAGATATACCGGAAGAAAAAGGATTATAAACGTATGTTCCTCATACACCAAATGGCCGCCTATGCCCTTGCAGCCGATGGGCAAATCAGTGAAGCATTGGAGAAAGCGAACAACATTTTACGGCAAGCCACGCAAATGAGATATGATACCGGAATAGCCATAGCTCACTATGCAATAGGAGATACTTACCTCAGTGCCAACATGATTAATGAAGCCATTGAAGAGTATGAGACAGCCATGAATAAGCTGAATAAAATCCCCGACTCCGGAAAACTCAAGGAAAGAGTATTAATCCAGTTAGCCCCTACTCTCGTCAGATTGAAACGTATGCCCGAGGCTCAAGCTTATTTGGAGCAGATGGAACAGGTGAATGACGACCACCACAGTCGTTTTATGGAGAATATTTTTCAAGCCTATTATTATCTTTATGCAAATAATCCGGACAAAGCCCGAGAGTATATTCAAGAGGCTGAAGAGTGGTATGAATATTACCCATTCTATTTCCACAGTTCCATCCTGAAATATATACAGGCCGAATATGCCAAAAGTACAGGAAATGACGAACAAGCTATAGAGCTATATAACGAACTAACAGACCACACCAACGGTGCCAATACCTACAACAAGTATCTGAAGATGAAAAATGCGTTAGCATATCTGTACACCCAACGAGGAAAGCCCAAAGAAGCATGTACAGCATATCAGGACATCAATGCCGCCCGCGACTCTATCAATGCCCGCAATTACTCCTCTCAAATCAACCTTTTGCGAACCATATATCAGGTGGACCGCCTTGAAATGAACAATCAAAGCCAACGCAACCAGTTACTTTCCTATTCCATCATAGGCTGCATACTTATCTTAGCCATATCTTCCGTATCAGTGTTTTATATTCGTAAAATCAATAGGCGGCTGGCCAACTCCCAGCTCAGACTGGAGAAAGCACGACAGGCAGCAGAAAATTCCATCCGTACCAAAAGTCTTTTCCTGTCGAATATGAGCCACGAGATAAGGACACCACTGAATGCTCTATCGGGATTTTCCGGCATTCTGACCGACGCCAATATCGATGCTGCAACCCGCCAACAGTGCAATGAAATTATTCAGCAGAACTCTGATTTATTATTAAAACTGATAGATGATGTTGTAGACCTTTCAAGTCTGGAAATAGGTAAGATGCAATTTCACTTTGCTAATAATGATGCCGTATTCATCTGCCGTAATGTTGTAGACACCGTAGAAAAAATAAAGCAGACAGCTGCTTCCGTACTGTTCGACACTTCTTTAGAGAAACTCGAAATATATACGGATGAAGCACGCCTCCAGCAGTTACTCATCAATCTACTGATTAATGCAACCAAATTCACTACAGAAGGCAGTATCACCCTGTCACTTGATATGCAAACGGAAGAAACAGCTATATTTACCGTAACCGATACAGGCTGTGGTATAGCTCCGGAAAAGCAAGGACAGATATTTAACCGCTTTGAGAAGCTGAATGAAAATGCACAAGGTAGCGGATTAGGACTTTCTATTTGCCAGTTAATAGTGGAACGCTTCGGTGGCAAAATATGGATCGACCCCGAATACAAGAACGGATCCCGCTTCCAATTCACCCATCCCGTTCATTCTGTCAACAGAAAGGAGAGTATGGTATGAAACGGATTTTATTCATACTTGTCTTTGCACTACAATGCGTGTTTGTTTCCGCAACTGCACATTCCACTGCTGCGGACAGCTTATTGAATGAGTTACATGCACTTCCCCATGATTCTACCCGGCTTAAGTTACTGGAAAAGCTTGTACTCACAGAACAAAACTCCCCACATTACATAGAATATGCAGAGGAAATGTTCAAAGAGGCACAACTTCAAAAGAATGACAAATATAAAGCCAGCGGCACTTACTACAAACTGTTACATTACTATAATCAGAATGAGGCGGACAGCGTCAGCAAGCTGGTGAACTACCTGTTGCCCATTGCCGAACGCATGCAATATTGGCAGATGTATTTCAATGCACAAAAATTGCTCATTTATACCTATATTTATAAGGAGAAATATGAGTATGCAATCAATGAGGCTTTGAAGATGCAGGAAAAGGCGGAAGCACTGGACAATGCAGGCGGACGCGTGATTGCCTATCTGTGTTTGGCAAATGCATACCACGAAACCAACCGCAAACAAGAAGAAGGAGAAGTTCTGCAAAAGGCTCATGAACTCTTCTCAGAACCCATACACACCAGTACTCAGATAAATGTATTGGGACAACTCATTCTATACAGTAAAGGTCAGAATGACTACAAAAGCCTGAAAGCTTATCTGGAGCAGAATATCCGGCTAATAGATGATTTACTGAAACAATATCCTGACATGTACGATTCGTATTTCAACCTTTTCTTATTCTCTGAAATATTTCATGCCCAATATTATATTGGTATAGAGAAAGCGGATTCCGCAAAATATCATATAGAAAAGGCACAGAATTACATAACTCCGCAAAGTTACCTTCCATACATTGCCATGTATCAGGATGCCCGTGCAGAGTATTACCGCTACATGAAAGATTACCAAACCGCACTTGCATATACAGATTCAGTTTTAATAAAGATGAAAGAATTTGATTCCGGTCAGATGGACTATGCCAAACAACTGGCCCGCAAAGCTGATATCCTGCAAGAAATGGGCAAACATCAGGAAGCTTTGCCACTCTATGAAAAATCCAATCGTATTCAGGATTCATTAACTGTGGCCATATCAGCCAAACAGCTCGAAGAAATCAAAGATATATACCACCTTAATCAATTAGTATGGGAACAAGGAAAACTGAGAAGCCACGTGCAAGTGACAATTCTCCTCAGCCTCTCAATTATACTTGTTCTATGTATCGCCTATATGTTCCGCATCAACCGGATAAGAAGGGCTCTGAAAATATCGGAAAAAGAAACACAGAAAGCCACCCGGCAGACAGAAAAAGCTAATGAAATGAAAAATCGCTTCCTATCTAATATGAGCCATGCCATCCGGGTACCACTGAATGGAGTATTAGGCTTTTCACAAATCATAGCCAACGAAGTGGAGGTAGACGAGCTTACTCGCAAAGAATATGCAGACATCATTCAGCAAAACACAGAACAGTTAATGCGTTTGGTAAACAATGTGCTTGACCTGTCACGCCTGGAAGCCGGTATGATGAAGTTTCAGATGAGCGATTACGACATCGTACAACTCTGCAACGATGCCGTAGGGATGGCACATATGCAGAATCCTACTTTGCACACTCATTTCCACAGCAACATCGACGAGTACATTATCCATACAGACACCAACCGGATTATGCAACTCATTGTCAGCATCCTTATCTGCCCTCTTGCTTCCTTCAAAGAGGAGCGTGACCTTCAATTCACTTTAGACAAAAACGGAGAGATATTATGTTTCAAAGTTACTAACTGCCCATTGGCAGACCTTAAATACGCCAATCAAGACTCTGCTTTGCGCAACGATGTCAACCATCTGTTGCTGAAACACTTCGGTGGCACCTATCAAGTAATTCCCGACAGCAAAGAAGGTCCGACTATTCTTTTCACCTATCCCGCTACCTCGACTGAATAATATTCTTGCCTCAAATGAAGGTAGATACGTGGATTTTTTGTACTTTTGCGCCTCAATAAGAGTAATTTGTAATTTATAAATAGAATTATATCATCATGTTCGATAATTTAAGCGAAAGACTGGAAAGGTCGTTTAAAATTCTGAAAGGTGAAGGAAAAATCACCGAAATCAATGTTGCAGAAACCCTGAAAGATGTACGTAAGGCATTGTTGGACGCCGACGTAAACTACAAAGTAGCTAAGACTTTCACAGATACCGTTAAGGAAAAGGCATTGGGACAAAACGTGCTGACAGCCGTAAAACCCAGCCAGTTAATGGTAAAAATCGTGCACGATGAGCTGACCCAGTTGATGGGTGGCGAAACGGCCGAGGTTGACTTGGAAGGAAAGCCGGCAGTTATCTTGATGTCCGGTCTGCAAGGTTCGGGTAAGACGACGTTCTCAGGTAAGCTGGCGCGGATGCTGAAAACAAAAAAGAACAAGAAACCGCTGTTGGTGGCTTGTGATGTATACCGCCCTGCTGCTATTGAACAATTACGCGTATTGGCAGAGCAGATTGGAGTTCCGATGTACTCAGAACCGGATAGTAAGAGCCCGGTGAAGATTGCGGAAAATGCAATTCAGGAAGCTAAAGCAAAAGGATATGATGTGGTCATCGTCGATACTGCCGGACGTTTAGCTGTAGACGAAGAGATGATGAACGAAATCGCAGCTATCAAAAAAGCGATTAATCCGAATGAGATTCTTTTTGTAGTAGACTCCATGACCGGCCAGGATGCTGTGAATACGGCAAAAGAATTTAACGAACGTCTTGACTTCAATGGTGTAGTACTGACAAAATTGGATGGTGATACTCGTGGTGGTGCCGCTCTTTCTATCCGTTCGGTAGTGAACAAACCCATCAAGTTTGTCGGTACGGGTGAAAAGCTCGATGCTATCGACCAGTTCCATCCTTCGCGTATGTCAGACCGTATCCTCGGTATGGGTGACATTGTTTCACTGGTAGAACGCGCACAGGAACAATATGATGAAGAAGAAGCAAAACGCCTGCAAAAGAAGATTGCCAAAAACCAGTTCGATTTCAATGACTTCTTGAGCCAGATTGCCCAAATCAAGAAAATGGGTAATCTGAAAGACTTGGCTTCCATGATACCGGGTGTGGGCAAAGCTATCAAAGATATTGATATTGATGACAATGCATTCAAGAGCATTGAAGCTATCATTTACTCCATGACCCCGGCAGAACGCAGCAATCCTGCTCTTCTGAACGGCTCGCGTCGTCAACGCATTGCTAAAGGTAGTGGCACGAATATTCAGGAGGTAAACCGCCTGCTGAAACAATTTGACCAGACTCGCAAGATGATGAAGATGGTGACAGGCAGCAAGATGGGCAAAATGATGCCGAAGATGAAATAATAAAGATAAACTGTAAGCATAACAATCCCGCTAATTTCATTTTCTTAATGAAGTCAGCGGGATTGTTGCTATATTCGGTTATTTGCTCTATATTTGCGATGCATGAAGTCACAAAAAATAGTAAGTGACGGAAATAATACAAGATAAATTATAACTAAAACAAGAATATTGATATGACATTAATTGACGGAAAAGCAATCTCAGAACAAGTTAAGCAAGAGATTGCTGCGGAAGTAGCGGAAATTGTGGCAAAAGGTGGTAAACGTCCTCACCTTGCTGCGATTCTCGTAGGTCACGATGGTGGTAGTGAAACATACGTTGCCGCTAAGGTGAAAGCATGTGAAGTTTGCGGATTTAAATCCAGCCTTATCCGCTATGAAACGGATGTAACAGAAGATGAACTCTTAGCTAAAGTACGCGAACTGAACGAAGATGCAGATGTAGACGGATTTATCGTACAACTCCCGCTACCAAAACATATTTCTGAGCAAAAAGTAATAGAAACTATTGACTACCGTAAAGACGTGGATGGATTTCACCCCATCAATGTGGGACGTATGTCCATCGGACTGCCTTGCTATGTATCGGCAACTCCAAATGGTATTCTGGAGTTATTGAAACGCTACCAGATAGAGACTTCCGGAAAGAAGTGCGTGGTATTAGGACGTAGCAATATCGTCGGCAAACCAATGGCAGCACTCATGATGCAGAAAGCTTATCCAGGAGATGCAACCGTAACCGTATGCCATAGCCGCAGCAAAGACTTGGTAAAAGAGTGTCAGGAAGCCGATATCATCATCGCTGCATTAGGGCAACCCAATTTTGTGAAAGCTGAAATGGTAAAAGAAGGCGCCGTAATTATCGATGTAGGTACTACTCGCGTACCGGATTCCACAAAGAAATCAGGATTTAAATTGACTGGTGACGTAAAGTTCGACGAAGTAGCTCCGAAATGTTCATTCATCACTCCCGTACCAGGGGGCGTGGGACCGATGACTATCGTTTCTTTGATGAAGAATACACTACTGGCAGGTAAAAAAGCAATCTATCAATAATCCCGAATACCGGAAGAAGACAAACGGACATAATTGTCTTCTTCCGGTATTTATTTTAATCTATAATACTCATGAACACACAACAAAAAAAAATCACAAGTTTTCTTTTTCTTACTTGTGCTACATACACGCCAAACAAAAAAGAGTTTTAATTCCTAAATAGTTATGAGAAGAACATTCCCCCTCGCACTACTTTTCTTTTTTGTATCATGCAGCAGTGTAGCACAAGAACAAGTAGTACCCGAAGCATCTGACACTGTTTTTCCTGCTAAGGTCACACTATTATTTGTCGGTGACCTGATGCAACATAAAGCGCAACTTGAAGCTGCACGTACAAGCCAGGGGACCTATGATTATTCTCCATGTTTTTCTCTCGTGAAAGAGCAAATCAGTAAAGCAGATATTGCTATTGCTAATCTTGAAGTCCCTTTGGGTGGAAAGCCTTATACAGGCTATCCTGCTTTCTCTGCACCAGATGAGTTTTTATACGCCATCCAGAATGCCGGTTTTGACATTCTATTAACTGCAAATAACCATTGTCTTGACCGCGGAAAGAAAGGATTGGAGCGCACCATCCTAATGCTAGACTCCTTGCATATTCCATACACGGGCACTTATAAAAACAAAGAAGAACGCCACCAACATTATCCGCTACTTATCCATAAAAATGGATTTCGTATTGCCTTTCTCAACTACACCTATGATACTAACGGCATCAAACCCTCTTCACCTAACATAGTGAACTACATCGACAAGAAAGTCATACAGCAAGATATTGATACTGCACGGGCATGGCAACCCGACGCCATCATTGCTTGCATGCATTGGGGAAATGAATATCAGTCACTCCCCAGCCGGGAACAACGACAGTTGGCAGATTGGTTATTGGAACAAGGGGTAACACATATCATCGGGTCACATCCACATGTCATACAGCCAATGGAGTTACACACTGATAGTCTTACCGGAATGCAGCATGCCGTAGTCTATTCTTTAGGGAATTTCATATCCAATATGAGTCAGATAAATACTGACGGTGGCCTCATCTTCACATTAGAGTTGGAAAAAGATACAGTTGCTTCACTTATCCCCCATATTCGCGTTCGCCATTGCGGATACAATTTAGTATGGACAGCTCGTCCTACCCTCTCCAACGAAAAAAATTATATCATCTATCCAACTGATTCCATACCTGCCTCAAAGCTCCCGGATACAGCACGTAACTCTCTGAATATCTTCGTCAAAAACGCCCGAAAGCTCCTCCAGCAACACAATGTAGGCATTAGGGAAGATAAAAAATAATGCAGGTATCTACAAAAATATCCCTCTAAATATTTGCAATATAAAAGATAATGTCTATCTTTGCACCGCGTTTGAGAAATGACGCAAATATGGTGACTGTAGTTCAGTTGGTTAGAGCGTCAGATTGTGGTTCTGAATGTCGTGGGTTCGAGTCCCATCAGTCACCCCAAAAGAAAGAGGAATTTCAGTAATGATTTTCCTCTTTTTTGCTATATATCAGGCTTTTGAGAGGATTAGGGGATGTACTTGTTAAGCCGAGGTATTGTTGCATGCATCATTTATTTTAGTATCTTTGAACCATTGGAAACAGCACATCCGAACTTAGATACCGCCCGGACACAATTGTGACTTACTTTCATTCTAGTATCAAAAACAGCACTTACTTTGGTAAGTGCTGTTTTTGATACTAAACCTTCACGAAGAAAGAACTCAAGGATTATTTCCTGAAATAATAGACCATTCTACAGAATTATAAGATGATTGATATATTCTAACATAGTTAGAGCTCTCCATTATTCCACCTCTCGAAAAAGTTGCCTTCAAAATCAAGGTACCATCATAAGTGATATTTTGCCTAAAAAACATAGATAAGCTTGTTGATTGCATAGGATGTTTCCCATCTGAAGATAATTGACCAGCAATTGTTGTTTCCTTATGTTCTATTGCCCCAACAGGCAATGTATTTACGCATTCGATAGAAGCAAATCGTAAGAACAACCTACCAGTACAATCCCAATAAATCACATCACTTCCTTTTGAACTTCCTCCAAATCCACCTGTTCCCCAATCTACAAGTGTGTCACTTGTCCTATTTGGGCGTCCCAAACCAGTAATTTTAATTGTTGGAGTTTCGTTATAATCAAAAATATCCGATGCTATTTCCACATCGTCTTGCCCATAAACATCTCCTGTATTATTATATTCATAATAAGTAAAAAACACTTTACTCTCTTTTAATTGTGCATGATACCTTGTCCAGTCTATATCATATTGAGTTTCAGAAATACCAATCATATGAGTTTCCGTATTTGCTTCTGGATCAGTCCCGACTATCCTACGTGAATATCCAGTAATGCCTTCTATCCCAAGATGACCATTATATTTTGAGGAATTCCCAATCACTAATGGATTATCTTCAAAAAAATATGTAATTTTATATTTGTTTCTCCATTCTATTCCTGTGTTATACACATTACTTATCTCATCCCCTACATATTCTACCTTTACATCCTTTAACGTTTTCCAATTCACATAGAAACTCTTTGTTCCGTAATCTTCATAAATTTTATCTGTATTCTTCTCGACAAAAACTTTTAATGAAAGTTCGTTTGTCCCTGCATACAAATTATCAAAATCTATATAGGTTTCTCCCCCTTTCTTTATCATAACAGACTTTACTTGAGCATACTGTTGATACCCACTAGGAAAACAAGTACACTCTATATAAGAAACAACTTCTTCTTTAGGAGCAAAACCACTGACATTAAAATACATTCTATATGAACCTGTCTTTTGGGAGATTTTATGAATTCTCATAAGTCCAACATTAAAACCATCTCCAAGATACCCATCAACCGTATCCGGATCTTTTTCTGTTGTAAAAGTCTGTATATCACCATACTCATAGTCATTATCACACTTTACATAAGCACGCCAATAATAAGTTTGTCCTGCTATAAGTTTCCCTATGTTGACCGAAAAGTTTCCATCTAAAATATTATGCGCAGGAACTATTACTTTATTTACAAAACTTGGGGTTGTTGAATAGCAGATCCCATACATATCTGTACCAGTTATATCATACCCAATAACCCTGCCAGATAGGGTAACACTATTTTTCGTAATATTATTTGCACTTCCTGTTATTATTTTATTATTCAAGGAAGCTTTAAAATAAACAGGCTCTGATATATCTTTCTCTGTTATTCTATCATAAACAACTGCCCTAACAAGCTGCTCTCCATGTTTTCCTAAACTCCAATCAATGCTTGCCGTCTTGGTTACCGGATCTATATCTACATTTTTTACATTTCTTTCCCCTACATAGCCACCACCAGAAACCACTTGAAATCTTACGACATGATAGTCTCCAAACATAATCTCTGTTCCATCATCAGCTATAGTTTTCACAGAGACAGTCAAAGGTAATTTAAGCGTTTCACCAGATAACCCCGACTGATTATTACCGCTGACTATTTTTAATTCCGTCTCTGTACAACAAGTAACACCACCTATATTATACGAGCATAAATGAAAATCTATTGAAGGCTCAGCACGGTATGCTTGAAAAATTCGCGTATAATTATTTCCTATACCTTTCAAAACATCATATACAACAATTAATTTGCTAATTACTTTTGTTGCTTTTTCCAAGTTCAAAGCCCCTATTTTCTTTAGCTGCTTATAAAAATTAGTTCCTTCTACAAACTCATCAACAGCACTTCCAAATACCTTTTCCACCCAAGACACTCCTTCATTCTTTAATAAAGAGATGAGAACCTCACGTATAAAATTCCAGCCATCAGGAGGAGTTATTCCAGCATAAACAGATGATATATAAGACTGAAAATCAAAACCATGCGTAGCTACTAAACCATTATTTATCAATCCATTTAACTCAAGATCACTATATCCTGCTCCAAGTATTCCCCAAAGATCAGACATTAATGTCCAAGATAGTGCCAAAATAGCTCTTTCTGTATATTTTTCAAAAACAAAATAATAACTACCTTCATCAGTAAGAACAAAATCAATAGGTTCCCCATAGTGATTTGCACCCATATTTTGAGACAGAATATCCAAAATTCCATGACTTGAAGCAGAAGGAATTATTTCATCAGCAATCCTCGAATTGCTATAAAATACCTGGCATTCATAAGGAGGTTTCAATCCTGTATTCCGTATAGAGACAGTTTTCCCTATAGCCCTAACATCTAAATGATGATTATCAATCCCTGTGACAACACTTCTCGTTTGGTTAGGAACACATATGTTCTCAATTAGTTGGCCTACCGCCGCAAATAAAGTAGTATTCTCTGTACTAAAAATATCCTTTTTTTCAGCTATAATCCGACTCATTTCACTAACAATAATTGGGAAATTAGCCGAATTAGCTATAGTAGTAGTCAACTCATTAAAGTTTTTATTCGCGACACTAAGAAAAGGAGGCATCAATGATATAAAAGCCAACGCAGAAGTCGTAGCATTAATTTCCAATGGCTGATTTTGAAAAAAGCCACGTGCCATCATTAAAATTTGATCACTAGAATCAGTTATATAAATCAGCTGTGGAATGGAATCATTAAAAACCTCAATATTAAAACCATTCTCCGACAAGACTTCTTCCGCAAGAGGAGAAGCCACGAACAAACCATCAGATTCCTCTATTCTTACAGTGCCATTAATTAACATAGTGGCATTACCTTTATTTACAATTGACATCTTCAACACTGTTCCATCTGCCAAAATTAGCGATAAAACATCATCTTCTACTGTTACAGATTTAAAAAGAGAAATATTGTTATCTATCTTACCATTGTCAATCACTTGAATAGTATTCCCATTCTTATCTAAAAGGGGAATATATGTTATACCTTTATCATAACTAATAGCCCAACATCCCTCCTTTTCCATTATTTTCAAATTAGGGATAGTTCTATTTGCACGATTATTATTGCCTTTTTCATCCGTCAAATAAGTTTTCACCCCTCCACTTGTCAATGTCCAGCAATAGCCACCTTTCCATTTTCCAATACCAACAAGAGGAACCTCATTAATACTTGTCCCATTTTTAACAGTAATCTTTTTCCCATCAGCAAATGAGATTTGACAACCATCCCCTTCTTGAGTGATATTCGCAACAAGAATATTATTGTCAAGAGCATTTGCCAAAATACTCATGCTGTTAATATCTTCATTTATTCGATTTAATTGCTCTTTAAATAAAGTAACATCCAATACTATATCATTATCTGATTTACAAGCAATAGCTCCTATCAACAATAAAGCTAATAATAAAAAATGCGTTCGTTTCATAACAGTATATATAAGTTTTTTGTATTTCAAATCACTAGTCTTCACTATTTTTCTCACTAAAAACCAAAAGTGCGACTACCAAGGTGAAAAATAAAGAACAATAGTTCCAACTTCTTTATTACAGTTTTTCTACTTGCAAAAATAATACCTTCAAAACAAAGAAGCAATTGTACGCTTATCAAAAAGATAGATAAGCAGTCGTATTTACGGATATTATGCAGAAATAAAGGATTAAATGGGATAAAATATCCAATTTACAAATATACAAAGGCTACAAATAGTCTCTTTCATTCTCTAGAAATCTTGTATAGCTTTTCAATAAAGAACAGCATTTATCATCTAATTTCAACAAAGCTGTAACCAATAAAAGAACATATTATTTTTATGTCATTATGAAGTCTCCTGCTATGATACTTAAATAAGCTAAAAACAGACTTGGAGCATCGGAAGAAAACAGACAATAAAGCAATTATGAATAAAATAACGGCTCTGCTTAAACATATTTCTGAACATCCATACACTGGCATAGGAAAACCTGGGCCCCTAAAATATGAACTCGCAGAAAAATGCTCAAGGCGGATTAATTCAGAACACCGAATCATCTATTCAATAGATAAAGATACGATTGAAATCTATCAACCTAACTACGTTCCTTGCTAAGATTACCCAGCTTCTCTATGATATTATTGTAGGATGCTACAAATAATTATTCTCCATAAATTATAAAGTTCTGTTTTTTTGCATAGATTTGCAGATTCTTATAAAAAAGACATCAGAGATGCAATAAAAACATGGAAAATGAGCTTCTTTCGCTTGTCCCTGAGTATATACCATTGGGACTTGGTGTTTATGACAGAGATGGTTACCTGAAATACGCCAATAACACCACACTAAAGATGTTCGGTGTAACCATGAAAGACATCTACAATATTAATATTTTCGATGATCCTAATATAACAGCGGAAGATAAGGAACTGCTTAAACAAGGACTGAATGTATCCTTTGAAACAGATTATGACTTTGACCTCTGCGAAAAATTCTACGAAACAGCCATCAAAGGAATCCGGAAATACTTCGTTACTAAAGTTACCATCATGCAAGACTCCGAAGGTAACCGACAGGGATACATATTAACTTGTGAAGACGTAACCCTGAAAAAGATGCAAGAACAGAAAATCATTGAAAGCTACAAAAAGATTAAATCGACACAAAAGGAACTATCATTGGCTTTAAATGCAGGAAAACTGACTTCATGGAATTACTACGTAAGCGAAGGCATGTTCTACAAATTCGATGTCCAAGTCGAGAATATCGAAAAACGGTCACTTCAATTCATATACGAAAGCATCCATCCTGACGACAGAAGTAAATTCGTGGCATTGCTGGAAGCCGTTACCCACAAACAAAAGCTCCCGGAAAACAAAATCACATTAAGAGTCCTGGAAATAAATTCGGAAAACTACTGTTATTATAGCTTCGTTTATAGCGCAGTAGAGGACGAAGAAGGACGTGTAGTTATCATCACTTTTATTCAACGGGATATCACTGAAGACATTATATATCAGCAAAATTTGATTATGGCCAAAAACAAAGCGGAAGAAGCAGACAAGCTGAAGTCTACGTTCCTCGCTAATATGAGCCACGAAATCCGTACTCCACTTAATGCAATTGTCGGTTTCTCCGAACTACTGACGGAAACTGACGACACAGAAGAAAAGTTAGAATATAAACAACTGATTGAAACCAACAGTGAAATACTTCTAAAATTAATCGGCGATATTCTTGATTTGTCTAAAATAGAAGTAGGCTCCATTGACATAAACCGCCAGAAATTGAACTTATGTCAGCTTTGCGACGAATTATACCGATCTTTCCAGCAACGTATTAAAAATCCCAAAGTCACCCTCAAATTTATAAACCCGTATACCAAATGCGTAGCATATTTCGATAAATACCGCTTCATACAAGTGTTCACCAACTTTGTAACGAATGCCATCAAGTATACACCACAAGGTGAAATTACAATGGGATATGAATGCACACCGGAACGGGTGAGAATCTATGTAAGAGATAGTGGTATCGGTATTCCTGATGAAAAGAAGCACCGTATCTTCAACCGTTTCGAAAAGCTGGATACTTTTGCCCAGGGAACCGGTTTAGGACTTTCCATTTGTAAAGCCATCGCCGACACTACAGGTGGTGAAGTGGGCTTTGAGTCTAAAGTAAATGCAGGCTCTGAGTTTTGGTATATCGGATATTCCGAGGTCGAATACATCGAAAAGTCTGAAATGTCGGATACAGAAAAAAGTCCCAAAGACATAGAACATTCCTTAGTAACTTCCTCCATAAAAATAAAAGACCTGAGTATCCTTATTGCGGAAGATAACAACAGTAATTTCCTGTTAATAAAGAAATTGCTTAAAGATAATCAGCTGACTCGTGCAATTACCGGAGTAGAAGCCATTGAAAAAATCAAAGCCCAAACCTTTGATATCGTCTTTATGGATATAAGAATGCCGGTAATGAATGGTTTGGAAGCAACTGCCTCCATCCGGGAGTTTAATCAGATTACACCAATAATAGCTCTCACTGCCAATGCTTTCGAGTCTGACAGAGAAAATGCTTTAGCGGCGGGATGCAATCATTTTATGACGAAACCAGTCAAAAAGCATGAATTAATGGAGTTGCTTTCCAAATATTGCCGATAGTAGGTTTATTCCTGATTCAACCAACGATTTCCGATAGTGACTTTTAGGGTTCTCTGCATGAAAGCATTTGTAAAAAAGGTGAATGCATGAAACCATAAAAACGTTTCAATTGTTATTTTGAAGATAGCATGACAACATGTATAACTAAAATAAATAATTATGGAAACAAACAAAAAACTAATCGCAGTCGTAGAAATTGGTGGTGACAAAGCAATTCAATTCTGGGCAAGAGCCGATGACTTGGCGCAGCAATATAATGAAAAGTCAACGGATATAGTTTATACAGTGGCGAAACTTCCCGACTCTGATAATCTGTTCCGCTTCTTTGCCACTTCAAAAGAAGAAATGACGCAGGAAACTTTGCTGGAATGCAGCCGTGAGTTCCTGGATGAATTGCTGACGTTGGTTCCCAGCGAATGTGTCAGGATAAAGATTGTGGAAGGTAAAGAAGAATAAAAAGAAGTACACCGGATACAGGTGGGACGAAGGATTGGGGGAACAGAAAGAGAGCAAATAGAAATACATTCACTATCTTTGCAATCGTTTTTGTAAACCCAACCCTATATAAAATGAAGTTACTCTGGCTCGACCTGAACAGTTCATACGCCCACTCCTCACTGGCACTCCCCGCACTGCATGCACAGATAGCCGACGATGCCTCCATCGAATGGGACATCGTATCCGCCACCATCAACGAGAATGTGGGCATGGTAGCGGGCGAAGTCTACCGCCGCCGCCCCGACCTGCTTGCCGCCACCACCTGGTTGTTCAACCACGAGCAACTGTTGCACATCATTTCAAGAGTAAAAGCCCTGCTGCCCCAATGCTGCATCGTATTGGGCGGACCGGAATTTCTGGGAGACAACGAATTCTTCCTGCGCAGCAACCCGTTTGTCAGTTGCGTGTTCAGGGGAGAAGGCGAAGAAGTGTTCCCGCAATGGATAACCCACCGCAACCATCCGACGGAATGGAAGAATATCCCCGGACTCTGTTACCTCGACTCCAATGGAAATTACATCGACAACGGCATCGCCCGCGTACTGGATTTCCATCACCTCGTTCCCCCCGAGAAAAGCCGTTTCTTCAACTGGAGCAAGCCTTTCGTTCAACTGGAAACCACACGGGGCTGCTTCAACACCTGCGCCTTCTGTGTCAGCGGCGGAGAAAAACCCGTGCGCACCCTGTCCATCGAAGCAATCCGCGAACGGCTGCAAATCATCCACCGACACGGAATAAAGAACGTGCGTGTGCTCGACCGTACTTTCAATTATAATACCCGCCGGGCAAAAGAGCTGTTGGAACTGTTTCTTGAATTTTCCCCCGATATACGTTTCCACCTGGAAATGCACCCTGCCCTACTTTCCGAAGAGCTGAAAGAGGAGTTAAAACGTCTGCCCGAAGGGTTACTGCATCTGGAAGCCGGCATACAAAGCCTGCGCGAACCGGTGCTTGTGCAAAGCCGCCGGATGGGGAAATTGGCGGATGCGCTGGAAGGACTAAAATTCCTGTGTGCCCTCCCCAACATGGAAACGCACGCCGACCTGATTGCCGGGCTCCCGCTCTATCACCTTTCGGAGATATTCGAAGACATCCGCGTACTGGCGGAATATGGTGCCGGAGAAATACAACTGGAATCCCTGAAGCTGCTTCCCGGTACGGAAATGCGCCGGAGAGCGGAAGAACTGGGCATACAATATTCCCCATTCCCGCCCTACGAGGTGCTGCAAACCCGCGAAATCAATGTGGACGAATTGCAAACCGCCCGGCAACTTTCGCGTCTGCTGGATGGATTTTATAATGCCCCCGCCTGGCAAGGTATAACCCGAAGACTGATTCTGGATAACGAAACGTTCCTGCACGAGTTTCTGGAACATCTGATACGGATAGGATTGATAGACCAACCGATGAGTCTGGAAAAGCGGGGCCTCATCCTGTATGAGTTCTGCAAGCAGCATTATCCTGAATATCAGTCAGAAGCAAGCATCGCCTGGATAGAAGCGGGCATGTCGCTAAAAAAGCTCCCGGCAGAACGGGTAAAGACCAAGCGGCAGGTTCCTCCCGTACATTGGGAAGTGCTGTATGGGGAATACAGGGAGAACCTCCGGCTTTGTTTCCTGCCGGTCGGCGAGGAAGAAAAGCGGGGATATTGGTTCGGCTTTGAGTCGGAGATACAGAAAATAGAGCCGGTGTTCAAGGCAAGAAATTAATTTATCGTACGAGGCTGAAATACTACCTTTGCCATACACAGGTTACGGATTAGTTATGCTATCTTTGCGACTCGGCATATCATCATTGGCATTGATGGTAGTCATCATTGGCATTGATGGTGGTCATCATTGGCATTGATGATAGGCTAAGGATATAGGTATGCCCTGCTTAGTCATGGCATCAAGGTAGCTAAATCATAAAGAAAGGAGAACTCAACATGGCTTTTTACAAGAAACAGAAACTGAATGGGAAATGGTATCCGAGAGCAATAACCAAAGGTCGCACAGCTACAACGGATGATGTGGCAAAACGTCTGTCGCTTATATCTACGGTAAGTCCGGGAGATACGTATGCAGTACTCGTGAATTTGGGTGAAGTTCTGGGCAAACTGATGAGTGAAGGCCGGTCAGTACGACTGAAAGGCGTAGGTACATTCTATCTCTCCTGCCGGTCGTCAAGTCAGGGAGTGGACACGCCCGAAGAAGTCAGTCCCCAGCAAATCACTGATACAAAAGTGCGCTTCATCCCCGAATACAGCCGTGAGCAAAACAACCGAGTGACCGACCGAACCCTCATCGACCCTTATCTGGAATGGATAGACTTTGACGAAATAGGCAACAACAGCAACAAATAACCCCTCTTCAAGAGGCTGAACAAGACCAATTTCAACCCCACTATATGGAAAACCAAATCATCGAAAAAGTCGATTTCACCATCGACGAACTGGCACCCAATTACTACGAATGTACCTTCGACAAATGTAACTTCTCCGGCCAGAGCATCGGCAGAGTTATCTTTGAGAGATGCACCTTCAAAGAATGCAACCTGTCACTGGTGAAAACCAACAACACCTCCTGGCTGGATGTCCTCTTCACCGACTGCAAGATGACAGGCATCAACTTCACCCTCAGCAACCGCTTCGGCCTGTCCATAGAGTTCCGCAACTGCCTCCTCTCCTACGCCCTGTTCACCGAAATGAAACTGAAAGGCACCCGCTTTATCCGCTGCGACCTGCAAAATGCTGACTTCATGGAGACGCAACTCCCCGAAGCCAAATTCACCGAGTGCGACCTCTGCTACGCCTCTTTCCACCACACCAACCTGGAAAAGGCCGATTTCAGCACCGCCCGCAACTATGCCTTGAACCCTGCCGCCAACCGCCTGAAGAAAGCTAAATTCTCCCGCTACGGGTTGGAAGGACTGCTGACAGGGTTAGGAATAGAGGTAGTTGACTGACGGGATTCATAAACCAACTTAGGAGCGGGTGCCGTGCAACAAGGCAATGAAACCCAGAACGTACTGCCTGCCCCCACTTCCGAAGTCAACCCGATGGTTCCACCCATACTTTCGGCAATAGACTTGCATATGGGCAACCCTAACCCAACTCCTTGCATGAACGAATTCACCTTCTCGAAACGTTCGAAGATAACTGATTGCTTGTCTTGCGGAATACCACATCCCGTATCCGTCACACTAATCTTGATACCTTTTTCCGTTACGTCGTAAGCTATATCTATACAGCCGCTTTGTGTATTTTTCAAAGAGTTCGACAGAAAATTATCTAGTATCTGCTTGACGCGCTGCGCATCAAGTTCCACCATGTAATCCTGTTCGGGTTTATCCACACGGACTTCCAGTTTCCCTTCGCCCTTTGCCCGGCAGTTTGCAGCACTCTCCGCAACAAGGTCCGACAGGCAGAACCACGTAGGATATAAGTCGATGTGTCCCGCCTCTATCTTCGAAATGTCCAGAATGTCATCCACCAATTTCAGCAACAACATATTGTTATTATGAATCAGGTGGTTATATTCCTCCTTTTCCGCTATGCCCTCCGTCTGGGCCATTATGCTGGAAAAACCGACAATCGCATTCAGCGGCGTACGTATCTCATGGCTCATATTGGCAAGGAAGGCAGACTTCAACTTATTAGCTTCCTCCGCTTTCTCCTTGGTCTTCTGCAACTCCGTGATGTCCATGGCCGCACTAATCAGCCAACGGGGTTCACCTTTATAATATAGCAACTGCTTATGCATGCTCAACACATGTTCGCATCCGTCAGACAGCACCAGGCGCTGAGTGGTATCCGAGCAACCGGAACGTATCGCCTCATCATCTGTCTGCCTGAAAGCCGCATAGACTTCAGGAGAAAGAGCACTTGCATTCTTCCCGATTAAATCGTCTTGAGAAACACCATATAATTCTTGGGATTTCTTGTTCCAAAAGAGGTAGTTACAATCATTCTTAATATCCTTCACCGTGGCCGGAATAGGAAGATTATCCAGCAATTCGCGCATCAGGAAATTGTCTTCCTGCATTTCTTTCCATTCCTTTACCGATATGCCATGAAGTTTATACAATCGAAAGTAATAGACTACCGCTATTATTGAAACAACAAAAGCAACTTGGATTGCTAGACACAATATAGACATTGTATATACAGATTTTTTGCCATTATAATATTACAAAGGAATAAAATATCACAAAAACAACCGATATACAATTTGTCATACATATAAAGAATTGTCCTCAACTATATTAAAAAAAGTAATACCACACTGATATACAAAATATTACTTTCTCAATTCTTTCTCTGTATTCTTAAATTCGGAAGGAGTCATTCCCGTCCTTGCCTTGAATAATTGGTGGAAAGTAGGCATACTGTTGATGCCTGACGCTTCGGCAATGGCACGTAATGTATATTCAGGATGTTCCTTCAATAAATGCATGGCATAATTCAAGCGGAGATTATTGAGATATCCGTTCAGATTGGTATCCGTATTCTCTTTTATCATCCGGGCAAAACGGGTATTGTTCATCTTGACCATCCGGGCAAGTTCTTCTCTCGATATGTCAGCGGACAGATACAGGTTATCCCGTTTGATAATATAATCCAGTTTGCCGAAGATTATCTTATTCATCTCTACTTCTTCTTCATCGCCATCGGACGCTTCCGACTCTGTCTGCTCCGTCTCCGGGAAAGGTTGGTCTTCCGACACTCTCTCGGCATCAGCCTGCAAGCGGTTCATCTTCGTCTGCATGGACATCTGCTCGTTGATGCGCTCCACCAGCACTTGGTTCTTACGCTTGATTTTGCGGTTCTGCACCCACATACGCCACAGGAAGAACAGCGACAACAACGAAACGCAGAGGATGAAGACTAACGTAATGGTACGTATGGTAAGCTGGAAAGCCTGTTCCGCAATGCGGGCTTCCTTCTCGTTCACTTCGTAAAGGTTGTCCAGTTCCAGCGCGGCATTGGTTTTATCGCGCCGATAGATGCTGTCCGTTATGGACAGGATGGAAGCACGCAGTGCGGCGACTTTCTCATAGTCTTTCAGGGCAAGATAGGCGTCTATCTCCCGTTGCAGAACGCCGACGTACTGAATATTCAAGGTGTCTTGCCGGCGCATCAGCTCCTTGAAGTCGCGGCAATGGTCGAGTACGGCCTGATACTGCTTGGTTACGAGCAGGTACGGGGTGGCATCACGCTTACCGGCAGGAGTGTTATAGGCATGGGTGGACTGGTATTTTTTATGGTACTCTTTCCCACGCTCCACATCTCCCAGCAAATGGCAGATGCGGGACAATTTGGAATAGACATATCCGTATTGCTGGTCGAGGAAAGCCTCACGCACTTCCGGATTGCCTTTCATTCCGTCCAACAGTTTCTCACGTTGCAGGCCTATCTGCAAGGCGTCTTCCAGCCGGTTGTCATTAATCAGGTATCCCATCTTTACCCCATAGAAATAAGAGAGCATCGACTTGTTCTTCACATCTTCCGTAGTATCCAGCAGGGCAATTGCTTTATCGAAGAACTCATACCCTTCGTCTTTTAATGACAGCATCCATTTGTTCTCGCCCATACAGAAAAGCAGCTTACACTCCGCTTCCCGGTCGTTGAGCCTGCGGGCCAATTCCAGACCTTCAACCGCGTAACGGTTGCTTTCTTTGTATTCGCTCAGGGTATGGGAGAGGTCGGCCAAGGTTATGGTCATCTTCAACAAGTGGTCAGGGTAGTTCCCGGAGATAGAATCATGTACATAGGCCCGGCGGGCATAGTGGAATGCCGATTTGTCCTGATACAGATGCGAGTAGACCATGCTACGCAAACCATCCACCATGTATATGGGTAACGCTTGCTTTGTTTCAGCTTCGTTCAGCAGTTGCAACGCGCGTTTCGGCTCATCCATATAGATGTCCGCGATATACTGTTCCGTATATATATCCTTTGTTCCTTTATCTCCGCTTGCCAAGGCAGATACCGGCAGAAAGCCTAACAAGAGGAGACATATATAGAAATGTCTCATACGTTCAATCGTCTGTGTCTATTCCCTTATGGACTGCGCAGTCGGCGCAAATCCCTTTGATTACATAATTAATTCCCGTCTGCATGAATCCCTCCGGAAGCGTGACTGACGGGGCGTGCACACTCCGGATGCAATAGGTTTTATGACAATGTTCGCAATAGAAGTGCATGTGCTGGTCTTCCACCGTACACATGCAGCAGTCTTCGCAAACGGCATACTTCAATGAACCGCTTCCATCGTCCACACCATGTATCAGGTGGTGGGAAAGGAACAGGGTCAGTGTCCGGAAAATAGTGGATTTATCAACCGTATCGAGTTTCTCTTCCAAATCTGCCATGGACACAGCCCGCCTCATCTCCATCATGGTGCGGAGAATCAACAGCCTCATCGCTGTAGGTTTGATATCCCGAAGGGACAATTTATGTAGATATACGTCTTTCATACTACTCAGAACTTCTTACCTAATATGCGGACCGAATTGAGAACAACCAGCAAAGCCACTCCGACATCGGCAAACACCGCCGCCCATAGCGTGGCAAAGCCAAAGGCGCCCGCAATCAGAACCAATATTTTCACGGTGATAGCACCGATAATATTTTGCATCACAATCCGTCTTGTGGCCCGTCCGATGGAAATGGCTGTCGCCACCCGCGACGGTTGGTCGGTCTGGATAACTACATCTGCACTTTCGATAGCGGCATCCGAACCCAGCCCTCCCATCGCAATCCCCACATCACTGAGAGCCAGTACGGGAGCGTCATTCATGCCATCGCCCACAAAGGCTACGGACACGTCCGGGGCAGAATTGAGCTGTTCCAGATGGACGGCTTTATCTTCGGGAAGCAGGTCACCGTAAGCCTTGTCAATGCCCAATTTCGCAGCAAAGATATCAACAATCTCCTGTTTATCACCAGATAACATTTGAATATTATCTATTTTTAAAGCCTTTAATTTTTTTATAGCATCCGCAGCGTCCTCTTTCAAAGTATCCGAAAGCAAGAAGTAGCCGGCATACTGCCCGTCAATGGCACAGACTACAACAGTGGCTACACAGTCTGTCAGTTCTTCGGGTACGGATATCTTGCGGTCCTTCAACAGGCGGATGTTGCCGACAAGGACTTTGCGGCTCCCTACTTCGGCCTCCAGACCATAGCCTGCCAGTTCATTCAATGTAGTTACTTCCAGAGGTTCTACACCCCGTTCGGCTGCGAAGCGGGCAACGGCTTGTGCCACAGGATGGGTGCTCTTCTTTTCTACGGACAGCACCAGTCGCAGCAATTCATCTTCCGGCAGACCGGCCGCCTGTATGGACGTCACGCGGAAACTACCGGTGGTCAGCGTACCTGTTTTGTCGAAGACGATGGCATTTACGCGGGTGATGGCATCCAGATAATTACTTCCCTTAAACAGGATACCCATACGGGAGGCCGCCCCTATTCCTCCGAAATAGCCCAACGGGATACTGATAATCAGTGCGCACGGGCAGGATATTACGAGAAACACCAGGCCACGATAGAGCCAATCGTTGAACACATAGTCGAAGCCCGGATGCACCGCCGCAACAAGTGCGGGAAGGGCTACTATCAGGACAGCCAGAAGCACGACAATCGGTGTATAGATGCGGGCAAACCGGCGGATAAACAGTTCGGCAGGCGCTTTCCGTTCTGCTGCGTCCTGCACAAGGTTAAGGATGCGTGCCAGCGTGCTGTGGTCGTAAGGTTTCGTCACCAGTATGCGCACTGCCTGTCCGCTGACAATCATACCGGCAAGGACATCACCGCCTGCGGAAACATTGCGGGGCATGCTCTCCCCGGTCAGCGCCGAAGTATCGAAAACGGCCTGCGGGTTTTGCAGAGTTCCGTCCAGAGGGACACGTTCGCCGGGTTTTACTTCAATGGTTTCTCCCACATTGACGTCACGGGGAGAGATTGTGCGGAGCGTGTTTTCACGATACACATCCACCCGTTCGGGACGCACATCGAGCAGGCCACGGATATTGCGGGTAGCCTGGTTCACGGCTTTATCCTGCAACATCTCTCCCAGGGTATAGAGCAGCATCACGGCAAGCGCTTCCGGATATTCTCCGATATAGAATGCTCCGAGGGAAGCTAAGGCCATCAGGGAGAATTCATTGAACCAGTCTTTCCGCAAGATGCCCTCCCATGCTTCGCGCATCACAGGAAGTCCCACGGGCAGGAAGCCCAGCAGGAACCAGCAGAATTCAACCACCGGATGGCTGAACCATCCCCATTCCTGATGCTGGAAGATGATACCTAAAATAAGGAATATACCTGATAACACCGGAGCTCCTATCTTACGGATCATAGATTGCTCTTTCTCTTTGCTTTGCGGAGAGGTATGTGTATGTGCACAACAACACTGACATTTTGTTTCCATAATCTGAATCTTATTATTTTGTCCGGTGCAAAGGTAAGAGATGAGGAGTGCAACCGGGTTGCAAAAGGCTTATACTTTTTCTTTCGGGCAAGCGAAAGAAAAAGTATCAAAAAGAAAGTACGCCGCTTCCCAACCGATAATCGCATTCTTCCGCACTTCTCCCCAATGGTAATTTCCTATATCCCCGGTAGATTTTATCACGCGATGGCAAGGTATCAGGAAAGCAACCGGATTTCTCCCGATAGCCGTCCCTACGGCTCTGCAAGCCCCTTCATGTCCCGATTTCATTGCCAGGTCGGCATAAGTAGTCAAACCACCCGCCGGAATTTTCAATAACGTCTCCCATACTTTCAACTGGAATGGAGTGCCTTTTAAGTGAAGTTTAATTTCATCCGGTTTACTCCAATCCCGATTAAAGACAGAGAGAGCATCTTCCTGTTTCCCGTCGAGACTTTTTTCATAGACAGCATTAGGAAAAAGCTGTTTCAAAGAACCCAATGCCTCCTCCTCCCCTTCATCCACAAAAGCGAGATGGCAGATTCCCTTATCAGTAGAAGCAACAATCACCTGACCGAACGGAGTGTCAGCAAAAGAATAGTTGATATGGAGAGCCTGACCACCGTTTTTATATTCCCCCGGCGTCATCCCCTCGATGTTGACAAACAAATCATACAGACGTCCCGTCCCCGACAAACCAACCTCACAAGCTGTATCGAAAAGTGAAGCATGCGTCTGTTTCAGAATACGCTTGGCATACTCAATATTCAAATATTGCAGGAAACCCTTCGGACTTATCCCTGCCCACTCCTGAAACATCCGTTGGAAATGAGCCGGACTCATATTTACATGCCCGGCTATCGTCTCCAACCGGGGCTGTTCCTGCCTGTTCTCCTTGATAAAGCGAATGGCAGCAGCAATGCGTTCGTAATTCAATTCCTGTTGTCGCTTCATTTAGGCAAAGGGATTATGGCAAAGCCTTATTAATAAAAGAATCATAGCAAAGACACCGCCGATATCTCCAGTTCCAGCAAGAACTGTTTGGCAGGAAGCCCCGCGCCATACCCCGTCAGCTTCCGATTACTGCCGATGACACGGTGGCAAGGCACAAATATGGAAATAGGATTCGCCCCATTCGATGCCGCCACGGCACGGACAGCCTTGGGATTCCCCAACTTCCGGGACAGTTCTCCATACGATACCGTCGTCCCATAGGGAATATTCAACAGCTCATGCCACACAGACTTCTGAAACTCCGTCCCTACAAAGAGTAGCGGCACACTGAACGTAGTCCGTTTACCCGCAAAGTATTCATCCAGTTGGGTAACGGCTTGCGCCGTCACTTCCGAACTACCTGTTTCATAACCGGCATGCAGTCCATCCTGCATCCTCTTGTCAATGATACCTCTGCGCTTCTCATCCACCCAGTCGCACATACAGAGCTTATCTCCGAAAGAGCCAAGTATCAACTCTCCACATGGGGATTGATAATGTTGTATCAGAATTGTATCTATCGCCATCATACACGTTTTTTTGATTTTATTCTTGTTCAGCATACAAACATACGGACTTTACACATGAAAAACGACCCGAAACATGCGAAAATCACTTCCACAGTCCTATTTTTCCTTTTTCGACAAGTATCAGTACTTAGAAGATTAAACATTCCCTAAAAGAATGCCGTCCGTAAAACTTCTTTCACAGAAAGACAGTTGTTATCATATAAACCCTAAAAAAACGAACAACATGAAGAATGTAGTATTGATAGGAGCAAGTGGTTTCGTAGGAACCGCCATCCTGAACGAATTGCTGAACAGAGGCCATAAAGTAACCGCCATTGTGCGTGATGCTAAAAAAATGAACGCCAGCAACCCGAACCTGACAATCGTCGAAGCCGACGTCACCGACACGGATGCCCTGAAAGAGGCCAGCAAAGGAAAAGACGCCGTAATCAGCGCCTATAACCCCGGCTGGAAGAATCCCCATATATATGAAGACACCCTGAAGAACTATCCCCTGATAGTGGAAAGCGCGAAACAAGCCGGCGTGAAGCGTCTGCTCATTGTAGGAGGTGCCGGAACCCTGTTCTATGCCCCCGGCAAGATGGTGATGGATGCTGATGATGTGCCCGCACAGCTTCTGCCCGGCATTAAGTCTTTAGGCGAATTCTACCTGAACACGCTCCGCAAGGAAAAAGACATCGACTGGATATTCCTCTCTCCCGCCGCCAACATGACACCCGGCAAACGCACCGCAAAGTTCCGCATCGGAAAAGACGACCTGGTGGTGGATGCCAACGGAGACAGTAACATATCTGTTGAAGACTTTGCCGTAGCCATGGTGGATGAACTGGAACAGGAAAAACATCATGAGGAACGGTTTACCATAGGATATTAAAAAAATAGAGTGTAATGAAGAATCTTTCTTTTTACTTAAATAAAGAAAGATTCTTCATTACACTCTATTTTTCCGTATCTTTGCAACATTAACAAACACCTGGTACTATGTTCAAGGAAAATATGATTGCCCCCTGCGGACTTAATTGCGGCATCTGCCACGAAACCTTACGAAAAGAGAATCCCTGCACCGGTTGTCTGGGTCCCAACGAAACAAAATCCGACTATTGCGCCAATCACTGTAAAATCTCCGTTTGCGATATTCGCCAAACACTACCCGATCGCTTTTGCGACCAATGCCCACAATTCCCTTGTAGCGAAATGACGGATAAAGAAATCTGGTATGCCAACACCTATCCCATGGTGGAGTCGCTGATGGGAAATTTAGCCCTCATACGAAAAGAAGGTATGGAAAAGTTCCTGCAATTGGAAGCAGAACGGTGGGGATGCCCGTGCGGAGGAACTATTTGTGTGCACACAGGCATTTGTTCCGGTTGCGGAAAGGAGTATACCATCAGAAAACACAAAGAGTAGCTGTTCCTGACCGGACAGCCACTCTATGCTCTATTACCTGAAGTGGCATAAACACAGCGTGTTATTCCGCATTCTTCTTCAACCAATCCAACCTGCGCATATCAGGCAGATGCTTCACCTTAAAATTCTCAAACTTAACCTTAAATCCGTCTCCGTCCGGGCAGGCTGCCATCAACCCCACCTTAACGGGAATATTGTCTTGTAACCATGCATTGCGCATCATTATATACGTCTTATCATCAAAGGAATAGAAGATTTCAACCGCATCCAGACGACGGACTGCCTTAATCCAGATATATGGAACCGGCTTATCCAGAGTAATCACACTCCAATCACTTGTCTTATGGGTGACTACTGTACTCACATTAAACTTTCCGTCCACAAACTCTATACCTGCTTTGATATAGTTCTCATGGTCGATGCGGAGCATTAGTCCCGCCTGGTCGAAACGCGCTTTATAATCACCTGTTATCTTCACCTTCGCCTCGAACTCGCCACCATAAACCGAATAATAGAAAGGAGCGTCATCTACCGTAAAACCATAATGGGAGATGCGCCAGTAATCGCTTTGCGGAGTGACAAACATCGAAAGGGTTTTATCTTTTATCTCCCACTGTTCGGGTTCATTAAACCATTGCATTTTCTCTAACGTCTGCGCAAAAGAAGTTTGCGCCACAACAGCCATCAACAGGCCAAAAAGTAATTTCTTCATTTTCCGTGTTATTTTAATTAATCGTTATTCTTATATCTGACGAACCACCCGGCAAGGATTGCCGACAGCCAGCACATTGGCAGGAATACTTTTTGTAACCACACTCCCGGCACCAATAATCGTATTATCACCAATCGTCACTCCCGGCAACACACAGACCTGGGCACCAATCCACACATTATTTCCGATAGTGATAGGATAGGCATATTCAAGCCCCTGGATTCTCTGTTCCGCATCCAAAGCATGCCCGGCAGTATAGAAACCACAATTCGGAGCCACAAAAACATTATCGCCAAATGTAACTTTCGCTCCATCCAGAATGACGCAATTCACATTCGAATAGAAGTTCTCCCCTATTTCGATATTATAACCATAATCACAATAGAACGGTTGCTCTATCAGAAAAGACTTTCCCGTCCTGCCAAACAACGCGCGGATTATGTCTTCCCGTTCCTTCTTCTGCGAAGGGCGCAGGCTGTTCAGTTCATAGCACCTCTCCTTGCAGACGTCTCTCTCCGCTAAAAGTTCCGCATCACTATTGGCATCATACAACTTTCCGGCCTTCGCCTTTTCCTTTTCAGTCTCCATAATTTCCTTATTTTGATGAAATAACAATCTGTTTTACTTACCTTTGCAAAGGTAAAGGCTTGCAGGCAAACAGGCAATACTGATTAATAACCATTTTCGCCCCCTTACATACCATGGACATCGTAGATAAACTGAATGAAGAATTGCTGAAACAAACGTTCGCGGAAGAACAGAAACTGACGGAACATCTGGACGAATATAAGCACATCGCCTCCC
>OGIE01001604.1_pt1 | contig 31030 bp, 26 predicted proteins | sample 1571581 | NCBI WGS metagenome assembly OGIE01 (sample SAMEA2582021, study PRJEB24529) | metagenome | biome: Human gut stool | place: China | collected 2011 | reverse complement strand
AGAACAGTACTGGTGACTTAAGAAATTTTGTGTCTACTAACTATTGACTACTTCAATCTCGAAAGAGATGCGCGGGCTTTTCGTATGCACAAAAAGAGTCAGCGGCGGGACTCCAGCAGGTGAAAGGTGGGTTTCCAGTGGATGCCGCTATCTTGGATGCAGGTGTAGGCTTTGCCGGGGGTGACGCGGCTGCTGAACGGATTGGCCCACGCGCCCAGATCGATGGTGATCGCGAGCGGGGCGGAAAGGGGGAAGCGGGCGGTTGCTCCGTGCGGTCCCTGCCACAGGACGGTGCCGACGATGGTGCGGATGGTGACCGGATTCGGCGCGGGCAATGGCACGCGCGGCAGCGTGATGGTCACGATGTCGTCCGCTGCCGTGTCGTTTTGGGGGGAGGGGATGCAAGCCACGCCGGTCACCTCGGTTTCTGTGTGGATTGGTAAAATTTGGGTTGTGTAAACATAGTGTAGCAGAGGCACACTCATTTGTCAACTTTATTGATACAAAAGTCAACCTAACAAACGCCCGGGTCGTGTACACTGTATTCGAATAGAGGTGTGAATATGGTCAACTTTGGAGAAAAGCTGCGAACACTGCGCACACAGGCCGGTATGACCCAAACCGCGCTTGCCAAGCGGCTGAATGTGACCAAGTCGGTCGTTAGCTATTATGAGCTTCAGGAACGGATGCCGTCGCCGGAGGTGCTGGTGCGGCTGGCGGATATTTTTCATGTGACGACCGACTATCTGTTGGGGCTTGACCACCGAAAAATGGTGGATGTGTCGGATCTGACCGAGGAGGATATGCACCTGCTGCTGATCACCATTGAAACACTGCGAAAGAAAAATCAGGAATAGGGCAAAAAGCCGCTTTTACGCGGTTGATCTTAGGTAAAATATATAGTATAATAGATGTATCAAATTAACAAAAGTTGTGTTTCCCTAATAGTTGTGGCGTGGTTGATTCTACATAAAAAGGAGAGGGGCAATATATAATGGGAATATTATCCTATGTATTTGGAAAAAGTGTTGCTGGTTTTGCAAGAGATGCGCATGAACTTGTAAAAGAAGAACGCAATATGCGTAATGAGCAAATGCTGAAGCAACAGGCTGATTTTCAGGACAAGATGTCCATCGAAAAGTTCTTATCATCAATCAATCAACCTACCTATGATGATAATTATAGCTGTGATGTGGATAATTGGTCGTTTATAAATGATATGATCGATAAAGCTCCTAATGCAGATGCGTTGCAGCTCTATGTTGATATTCGCGATACGTTTTTAATGCTATGCAAAGACTGGGATTTCCAATTGTATTGTCACCTTATTCGGGATTTGTTTAGATCAATATATGAGTTTGATCAATTTGATTATGATACCAATATTGACAGAACACCGTGCTTAATCGAACATTGCCGTAAAATAATATCAGAGCTTTTAATAAACGGCGATTTTCACGGTAGATCAATAGCTATAAAACAACTTCTGTATGCAATTGATGCTGAACTTTTGATGTATCAAGGTGATTATGTATATGCGATCTCAAGATATTTTACTATTTTAACGTGGAGCGATCTTGTTGAAAATATATACGAAGATGAGCTGATTGGTTTTAATGGAACAGAGGATTTCTATACGGCTGTTGTTTCCAATTTAATTAATTTGTTTGCACTATTAAAGATGCCGCATGAAACGGATCGAATAAGATCCGTTTTTAACAGAATTATAAATTATACGCGAAGAACCAATCAAAATCTCTTGACCATTGACAGCATGGACACACCAGATAACATAAAAAAATATATTTATAATGTTTTAAATGCTCTTAATAGCTCATGCCTTCCTGTGGGGTTTTACACCATGGATTTATCGCGTGAGATATTCGATGTCGTCAGTAGCAATTACGAAGTGTTCTACTTTCCTGATTATATGTATTTTGAAGAGTCTGTTCTATGTAGCGATGGATTTTGTTATAAAAAATTTGTCGCACCAATAGGAACAGATCAGATGAATAGACAGAGAGAGCTTGCAAGGGAATTGTGGCGAGATTTATGATATTAAAAACATGTTCTTGATTAAAGGGTTGTATACTATTAAGCACAATGGCTTACTAGATGATGTTTCGATAAGAGGCTTAAATAAGATAAGATTTACAGGAGGACATCTATTATAATAGATGTCCTCCTGCTGCAATAGAGAGGTTACCGATGGTGTGGGCGGCTTTATATGCCATATGACCGAGTTTTCGCAAAGTCAAGCAGGGTGTTACGGGGTGGTTTGGTCGCCCAGATAGGTGAACCGCTGATAGGTTTGACCGTCGCGCTCGACGGTTTCGTTCCACATGGAGGCTGGACGCACCCACACGCCGCCTTCGCCGTAAAGTGCTTTGTACACCACCATCGGTTCCAGTGTTTCGCTGTGCGTGGCGATGCACAGAACTTCATATTCCTTGCCTTTGAAATGGCGATAGCGCCCGGGCTGAATGTCTTTTGTCATGTGTTTTATCTCCGTTTTGTTATGGTGTTGTGTGCGGGAGGTGGGAAACAGAATTTACACACACAGTATACCGCGTTTTTGCCGATTGTTCAACCGTGTGTTGAGGGTACAGGGTGGGTATTCCGGAGAGGGATGGCGGCGCAAAAAAAGACCTTGCAGAATTTTCTGCAAGGTCTTTTTTGATAGGCTTATATCACATCAACGACGCAATTACGCGTTTTTGATGGCCGCCTGTGTTTCCCTTCTGGTCAGTAGGGAACTCTTTTCCGCCAATCGTATAGGTTGCAGTTTGTCGGCGTTTTCCGTTAACTTTGCACTTTATCGGATCGTTTGGATCGCCGTCAAACCGAAGATACCACTCAAACCCGTCTTTTGAGGCAACAATCTTTTCCACATAAGCCTCAATGACTGCGTCCGGCACATCTTTATCGTCCCAGTTGTTATACTGCTCTAAGGCATAACGTAGCACCTCAATCTTTTCCTCATAGTTTGGGATTTTAATTTCAGGCTCATTCTTCGGTGCAAATTCTCTTATTTGGGCGCTTAAATCGGAAATAGCTTTTTCAATCGGCTTCATTCGGTCGTCAAATTCTTCTTTTGAAAGAATTCCTTCCACACGCATATCCATAAGATTTTCACGCTTTTTGTTTTGCCGTTCAAGCTCAGCCTGCTTTTGTTCAAGAATTTCTTCTGTATGGTTTTCTTCTTCAAGCGTAATATTATGCTCCTGCAATATAGAATTGCAAAGTTCAAGAACTTTTTCTTTGTCATGCAGGAACTCTCTGAAAATGATATTTGCCTGCATTCTGAGCTTCCATTCGGGTATCATCGGAGTATCGCAAGCGCCTTCCAAAGAAAGTCCTTTGTTAATTCGCGTCTGCACAGAGCCGTGCTGTGTAGTGAAATAGCAAAGATATCCGGGATTGACAACGCCGCCTTTTCTCGTCCACACTCTTTTTGAGAATTGATGACCGCAAGAGCATACAAGAAGCTTCGTCCACAAATCCTTTCTCGGCGGTGTGCCGCTTTTTCCGCTTGGGGTACTTTCACATATGCGTCTTTTTGATTCCATTATTGTTTGCACCCTTTCATATTCTTCTACAGTGACAATAGGTTTATGAGAGCCCTTTACCTGTGTTAATTCAATTTCTCCGTAATTTTTCTTTTTCTTTTGTTTGAGATAATCGTCAACATATTCCTTATGATATGTGATGATTCCGCAGTAAAATGTGTTTTTCAAAACATTCGATATTACCGTGCAGTGCCACTTTGTTTTGCCGGTGGCGGTAAGCATACCGCGGTGCTCCAACTCATACATAATCTTTTGCAATCCACATCCGTCAAGGTACATATCATAAATCAGCCGCACCGTTTTTGCCTGTTCAGGATCAATCAGAAATTCAACCTTCTTTTTGTTGTTTTCATCAATACTTTGCTTTCGTCGATAACCGAGAATATTGCCTGTCCCATAGAATACGCCGTTATTCATAGAAGTTTGCATACCGGCTTTTACGCGGACAGAAGTTTTTCGGCTTTCATCCTGTGCCAAAGTTGCCATTAGCGAAAGTCGAAGCTCACCGTCGCCGTCAAATGTTCTGATGCCATCATTTATAAACAGCACTTCAACCTTGTGTTCCTTTAACATTCGGGTATATTGCAATGTATCAACCGTATTTCTGGCAAATCGGGAAACTTCACGGGTGATGATAAGGTCAAATCTCTTTTTCTTGGCATCTTCCATCATCTGCATAAATTGAGGGCGTTTTGCGGCGGAGGTACCCGTAATACCTTTGTCCACATACCAGTCCACCACATGCCAATGCTTGTTCATTTCCAAAATTGGTTTGTACCAGTCAAGCTGATTTTCCAGTGCGTTTATTTGCGCCTCGTGTTCGGTTGAAACACGGGCATAAATGACCACATTGCGGTCATGCGTTTCCATGTTAAACATTACCGTTCTCCTTTCCGTAAGTGATGAATTTTGAAACATCCACAATATCCGCATAGTCTTTTAATATGCTTTTAAAAGCCGCTTTGCTGATAAGCCCGTCCTTGCAAAGATGCTCGATATATTTCAGGGCGGCAAAGCATCTGTCAGGATATTGCTCACTAATTATTCTACTCTCCGTTTTTTCTTTTGCAAATGTGCGATTTTTCATATTCTTTGCCACCCCCTTATCTCGCGTCGCGGCTGTGCTGACGGTCATATTCTTTTTTGACAAGCTTAAGCAGGTATTCCAACATTTCAGCCGGTGTCATAGAAGGCGGTACATATTTGCGAATATCGTCCATCGGGATTTTCAGCTTTTCCACCTGATTTGGTTTAGCCTCTGCCATAATTTCGGTTACGGTATCGTAGTCAAGTTTGCCTTCTTCAAAAGCGGCGCGCATACGGCGGGCTTGTGCGTGGGACGGAAAATTTTCCGTTTCATCAATGCGGTCGATAACATCTCTTTGGGCTTCTTCATTTAGGAAAGACAATTCGTAAGCCGGGAGCATTTTCATCTTGCCGCTATCTACAAACGCTTGAAGTTCGGAAACAAGATAGGTCAAACGGATATATCGCTGTATTTGTCTCGCAGAATCTTTTGAACTTTCAGCTATGGTTTCGTCACTTCTCAACTTCGTGCCATAATGGCACGAAGTTTTGCCTTGGTGCTTAATCGCATCAAGCTTCATTCTGTAAGACCGTGCCTTTTCCATAAGGGATAGGTTTTCACGCTGACAGTTTGAATCTACCATTAAAATCGTTGCTTGATCGCGGTCAATAAAATGAACAACCGCCGGGACTTCTTTCATTTCAAGAAGCTCGGCGGCGCGCACTCTGCGGTGTCCCGATATAATTTCGTATTCATCAGGCTTATCCTCAAGCGGACGAGCGATAATGCGGTTTAGAAGTCCGTACTCTTTTATACTTTCGGTTAACTCCGTCATTGACTCATCATCAAGCACCTTATAGGGGTGATCCTCAAAGGTATGAAGCTTTTCAAGCTTAATGTTCATAAGCTTCGGCTTAGGTTCTTTTACTACCTTTTCGGCAGACATTTTAGTTTCTTTCATAAATTCCTTTCTCCTGATTTTAATTCCTTTTTGTCTGCCGTTTCTGTTGTAGAAAATTGTGTATATAAAAATATGATTGAAACGGCAGTGTAGTTCGTTTGTTTCATAATTACTGCCTTTCAAAGAATTTGTTTGTGGGTGTTAATTGCCCGTTAAGGTCCGCGAATATATAAGCAGGTAAACAATATACTATTTCGTCCTTTCATAAGTTTTTCTTTCAATTTGATATTCCCTGTCAAGTAAATCAATAAGTCGGGGCGACTTATTATAAATCTGCTCCGCCTGTTTAAGCTTCTTGCGTAACGGCGTAATGCGCTCGGTTATGGCTTTGCGCTCATCCTTGTACTGTTGTTTTTCCTCCGGAGTTTTTGCTCGACGGCGCTTGTTATCAGTAAGGGCGCGGTTGCGTTCGAATTTGTTTATTTCCGCTTTAGTTGTGTCAATATAATTTTTGATATCCGTCATTGTATTGAGCTTTTCAGCTTGCAAAAAGCGGTATTCACTAACATACTTCTTTACATTGCGTACCTCGTGCCGCAATTCAACATCGGCAATAACAAAATCTTTCACTGTCCTTGCTATTTCAAACAATGATAGGATGATATAGAATACCGCGCTGACAAGTACCTTCGACGGATCTTTGGCGTGGTCTACGGTAAAATCAAGCTGATTTATTAGTTTGATAATAGGTGCTTGTTTTGCCTTGTACGGTAAATGAGTGTTCCATTCGTCATAGAAGTAATATTTGTCTTTGTTTTTAGAGAAGCACGCCTCAAGGGTTGTTCCCGTAATCCTGATGCTTTTAAGCCGCACGGCTCTGTCCCAACCCTTATGCTTAATAGATAACCGCCGCCAGTCGATAGAGTAGCCGAGTCCCCATAGCTGCCGTTCAAATTCCGAGCCGTTCGATGAATACTGCAAGCAATAGTCAATATCCTTTTTCAACATATCACGGTGTGTCACTTGCCCGTTTCTGTGCGCCCAATATTCTTTCTTTTGCCCTTTACTGTAAAAGCTACTGTTTTGGAGAATGGATAAACCATGCTCTCGGCAAACCTCATCGGACACCTTTCGCAGCTCCAAATGATCACCGATTTTGTTCTTAAACTTTGCGCCGTCCCTGAATGAACAGGGGTTTACGACGAAGTGACAATGCAGGTTATCTGTGTTCAAATGAACAGTCACAAGCACTTGGTATTTATTTCCCCACATACGCCTTGCGGTTTCCTTTCCGATTTCAAATGCTTCTTCAGGTGTGACTTCGCCTGCCTTAAAGCTCTGTATTCCGTGATAGGCAACAACCTTACCTTTCATACCAAACCGCCGCTGTACGGCTATCATCTCAGTATAGGCGTTTTGCTTTGAGCAGTTGATACCGCCGACAAAAAACCCGTCTGTCCGTTTTATTATCGTTTTCTGCGTAGCGTAAGGCAGAATATAAATCCTTGTCGAGATATTCTTTCGGTGTGGTTTTATCGGGATTATCGGCATAGTCAAGCGTAGCCTTTAAGTTTCCGTAGACCGGCCAGAATCCGGTGACAGCCATATTTCATCACACTCCTTTCCTGGCAACAGCAAAGTTTCAGATATTTCTTTTAGTAGATTGTAAATTTGGTTATTCAGTTTTGAAGAAGTGGATTTATCCTCCAATCGGCCGACTTTTTCAAGCAAAACAAAAAGAGCATCCGGCGGAACCGCTTTCGGTTCGTAGCCTAATGCTCTTTGTCTTACATATTCAGTTGTGGATATCCCGCACTTTTTTGCTTTTGCAGTGATCTTTTGCTTTTCTTTATCCGTAATTCTTACGGATATTCGTGTATCTTTTCCCGTATACTATCAGCTCCTTTCTCACGGGGGATTGGGGGCTGCACCCCAAAGAGTCAGCCGATTTCGGCTGTGATTTGGGCTTTCGTGGCACACAAAGTCCCTGCTTGCTAAGGTGTGAGACACACCTTAATCTTTACTAAGGTGTGAGACACACCTTAATCTTTAATGATAGTTTTGCTTTTTGATACCCTCATAGGCATTACCTCTTTTCTGAAATTTTGTATAATAAAAGACCGACTTTTCAGCCGATCCGATATTATTTCTTTTCGGAAGCGGCTTCCGAAATACATTAACCATCCCAGCTTTTTGCTTTTCTGACGCGTCGTAAATATGCCGCTATTTCTTTCACGGTGTTGCCGTTGTGATAAAATCTTGCTGCCAGCGTTGCAGCCTCCACGATGGTTTCTTCGCTATATCCGTCCTGTGCATACATTCGTCCGAGCTGCTCTATAATTTCATCCTTTTGAATACATAAGCACTGACCTATTTTAAAAATTTCTTCAAGATATGGTATTTCTTTGTGATCCTCTAAAATTCCGAATACAGCGGCACGGTAGTATTGGTTGACATGGGTTCTGTGTGTGCGTCCGTCAAATATTTCTAAATCTCTGCCTATGCCTTCCATGTGGTCACGCTTGTAAACGGTAGGTCTTCCGCGTTTCTTCTTGTTTTCGGAAGCGGATTCCGAAAATCTCTTTTCTGTGCTTTGGCTGGTTTCGTTCAATTTGGTTTCCTCCCGGTTAAAATATTTTTCTTTCTATCCATATACAGTACAAAGCGAAAAATAAAAAATGTTCCTGAGTTTTGAAAAAAATTTGGGCTTTAAAAAAATATTTTCGGATATAAAAAACGGCGGTGCTCCTTTTTTCGGAAACACCGCCGTAGATTTTCACTTATTCAGTTTTCAAAGCCTATGAATTTTTTAAAATCCTTATTCATTATTTTCATCCGCTTGCTGACCGCACTATGGGTTTTGTATCCGAGCCGATCGGCAATTTCTTTTTGAGTAAGTCCTTTTTCCGAAAGATAATATATCTCTTTATCGGTGCTGCTTAAAGTTTTTGCAAACTCATCACGCAGGAAAATATACCGCTGTTCTTCAGCAGGATTATTTGCGAAAAAGTTTTTTATCCCCTCAATGTTTGTAGTTTCCTCCTCCGACAACTCGCTGAAAAAGAGAGGCGCGCCGAGCTTGGTTTTGCAATGAGTCCACTTGTTGTAGAAGTTAATTTTATCTTGGTTCAACTGTTCAGAAAAATCCTCGTGCTGCGGAATCTTTTTTGAAATGCCGAAAATTTCCGAAACCTGTTGACCTTGCATAACCGTTTCAATCAATGTCTCGTCAATCACTCCGGCGACCTTTTCCACAACCGTATGTATTTCATCATCCGTTAGGTTGTCAATTTCCTTACTAACGGATTTTGCATAGCAATCAAGCCCCAGCATAACCGGTTCTTCATACATTTCAAAAAATCTGTCTATGTACTCGGTCAGCATTTCGGGGTTTGTATAGATTTTTGAAATTTCTTCGGAAAAATAGTCCGCGTCGGCATTCTCCAAAAAGTTTACCGGATAGTCCTTTGAAAAGTTTTTCATCTTTCGGTTTACACCGAGCGACCGTAAATTTCCGAGCCAATAATTCCCGAAAATCTTTTTGGCGCGGACAAAAATCTCAGATTGTTCACTATTAAAATGATATTCGCGATTCAGCGTCATAGTAGCTGTAAAATCATTTTGCTTAAAAATGATTGAAGCTCGTTTAATTGCTCAGGAGTGAATTTTATTTTCTTATCCATAAATCCTATTCTCCGCCTTTATGAAACTTGATAAATCTCAATATACTATCATGAAACAGAATTCCACCATCCGTTTTCGTTGGTAAATCCGTTTCTTTTCATGAAAGGAACAAGTACATCAATTTGTCCTTTTTTGGGAATGCTAACATTTTCGCGGCGAAGAATCGAAAAGATTTTCTCCTTTAACCGATCCGCAACAGCAAACCACTTATCAGTTTCTTCGCAAGCTGATTTGTGTAGTTCCGTCCCTTCTTCGAAATCATATTTGTTGTCTGCAATATCCCACGCTTTGTTATCTACATAGGCAAATAAAGCGGCAAGCTCCCTTTCGGTTTCAATAGTGTCAATATAAGACGCAGCTTCTTCGGCGGTTAATTTCTTTTTCGAAGACAGTATTGCTTTCAAACTCATTTTTTCTTGGCCGTCTTCCAAACTCAAACAGATAAAAAGAATATCCTTCACATACAACTCCATACATGGATACACAGCGGTTTTTAAGAAAATAGATTCGGGGTCGGGTTCATTATCAAGTGCCTGAATCCAGTCATCAAGAATTCCTGTGAAAACTTTTCCGTCTTTCATCGTAACACGGACTTGTTTGCCGCCCATTTTGTCAAAGCACTCACGCATATCCATAATATGTATAGAGTCGCCTTTCAACTGATAGAGGCAATCATATTTCTTTTTGATTTGGGCTGCTGTTTCTAAAAAACCGTCAATCCCAAACGCTTCACTGAAACTATCGCTCATTTCTTGTGCAATCACCGACGCAATTTGATATATGTCTTGTTGCGGCTTGATTTTGGAAGCAATACTGCGAGATTCGCCGTCATACTCGTCTTGGGGTGCACCGATTTTAAGCAATCCCATACAGTCTGCACTGTCTATGGCGGACTTCACGATTTCGAATACAGAGGGTGCTCTACCCAAAGCATCATCGGAGAATTTTTCATTAAAATTTGGCAAATCCAACAATTCTGATCCCGGAGGATCAGGTTCAATCTTGCAAATGATAGTCTTTATTCGTTCAAGTTCAAACGGAAGATCTGCTTCATCAAGACTCTCGATATTGACAACGCGGACTTTCTTATGTTCGTTGCTTTTTCCGACAGGCACGATTACCATATCGCCGATATGAATGGTTTTGTCTTCTGTTTGATAGTAATATTGCTTTCCGCCGTATTCAAATTCACAACTGCATAGTCTTACCGCAGAATAAGATTTTTTATTGAATACATAAAGTTCAGGCATATCAAGCATTTCACGAAGCTCATCAGAATACTTATCAAGCCACTTGTCGCCTTCGGAAAGATACCCGAAAATGCGAAACTTTTTGTTTCCTTCATTTACGATTACAGCATCCCACGAGCCGACATCGGCTATCATCATCAAATCAATCAATACCGACAAATGCGTGCCGACACCGCCAAGCCAACCCACAGCCTTTTCAGCAGATATTCTTTTTTGAATCTTCCGCAATGTTACTCCCTCATAGTTTTTCAGCGTGATGTAAACCCATCCTGTTGCAGAAACGGTTACTTTTTGTATGCGTTCCTCGTCCGGCTCCGGGCAAGGTCCGTAGCAAATACCGTTTGAACACAGTGTAATTTTCCTTGGGACATTGTTTATAAGGGGCAAATTCTCAATCTCATTTTCATATGCAGAGATAATAAGGTCGGGATTTGCGTATGAGCGAATAATCTCAGATATGTGAAACATTTGAGCTGTGGTCAAATTGTGCTTTTCGCAAGCTTTCCATAGAGCAAGTGTTCTATTAAATTGGCTTTCTGTCAAAGTATGTTCTACCTTCTTTCTGCATTAATACAACTAAGCCGTTGACTTTTCAGTTAATGTCGGAGCGTTTTTAAACATATTTTTTGAAATTCTCTGCCTGTTCTAAGACCTCTTTATAAACATCATCAATCGTTACAGGTGGGTAATCAAACTCATCAAGTAACAAAATGAGGTCAACCTGAAGGTTTGCTTTAATATCGTCACGAGTAGACCAATCGGTATAACGAGCCTTGTCATCAACAATGAGTTTTATACGCTTCGATAGTTCAATCATTTTATCATCAGGATATTCAAACTCATATTTGCGAGCAACGATGTTCAGAATGTCATAGAAGGCTTTTTCCTCATAGTCAATGCCCATATCCTTGAAAGAATCTTTTTCTTTTTTGAGATCTTCCAAAAGTTTTGCGAGTTGCTCTGCAACATCATCAAGAACCTCGTTGGCAAAGGCTTCGTCCTTGCGGCGGTTGTTATATTCATCAACAACACGCTTCATTCTTTCGGCAAACTCCATACTCATAATGCGGTTGACTTTCTTATATTCCTCAATCGCCTGAGATAAGAGCCGTTGCAGCAGTTTGATTTTGGTGTTGGGAAGTTGGATAGCATTTATCTTGTCCATATATTCATCGCTGAAAATATCGACGGAGATATGCTTGCCCGTTTCAAACAGTTCTTCGATGCCGTCCGATTGAATAGCACCCTCTAAGAGTTCACGAACTCTTGCGTTCATCTGAGCAGTATCGGGTGCATCGCCTTTTGTCAACTTAAAGAGAATTGAGCGAACTGCACAGTAGAACGAGATATGGTCTTTATCATCATCTGTGAACTTTTCGCTTGAACTGCAAAGGTTAAATGCCTGCTTCATTCTCTTGACCGCTGCCATAAACCTTGTTTCAAGTTCCTCGGTAAGTTGAACATACTCAACTGCTCTGTTAAGGCAGGCAAGTTGCTCCACCGGAGAGCCACAGAAGAAGTCTTTGCTATTGAAGTTATGGAACATCTGAGCAAGCACTTCCAACTGATCCTTAACGATAGTAATAGACTGCTCAACGCCCTCAAATTCTTCTGTTTCAAAGTTCGTGTACTTTTTAAGAGCCATATTCATATTTTTCTTAATGCCGATGTAATCGACGATTAAGCCCTTGTCTTTGCCCTCATAAACACGATTTACACGGGAAATCGTCTGAATGAGCGTGTGCTGCTGAATAGGCTTGTCAATATAAATGGTATCAAGGGCGGGAACATCAAATCCGGTGAGCCACATATCAACAACTATGGCGATTTTGAAATTGGACTTGACATTCTTAAACTGACGGTCGAGTTCTTTTCTATCTTCTTTTGTGCCGAGCATTTCGTACAGTTCAGGCTCATCATCTTTATTGCGAGTCATAACCATTCTGATTTTTTCGATGGGCTTTAACTCTTTCTTATCTTTCTCCGTGAGTTCAGCGCCGTCGGCACAGATTTTCTTTTCTGCCCATTCAGGGCGAAGTTCGATAACAATTTTATAAAAGGAATAAGCAATATTGCGGTTGGCACAGACAAACATAGCCTTGCCTGCAACCGTTGCGCCTTCTTCAACACGGTTTTCGTAATGCTCTATGAAGTCCTGTGCTACGGCACGAAGCCTGTCGGGATCGCCAATGATGATTTCCATATTAGCAACTGCTTTTTTGCTTTCCTCAACTTGGTGTTCATTTGCGCCGTCGTTCTCGCATTTGGCATAGTAGTCCTCAATCTCTTGAATTTTTGCTTGGTCAAGAGTTACACGGGCTGCACGACCGTCATAAACGAGATTAACTGTGATACCGTCACGAACCGACTCAGTCATTGTATAAGAGTCCACAATGCCGCCAAAGACTTCGATTGTAGGATCAATAGGCGTTCCCGTGAAGCCGACATAAGTAGCGTTGGGTAATGAGTCGTGCAAATACTTTGCAAAGCCGTAGGTTCGCTCTACGCCCGTGTCGGTAATCTTAACCTTTTGGTCGAGATTAACCTGACTGCGGTGTGCTTCATCGGAAATACAAATGACATTGCTTCTGTCGGTCAGCATTTGCAAATCCTCGGTGAACTTTTGAATGGTGGTCAAATAGACGCCGCCGCTTTCTCTGCCTTGAAGTTCTTGGCGGAGTTTTTCACGGGAGTCAATGCTGACTACGGTATCATCACCTATATATTTTTTAGAACCGACAAACTGCTTGGATAATTGGTCATCAAGGTCTGTTCGGTCGGTAATAATCAAAATAGTAGGAGAACGGAAAAACTTGCTTTTCATAAGCATACGGGTAAGGAACATCATAGTGTAACTCTTACCACAACCCGTTGCACCAAAATATGTACCGCCCTTTCCGTCACCTTCGGGGCGTAAATGCAACTTGATATTCTCATAAAGTTTGTTTGCAGCGAAGAACTGCGGATAGCGACATACTATCTTCAGGTCTTTATCCGAAGCGTCGGGGAAATAAATAAAATCTTTGATAACCGCAAGCAAACGGTCTTTGCGGAATAATCCCTGCATCATAGTTACAAGCGAGTTAATTCCGTCACGGTCAACATCGTCTGCGTCAACTTTTCTCCACGCATAGAAGAAGTCATACGGACTGAACAAAGAACCGTATTTGTTATTTGCACCGTCGCTTATTACGACAAAGGCGTTATACTTGAAAATCTCAGGAATATCACGGCGATAACGAACAGTAAGTTGGGTATAGGCGTCCATAATCGTTGTGTTCTCTTTTACGGCACTCTTAAACTCAAGAACGACAACGGGAATACCGTTTACAAATACAATTCCGTCAGGAATACGCATTTGATTATCAATGCCGATGATTTCAAACTGATTTACCGCTTTGAAAATGTTGTTTTCGGGGTTCTCAAAGTCAATCAGTTCGATGAAAATATCCTTTTGGGTTCTGTCCTCACGGTTGAATATAAAACCGTCACAGAGCATTTTGTATATGGTCTTATTCGCTTCATAGAGAGTGCCGGAAGTATTACGAAGCATAAGAATAATGCTATCCACTTCACTCGGAGTGATACCGTCTTTGGCATAACGGGCATAGAGATACTGCTTCAAATCATCAGTAAGAAGCACATAGGTTCTTTCCCTGTGGATCTGTTCACCGCTTATGTATTCATAGCCTTCCTCTTTGAATAACTGCATTATCGACATCTCTAATGCGTGTTCGTTAAAGTTTGCCATTGCGTTCACTCCTTTTTGCGTTGCCGTTTCTTGCTTTTGCTCTCGGCAACACTCACATAATAAGCATTGTAAAGTGCTTGTAACACCTCGTAATACTTGTCCTCAAATGTTTCGGCTTGTGCGCCCGTATATTCCAACGGGTTCTGATTTATTCCTTCATCGGGCTTTCTGTTCGTGACAATGATAGCGATGCTTTCTATCAGTTCCATTAACCACATACAAACGATTTCTTCCTTGCAAGTTCCGAGGTTCTGAGAGAACCACACCAAATCCATCGGTGGAGTCGGCTTCTCATCACCAAATTCCATACGCCCATCTATGTAGTAATAGAAATACTCGTCTACATAATCTGCAATAGACAGTTGGCTCATATTAAAAGCAGCACTACAACGGTTATCCTTGTTTATAGGTTTGAATACTCTCTGAGTATCATTCCATTCCAAATCACGGTAATACTCATAACTCCTATGAAAATACTTCGCTCCGTCGTACAGATAATTGCCGCCGAGATTAAATCGCTTTATATCATTTTCCAATGCTGCTATGCAGTTCTGCACCCAACGGGTATCTTTTATTTGACGGGTATTATATCCTGCTTGACGCAAGATTTCATTTTGGAGTTCTTCGGTACAACGGCAGTATTCCGTGTAAATCTTTCTCGAATGTCTTTCAAGCGGATGTTGGTTAGCGGCTATAATACACCAAGCCAAATAATCTCTTTCGGACTCGTTATCAATCAAAAACTCCCGTGCTTTTGTTTCTAAATCTATTCGCTCTTTTTCTTCCTGCAACTTTTGTATTTCTTTTTCGTGCCGTGTTTGCAGCCAATAGATCAGAAACGAAACCGCTATGGTGGCTATCAACGATAACACGCCGATGATTATTTGAATTATATCTGCTACTGACATACTTTCCTCCGTTAAACGATAATTTAGCGGCTTAACCCGACAGTTTCGCAAGTAATACCTGTTGCAACTCGTTAAGACTCTGAATTTCAATGGTGTTTGCCTCAACTTGTCCGTTAAAAGTATCTATTTTGTTTTGAAATTCTCTGATAACCGTTTCCGGCGGCACGAGTATTTTCATAGATTGGATATTATACATCGGCAACTTTGCTTGAACTGCACCTACGGTCAGCAATTCTATCTCTTTGATCTGTTTTTTATAACAAAGAGTGTAGTAAAGATAATCGGAAGTTACTGTATGAATGCCTGAAAGTTTAACACAGTTCTCTGTTAAGTTAGCATTATCAAGAGAAGAGTGGATTTTTCCAATTAAACCAATAGTGCCAACGATAGATATAACTATATCGCCTGTATTCACGATATATCGAGAAATTGCAGAATGTGTTTCCTCGTCGATATATTGAAATTGGTCGGTCAGACACACATATCGACTACTTCCTACATCTCGGACACGGATATAGGGATGATTAGTTGGTGTGTTGAGCAGTTCACAATCAGCGGGTAAGCGTTTACCGCCTTTTACGGTGCATAGATTTTCTAAATTGATTAACTTCCAACCTTCAGGAAGTTCAGAAAGACCGTAATAAGAAGCAAATTGTTCTTGAAAAATTGCTTGAGCAGTCGCTTCTAAATTATCGTTTATCTGCTTCTTCAATGCAATTCTATCGGTGATTGCTTTATATGCTTTTACAATTTTTCTCTGTTCTTCGATTGCCGGCACGGGAAGTTCAACCATACACATTTCGTTCCAATCAAATACTTCACGGACACTTCCGTGAGATTTGAAACGAGCATATCTATCGAACTCAGGGCGGCTAAACCAAAGCATAAGATATTCAGGTAAAAGTTTTTCGGTGTCTACGACCTCAAATACGGTATAGACATTGCTTACAAGCCCTTCTTCGTAGTCTTTAAGAAGTGCTATTCCGATTTTATCTCCCCTGCGAGAAGTGTCGGGAATGTATGTAAACTGTCCCTTTTTAACAACCTTGTACTTAGTAAAATCTGTGCCAACCGTGTTTGCAATAGAAGGAATGAACTGCTTTTGAACCGATACGCCCAAAAGATTTTCTTCTTTGCCGTCTGTGTTCCGAATATCAACCTGTCTGATGTACTCACCAAGATGTTTGTATCCGTCCTTCATTCTCATCACCTCAACCAATGTATTTTCTATGCGCTATCTTAACATTACTTTGCTTTACCATTGCGTACTGCAAGGTCGTGTCTATTCTTCTATGTCCTAAGAGTTGCTGAAGTTGCTCTATGGGCATTCCTTTGTCTATCGCCATTGTTGCAAGGGTTCTTCTGAATTTGTGGGGATGCACTTTATTCAGTCCCAAGCGTTTCCCGTATTGTCGTAACCTGACTTCAATGCCGCTGATCTGCAAGCGATTATGTGGCTTTTGCAAAGACACAAACAGAGCAGGATTGCCGTCATCACGACTGTTCAGATAGTTCTGCAAGTGTATTTTCGTCCGTGCGTCAAAGTAAACAATTCGTTCTTTATCGCCCTTGCCGAAAACAACACATTCTCGCTCGTTAAAATCAATATCCTCACGGTTGAGCAAAACCATCTCGCCAACACGCATACCCGTTGAAGCAAGCATATCTATAATTGCCAAGTCCCTAAGTTCCGTGCAGTTATCCCGCATCAGTTCAAGTGCTTCGTCGGTGTATGTTTCCTTAATGTTCGTTCCGGTTTTGACTTTATGTATTCGTCGCACCGGACTTTTGAGTATGTAATCCTCATCTTCAAGCCAAGAGAAGAAACTTGACAGTATTCTTCTGATATTGTCTATCGTTACCTTGCTTGATTGCTTACGAGCCTGATACTCGGTCAGGTAGGTGCGAATGTCATCTGTTACGATGTGCTTTACGCTTTTGCCCAACTCGCTCAACATAGACGTAATTGTTGACTCGTAATATTTTAAGGACTTCTCAGAGCAGCCCTCAATTCGTTTTGCCGATAAGAACAACTCAACTAAGTTTTGCTCTGAGATTTCCTCGTTCCCTTTATTTTCAACCACTTTGTAGTTGAAAAGTGTGTGTTGCAGAACCTCTTGTAGTTTTTCTGCTTGTGCGTTATCCAAATAGGGGATCATACCCTGAATAACATCGTTAATCAAATGTTGTTTCATAGCCAATTCTCCTTTGACAATTATTGAGAACGACTATGGAGTGGTGTTCCTTTTGTTTAACTCCCACCACTCACGAGAGTTATTGATATGTTCGCTAAACGATAATTTAGAAGCGACTGCTATGGCTATTTTTAAGGCTCATTTTGTCACCTTTGAACGGTATGGTGGCAATATGCCAACTACTTGGGAAAAAGCAACTATTGGTGATGTTGTATCGGTTATCAGGGGTGCTTCTCCAAGACCAATCCAAGATTATATGAGCCAAACGGGTATGCCTTGGGTAAAAATCTCAGATGCTTCTTCAAGTGTATCCAAGTATTTATTTGGAACCGCTGAGTGCATCATATCTGAAGGAGTGTCAAGTAGTAGAACAGTTACCGAAGGAATGATGATTGTATCAAACAGCGCTTCACCGGGGCTGCCTATGATTATGAAAATAACTGCTTGCGTTCACGATGGTTGGTTAATCATTGATAACTATAAAAGAGTAACCCAAGAATATATGTATTATCATTTTTTGAGTGAACGGCAAAGTTTGGTTTCTTCAAGCAACGGCAGTGTGTTTAACAACTTAAAAACTGATATTGTAAAGGCTCACCCCGTAATCATTCCTGATGAAGAAACGATGAAAACAATTACTCAACAGTTTTGTAAATTCAATCGGATAATAGAGCGAAACGCAAAAGAAATCAACTACTTAATTGATTTGCAAGGAAATCTTTTAAGTCAATTAGCGAGTTGCTAAGCCGCTAAATTATCGTTTATCTGCTTCTTTAATTTAATTCGCTCGGTAATAGCCTGATAACTGTTTACGATTTCTATTTGTTCGTCTATCGGCGGAACGGGTATTTCCATTCTGCAAATATCATCCCAAGTAATTCCGCCACGAACACTACCGTCTGTATGCAGCCAACATATTCTGTCGAATTCAGGTCTGCGAAACCACATCATCAAAAAGTCCGCATTGAGGACGGTCGTATCCTTTATCTCAAACATAAAGTATGCAGGAGAAACAATAGCAGGCGTATCTTCTGAGTAAAGTGCAACCGGAAGTCGCTCATCACGACCGACATGCATAGGGTTACAAGCAAAATTACCTTTTTGAATTAGCTTATATTTGCTCAGATCCGTGCCGATAACATTTGCAACCGAAGGCATAAAGAACTTGTCAATGTTTATGCCCAATACTTGCTCGGTTACAAGGTCTTTATTGCGGTTATCAATTAAACGGATATGATTACCTAAGAGATCATAATTCGATTTCATAACCCAACTCCTTAAAGACGGAGAGAAGGTCGGCTTTTGATTTTTCTTCTGCAACGAGAAGTTCTTTCAATTCTCCCTGCAAAGTTTTCATCTTCGTATCAAAGTCGATGTTCTCATCTCTGTTGACAAACTCAATATAGCGGCTCGGAACAAGAGTGAAGCCTTTTTCTTCCACCTCATCAAAAGATGCGGAGTAGCAGAACTCAGGCACATCCTGATATGTTTTCTCGTAGCCCTCTTGTTGCCAAGCGTGATAAACAGAAGTAACCTTTGCACGATCTTCTTCGGTCAGTTCGATATACTTCTTCTCATAAGGGCTTCCCATTTGACGGAGATCCATAAAGAGAATTTCTTTCTCTCTGTCACGATAGCGTTTCAATTTTCCGTTCTGTTCTACAACACGAGCCTTTTTATTCTTATTGCGTATCCAAAGCGTAACGCTTATATCCGTAGTGTAGAAAAGGCTTCTCGGCAGAATGATAATCGCTTCAACAAGGTTGTTCCTAATAAGTTGCTCTCTGATTTTTAACTCTGTGCCGTCATCGGACAAAGCACCGTTTGCAAGCAGAAAGCCCGCAACACCGTTTTGCGAGAGTTTGGAAACGATGTTCAAAATCCAACCGTAGTTCGCATTGCTTGTCGGCGGTACTTCATAGCCGTTCCAACGGGGATCATCTATAAGTTCGTTGTCGGCTCTCCATTCTTTCTGATTGAAAGGCGGGTTTGCCATAATGTAATCTGCTTTAAGGTCTTTATGTTGGTCATTGGTGAAGGTGTTTGCAGCCATTTCTCCGAGATTTGCGGAGATGCCACGAATAGCCAAGTTCATCTTTGCAAGTTTGAAAGTGGTGTTGGTATATTCCTGACCGTAGATGGATACCTTTTTCTTGTTTCCGCTATGTGCTTCAACGAATTTGATTGACTGAACGAACATACCGCCCGAACCGCAACAAGGATCGTAGAGGATACCGTCGTAGGGTTCAAGCATTTCGGCAATCAGATTAACGATGCACTTAGGCGTATAGAACTCGCCTTTGCCTTTACCTTCGGCAAGTGCGAACTTGCTCAGGAAATACTCATACACACGACCGATAATATCGTTTTCCTTATCGTCGGTGTTAATGCGGTTTATCTCATCAAGCAGAGAAGCAAGTTTAGCGGTATCAATATGTAATCTTGAATAGTAGTTATCAGGCAGCGCACCTCTGAGAGCAGGGTTCGCCTTTTCGATGTTATATAGGGCAGTGTCTATTTTAAGAGCAATATCATCTTGCTTTGCGTGTTCAATGATATAAGACCAACGGCTATCTTCGGGAAGAAAGAAAACATTGTCCTTTGTATAGAAAGCCACATTGTCGATGAACTTTTCGCCAAATTTCTCAGCGATGGTCTTTCTCTGTGCTTCAAATTTATCACTCGCAAATTTAAGGAAGAAAAGGCTGAGAACAACGTGCTTGTACTCGGCAGGCTCAACAGAGCCACGAAGTTTGTCAGCGGATTTCCACAACGCTTCTTCCATTGAAACTTCTTTTTTAGGTTTAGCGGCGGCTTTAGCCATTTGAATTACCTCCATTTTTCGTCAGGATACTCGAACACAAGTATATCCTATCATATTAGGTGTCCCATAAAACGGACTCACAACGCGTTAATTTCATCTTCGAGCTGCTTTACCGCTTCCAAGATCACATCAAAATCCGGTTTTTCGCCGTAGATCATATTCTTCATATGCTCATAGTCATCTTTGAGGACTTTGATATTTTTCTCGCTTGGTATCAATTTCATAGTACCGGGTTTGGCTTCGTCGTATCTTGCCCACGAGCAACGGTAGAATTTATCCTTAAAACGTACAACTTTATCAAGCAGGTCTAAGTCTGCGAAAGCCTCAGCTTTTACAGACGAATTTGCCATACAATAAAGATCATAATAATGGCGGGAATATCTTGTTGGCAAGACGCTGTTTTCGGGGCGGTACGCCTCTCTATGTAAAATCGTAACCTTTTCCCAAAATGTGCGTTTCGGCAAAACGGTCAATATCTCGGTGCTCGGTTGCTTGAAAAGTCTGCCGTACTGCTCGGCGGCGTAAGGGGTAATTGGCTTTTCTTCAGCCGGAGTCCACGCCGCAAGCGCTCCGATTTCAAGACGAATCACAGGCAGAATCGCCGAATCGTCAAAGCTGCGGTTGTAAGCGAAAACCACCGTTTGCGGATCGTCGTCCTCTATATAGCAATTTACATCATAGGAAAGTTCGCTTTGCAAATCCGTTATAACGGCAGGCATAAATTCGTTTCTCAAAAACGCTTCGGTTTTTGTACCCGCTTCTTTATTAAAGTCATCCTGTTTGGTGTTACTCCTGTCTGCCCACGGCTCGTCCTTTTCGTAGCCGAGAACGCGCCAGTCGAGAATCAAGTCAATATCCTCGGAAAAGCGTTCAATCAAGCCGTATGCCTTTGAAAGGCTTGTACCGCCCTTGAAAGCAATATTGTTTTTCCATGCGCAGCGATGAAAAAGATAATCCAGCATATAGCACACCCAAAAATCTTTTTCAATAATGGCGTCGGTCATACCCATTTTAGCGGCTGTATTGTGAAACAGCGCCTTTTTATCGTTTTCATTCAGTTTTGCAATATCTCTCATTACTCGTCACCTTTGCAAATTGCTTTAATGTATTCATAAACCCATGAAGTGGCGGATTTTGCCTCCGTAAGCATCTTTTCTTTCTCTTCTTCGCTGAGCGCTTTTTTTAAGCGGCAAATGATTTGCTCAGATACATTGTTCTTGCCGAGTGCTTTCAGTGCCTGAATAGTCAGCGCCGTTTTATAGGAAAGCTTAGATATTTCCTTGTTCGTTGTTCGCTTGAATTTTATCACAGTGTTGTCAAAAGAATATTCTTTATACGCACCATCAGACACATAAACCCACTGAGAAGGAACCTGGGTTGAGAGCCCCAAAAGGTTCAGCGCCGTATCACCGCAGGGGACAATCGTCCAGCCGAAATTGCGGGCAAGTGCATGAGCGACCTTGTTCGGCGACGGTGCAACGGTTTCGCCGAGCAGTTCGTTATATTCGGGTTTATAATAAACGCCGAACAGTATTTTTTTGACAAGCCCTTCGTCGGCAAGGCGAAGCAATGCCATATTAACGGTCTTTTTATCGGTAATATCGGTAAAATCTGTTGACACAAAAACAGAGCCGTTTTCAGACTTTGCTATTATATTTCGTATTTGGTTTAGATAATTCGGTCGCTTCATTCAAATGCACCTTCCGTAAGCAGCGGTGTTATACGAATTTATTATACACTATTTTCTACGAAAAATCAAGCATTTACAGAAAATAGTGAACGCTATTTTCTACCAAACACTTTGAATATGCAAAAAGCGGAGCCGAAGCCCCGCTTTTTCAGATATAAATAAGTTCAGCATTTACAATACCGATTACCCTTGCTTTAATGCTGTTAATCTGACTAACCCATTTCATTTGATTTTCTTCTTTGAGCTCTTCGGTAATGCCTTCAAGTTCAGCATACTGTTTTGTCAACAGCTCAAACATTTCCTGCGCGTTTCGGTCGAGGTCGTTCAGATACTGCTCAAGCGTGCCGTTTAACCGCATTACATTGATAACCGTCGGATTGTTCTTTTTCAGAAAGTTATAATGTCTTTGCCCCCACAAACCTACTCTTGATATAAATTCGTCTTTCATATAGTAAACCTCCTTTGCGAGTATATTATACCGCAAAAGGAGGTAATTAAAAAATGTTCGATTATACAAAAATCCCTCTGCCGAAAAATCGGTAGAGGGATTTCGTTTTAAATATACAAGCTTACCTTAATGTCTTTCCAGCGGTGCACACGGTGCTTTGCGGAATCGGCATACAGGTATCTCACGGCATCCTCTTTTGTGAGAGTGAACTCAGCAAATTTGGTATACTCGATTAGTTCCTGCCGTCCTTTATAGCCGCCTGCGCCGCCGCCAAACGAGCGATCGGTACACGGAAGGGCGAGCAGGACACATAGTCCAGACCGATCTGGTGGCAGAACTCGACAGAAGACGGGTCGCCGCCGTGCTCGCCGCAGATGCCGCAATGCAGGGTCGGGTTGACACCCTTGCCCAGCTCCACAGCCATCTTCATCAGAGCGCCAACGCCCTTCTGATCCAGCTTCGCGAACGGATCGTTCTCGTAGATCTTGGTGTCATAGTAGGCATCCAGGAACTTACCAGCGTCGTCACGGCTGAAGCCGAAGGTCATCTGGGTCAGGTCGTTGGTGCCGAAGCAGAAGAAGTCAACCTCTTTCGCGATCTCATCCGCCGTCAGAGCAGCACGCGGGATCTCAATCATGGTGCCCACTTCGTATTTCAGATCAATGCCGGCCGCCGCGATCTCCGCATCAGCGGTAGCGGTGACAACATCTTTCACGAATTTCAGCTCTTTGACCTCGCCAACCAGCGGGATCATGATTTCGGGAACAATGTTCCAATCGGCGTGCGCTTTCTTCACATTGATCGCCGCACGGATAACCGCCTGGGTCTGCATTTTCGCGATTTCCGGATAGGTGACGGTCAAGCGGCAGCCACGGTGACCCATCATCGGGTTGAACTCGTGCAGCGACTGGATGATCGCTTTGATGGTTTCGACCGATTTGCCCTGAGCTTCCGCCAGCGCTTTGATGTCCGCTTCCTCGGTGGGAACGAACTCGTGCAGCGGCGGGTCGAGGAAGCGGATGGTCACAGGATTGCCTTCCAGCGCCTCGTACAGTTTCTCAAAGTCGCCCTGCTGATACGGCAGGATCTTGGCCAGAGCCGCTTCGCGCTCTTCCACCGTGTCGGAGCAGATCATCTCGCGGAACGCCGCGATGCGGTCCGCTTCGAAGAACATGTGCTCGGTACGGCACAGGCCAATGCCTTCGGCGCCCAGCTCACGCGCTTTGACAGCGTCGGTGGGGGTGTCGGCGTTGGTGCGCACACCCAGGGTGCGGAACTCGTCCGCCCATGCCATGATGCGGCCGAATTCGCCCGCGATCTCCGCGTCAACGGTCGGGATGATGCCGTCGTAGATGTTACCGGTGGAACCATCGATGGAGATGTAATCACCCTCGTGGTAGGTTTTGCCGGCCAGCGTAAATTTCTTGTTTTCCTCGTCCATCACGATGTCGCCGCAACCGGACACACAGCAGGTGCCCATGCCGCGCGCCACAACCGCCGCGTGGGAGGTCATACCACCGCGCACCGTCAGGATGCCCTGAGAGGCTTTCATGCCGGTGATGTCTTCGGGAGAGGTTTCCAGACGAACCAGAACGACCTTCTCGCCGCGTTTGTTCCATTCCACCGCGTCGTCAGCCGTGAACACGACTTTACCGCAGGCAGCGCCGGGCGAAGCGCCCAGACCTTTGCCGGCCGGAGTAGCCGCTTTCAGCGCTTTGACATCAAACTGCGGGTGCAGCAGGGTGTCCAGGTTACGCGGGTCGATCATGGCGACCGCCTGTTTCTTATCGATCATGCCTTCGTCCACCAGGTCGCAGGCGATCTTCAAAGCCGCTTTCGCGGTACGTTTGCCGTTACGGGTCTGCAGCATATACAGTTTGCCGGATTCCACGGTGAACTCCATATCCTGCATATCGCGGTAGTGATCCTCCAGAGTGGCGCACACGGTTTTGAACTGCGCGAACGCTTCCGGGAACTCTTCCGCCATTTTGGCGATGGGCATGGGAGTACGCACACCAGCCACAACGTCTTCGCCCTGCGCGTTGACCAGGAATTCGCCCATCAGGCCTTTTTCGCCGGTCGCGGGGTCACGGGTGAAGGCCACGCCGGTACCGCAATCGTTACCCATGTTACCGAACGCCATCATCTGCACGTTGACAGCGGTACCCCAAGAATACGGGATGTCGTTGTCGCGGCGATACACATTGGCGCGCGGGTTGTCCCAAGAACGGAACACCGCTTCGATAGCGCCCATGAGCTGCTCTTTGGGATCGGACGGGAAATCGGTGCCGATCTTGTTTTTGTATTCGGCTTTGAACTGGCCAGCCAGCTCTTTCAGGTCGTCGGCAGTCAGCTCGACATCCTGGGTCACGCCGCGAGCTTCTTTCATCTCGTCGATGAGCTGCTCGAAGTATTTTTTACCGACTTCCATAACCACGTCGGAATACATCTGGATAAAGCGGCGATAGCAGTCCCAAGCCCAACGGGGGTTGCCGGATTTGGCGGCGATGGCTTCCACCACATCCTCGTTCAAGCCGAGGTTCAGGATGGTGTCCATCATGCCGGGCATGGACGCGCGCGCACCGGAACGAACCGATACCAGCAGCGGATTTTCTTTATCACCGAATTTTTTGCCGGTGATGCCTTCCATCTTCACGATGTACTCCATGATCTGGTCTTTGATCTCATCGTTGATCTTGCGACCATCTTCATAGTACTGGGTGCAGGCTTCGGTGGTGATGGTGAAGCCCTGCGGCACCGGCAGACCGAGACCGGTCATTTCGGCGAGGTTTGCACCTTTACCGCCCAGCAGGTTGCGCATGTCTTTGTTACCCTCAGAGAACAGGTAGACAAACTTTTGACTCATGTTTTGGGACCTCCTATAGCTCCTTTATTTTTGCCTGGATCTTAACCAAAAAAGATAGACAAACCCGTTGCGCGGCGCGCAAAAGCCACCACACAACTATCCTATGCATTATACCAGAGATTTTCCGGTTTTGCTATCCCTTTTCAAAAAAATTTTGAAATTCTTTGTAAATTGTCCCTTTGCACAAACTTATTCGGAAAAACCTTTCATACTCCGTTTGTTTTATTTAAGAAAAGCCCTTGCAAAGTGCGCGGTTTTTTGTCATAATAAACTTGGTATGATGTTTTGCGTACAATCTTGACGGAGAAGGGCGAGGACGACAAATGAATTTTCACGGTAAGGACATCAAAATTTTCGCGGCCAATTCCAACCCCCAGCTGGCGGGTAAGATCGCAGAGGCACTGGGTGTGCCGCTGGGCAAATCGGAAGTCAAGACCTTCAGCGATGGTGAGATCTCGGTTTCCATCAACGAATCGGTTCGTGGCTCGGATGTGTTTGTGGTGCAATCCACCTGCGCGCCGGTCAACGACAACCTGATGGAGCTGCTGATCATGATCGATGCGTTCAAACGCGCGTCGGCGGCGCGGATCACGGCGGTTATCCCGTATATGGGCTATGCGCGGCAGGACCGCAAGGCGAAAGCCCGCGATCCGATCTCGGCCAAGCTGGTCGCCGATCTGATCACGGCGGCGGGCGCCGACCGTGTGCTGACGATGGATCTGCACGCTTCGCAGATTCAGGGCTTTTTCAACATCCCGGTGGATCATCTGCTGGGTGCGCCGATCCTTGCTAACTACTTCCGCGATCTGGTGGGCAACCAGAAAGACGAGTATGTGGTGGTTTCGCCTGATCTGGGCTCGGTCACCCGTGCGCGCAACTTTGCGTCGCGGCTGGATCTGTCGCTCGCCATTGTGGACAAGCGCCGTCAGCGCGCCAATGTGTGCGAAGTGATGAACATTATCGGTGATGTGCGGGATAAACGCGTGATCCTGGTGGACGATATGATCGATACCGCCGGTACGCTGTGCAACGCCGCCACCGCGCTGGTGGAAAAGGGCGGTGCCAAGAGCGTGATCGCGACGGCGACCCACGGTGTGCTGTCCGGCCCGGCGGTGGAGCGTATCCGCGACAGCGTGATCGACAAGGTCGTGCTGCTGGATACCATCGTGCTGACGCCGGATAAATGGCTGGACAAATTTGTGCAGCTGGATGTGGCGCCGGTATTTTCCGAGGCGATCGAGCGTATCTATGAGGATAAGCCGGTTTCCATTATGTTTGTTTGATTGTAGTCGGGATTGTCGAAAATACAGCAAAAAGGACGGACGGTCAGCGTTCGTCCTTTTTGGGCGTTAAGGAGAAAGCGGTATGTTTTTTAAGAAAAAGCCGACGGGGCCGGTCGATTTTATGATCGTGGGGCTGGGCAACCCCGGCAAGCAATACGAAGCCACCCGCCACAACGCGGGCTTTATCGCCATGGAGGCGCTGGCTGACAAGCTGGGGGCCGAGGTGAAGCGCATCAAATACAAATCCTATTGCGGCGAGACCACCATCGGCGACAAGCGGGTGCTGCTGATGATGCCGCAAACCTATATGAACAACAGCGGCGAGGCGGTGCGCGAGGCGATGCAGTTTTACAAGCTGACCCCTGCGCAGGTGCTGGTGATGATGGATGACATTTCGCTGCCGGTGGGCAAAATCCGTATTCGCCGCAAGGGCAGTGACGGCGGACAAAAAGGGATGCGCAGCATCATCACGCTGACCGGCAGCGACGAGTTCCCCCGCATCAAGCTGGGGGTGGGCGCCAAGCCGCATCCCGATTATGATCTGGCGGCGTGGGTGCTGTCCAAGTTCACAAAAGAGGAACAACCGCTGATGGTGGAGGCGGCGAAGCGCGCTGCCGATGCGGCCTGCCTGATTGCTGAGGGCGACATCGATGCCGCGATGAACCAATTTTCCCGTTGATATTTCGAGATTTTCGATAGAGGTAGAGCATGGGCGTTATTGAACGAAGCTTACAAAAACAGCCGGAATTTGCCGCTCTTTGCGGCGATGTGCAGCACGGGCGGCTGCCGGTGTGCATGACAGGACTGGGGCATATCCACAAGGTGCTGACCATTCACGCGCTTTGCGCCGTGACCGGACGCCCCGCCGTGGTGGTGGTGCCGGACGAATCGGAGGCGACCCGCCTTTGCGAGGATCTGACGGCGCTGGGGCGCTCGCCGCTGTTTTTGCCGGCGCGCGACCTGTCGCTGCAGCGGGTGGAATCTGCCTCGCGCGAGTATGAGCAGCTGCGGTTGGGCGTGTTGTCGCAAATGGCGGCGGGACACTTCGATTGCGTGGTCGCCGGTATCGACGCGACGGTGCAGTTTACGCTGCCGCCCGCGGTGCTGCGCTCCCGTACGCTGACTTTGACCGAGGGGCAGCCGCTGCCGGTGCCCGATCTGCCCGCCGCACTGGCGGCAGCCGGATACGAGCGGTGCGACCAGATCGAGGGTCCCGGTCAATTCGCAGTGCGGGGCGGCATTGTGGATATGTACGCGGCGGATTTTCCCGCGCCGGTGCGGTTGGAGCTGTGGGGCGACGCGGTGGACACGCTGTCCTATTTTGATCTCATCACCCAGCGGCGCACCGAGCCGCTGAAAAGCGTGTCCATTTCGCCGGCGGCGGAGATCATGTATGACGATGCGGACGCGCTCGCCGGTCAAATTGAGCAGTTGGCCAAGTCGCTGCGCGGCAAAACAGCCGCCGCTGCCAAAGAAAATCTGCTGGCGGATGTGGATCGGCTGCGGGGCGGCAGCATGCCCGCTTCGCTGGACAAATATATTCCGTTGATTTATGAGCAGCCCGCCACCTTGTTTGATTATGGGCAGGGGGCGCTGCTGTTTGTGTCCGAATGGACCAAAGCGCGCGACCGGGCGCGCACGGCGCATTGGCAGCTGCAGGAGGATATTCGTTTGCTGCTGGAACAGGGGCAGCTGTGCCGCGGGTTGTCCGAGTATATGCTGGATGATGCAGCGCTGTTGCAGAAAATGCAGGCGGGCGGCGCGATTTTGCTGGATACCTTTGCCCATTCGGGCGGGGATATTCCGCTGAAGGAGCTGTACAATGTCACCGCCCGACAGCTGCCGGTGTGGTCGGGCAATCTGGATCTGCTGGTGGATGATCTGCAGGATGCGCTCAAGCGGGGGCTGAGCTGTCTGGTGCTGGCGGGGGCGGAGGAAAAAGCCGCCCAAACGCTGGCGGAGGATCTGGTCGGGCGGGGAGTGCCCGCGCTGTATGCCCCCGCGCCGCAGGAGCTGGCGAAGCACCGGGTGACGGTGATCCGCGGCGGGTTATCCGCCGGTGCCGAGTACCCGGATGCGGGCATTTGCATCATCACCCACGGGCGCATCGCCCAAAAGCGGCGCAAGGTGCGCGCGGGCAGCCGCCACAAGGGCGCGGAGATCCACAGTCTGTCCGAGTTGCATGTAGGCGACTATATTGTGCACGCGGCGCACGGTATTGGGCTGTATCAGGGAATCCAGCAGCTGACGGTGCAGGGCGTGGTGAAGGATTATATCAAGCTGCAGTACGATAAGGGCGACACGCTGTATGTGCCGGTGACCCAGATGGATCTGGTGTCCAAATACATCGGTACCAAGGACGATGTCACCGTGAAGCTGCACCGGTTGGGCGGTACCGAATGGCAAAAGACCAAAACGCGGGTGCGCGCGGCGGTCAAGGATATTGCCGACCAGCTGATCAAGCTATATAGCCAGCGGATGGCGACGCCCGGGTTTGCGTTTGACCCGGACGGCGAATGGCAATTCGATTTTGAACGGCGGTTTGAGTTTGAAGAAACCGATGACCAGCTGCGATGCGCCGCCGAGATCAAGGCGGATATGGAGCGACCGGTGCCGATGGATCGGCTGCTGTGCGGCGATGTCGGCTTTGGCAAGACCGAGGTGGCGCTGCGCGCCGCGTTCAAGTGTGTCACGCAGGGCAAGCAGTGTGTGCTGCTGGTGCCCACCACCATTCTGGCGTTCCAGCATTACAACACGCTGGTGCGGCGGTTTGAGGGGTTCCCGGTCAGCATTGATATGCTGTGCCGGTTCCGTACCCCCAAGCAGCAGGAGGAGATTTTGCGCAAGGCGCGCACCGGTGAGCTGGATATTCTGGTGGGCACCCATCGGATGCTGTCCAAGGATGTGAAATTCCGCGATTTGGGGCTGTTCATCGTGGACGAAGAGCAGCGGTTCGGCGTGGCGCAAAAGGAGCGCATCAAAGAGATGGCACCGGCGGTGGATGTGCTGACGCTGTCCGCCACCCCTATTCCCCGCACGCTGAACATGGCGATGAGCGGCATCCGCGATATGTCGGTGATCGAAGAAGCGCCGATGGATCGCCGCCCGGTGCAGACTTATGTGCTGGAACATGACAACAACATTTTGATGGATGCCATCCGGCGGGAGCTGCGGCGCGGCGGGCAGGTGTATTATCTGCACAACCGGGTGGAAAGCATTGAACAATGCGCGGCGGGCATCCAGATGCGTATTCCCGAGGCGCGCATCGGCATTGCCCACGGCAAAATGACCGAAGAGCAGTTGTCCGACATCTGGCAGCAGATGCTGGAACAGGAGATCGATGTGTTGGTGTGCACCACCATCATCGAAACCGGTGTGGATATTCCCAACGCCAACACGCTGATTATTGAAAACGCCGACCGGTTCGGCTTGTCCCAGCTGCACCAGCTGCGCGGACGGGTGGGGCGTTCGTCCCGCCGGGCGTTTGCGTATCTCACCTTTGTGCGGGGCAAGGTGCTGACCGATGTGGCGACCAAGCGGTTGGAGGCGGTGCGCGAATTCACCGAATTCGGCGCGGGCTTTAAGATCGCGATGCGGGATATGGAAATTCGCGGCGCGGGCAATATGCTGGGCGCGCAGCAGCACGGGCATATGGAGGCGGTCGGCTACGATATGTATCTGCGGCTGTTGTCCGAAGCGGTGGGCGAGCAAAAGGGCGAAAAGGTACAGCGCGAGCCGGAATGCCTGATCGATTTGCAGGTGCCGGCGCACATTCCCGAAAGCTATATCGCCGCCAACGCTCAGCGGTTGGATGTGTATCGCCGCATCGCGGATATTCGCAACCACGAGGATTATCTGGATGTGTACGACGAGCTGATCGACCGCTTTGGCGAGCCGCCGGAGGCGGTGCAGGGGTTGATCGATGTGGCGCTGCTGCGCAATATGGCGGCGTCGGTCGGCATTTACGAGATCAAACAGCAGCAGGATTCGCTGCTGTTGTACCAGCGCAAGCTGGATTTGGAGCTGGGCTCCAAAATGTCCGCGGCGCTGAAAGGGCGTGTCATGATCAACGCGGGCGGCAAGCCGTATCTGGCGGTGCGGATCAAGAAAGGATTGACACCGCTGGACACGCTGCGCGAAGCGTTGGAAGCGGTGGTCGACCCCGAAGAGGAAAAAGCATAACGCCCGATCGGGCGAAAACAGCACACCCGGCGGAGCCTTTATACAGGCTTCGCCGGGTGTTTTGGAATATGTTTTTTGCGGTGGCGAGCGCAAGCCTCCCTCTGACGAGGGAGGTGGATTTTTGCGCAGCAAAAAGACTGAGGGAGAGAGAAATCGGTACATACTTTTGGTGCTGCAAAAGCCTTATCTCTCCCTCAGTCTTGCTGGCGCTCGACAGCTCCCTCGTCAGAGGGAGCCGGATGGGATTTTTACTCAACCTGTCATTCTGAGCGAAGCGAAGAATCTTCTTCGACCTTTTCGTAGGGGACGATGCCTACATCGTCCCACAAACAAACATATTTACCTGCGATGTTTCTTCGACTGTTGAATTATCTACGCTATCTGATGGCGGGCGCAAGGCCCCTTTGTGTAAAGGGGGCTGTCACGACCGTGGTCGTGACTGGGGGATTGTC
>OGIE01001593.1_pt1 | contig 31150 bp, 21 predicted proteins | sample 1571581 | NCBI WGS metagenome assembly OGIE01 (sample SAMEA2582021, study PRJEB24529) | metagenome | biome: Human gut stool | place: China | collected 2011 | reverse complement strand
GTACGGTGGTGTGAGAGGACGCATGAGGAAATAATCCTCATGCTCCTACTCGATTATGGTGGCATGAAAGGGCAGTAAGGAAAAATAGTCCCTCATTTCCTACTTGATTGTTGCCAGATATTGTTCTATTTATCGTTTCCTTCATTGTATTGTCGGTAAAAACCGAGTTTCTTATGCCAATATTTATATCTAGGCTTGACTTTAAGTAAAAAACACAACAAAACCCTTCCATTCATATAGCTCTATAGTTCATTGAAGAGAATCCAATAGTTATATTTATTATTCTACACATTCTTTGTTCTAGCAAAACTTGTAGTATTTGTTATGTGCAACAATGTTACTTATCACGAAATTATATTATGTTATTTATCAATGTTTTAACTGGTAAATATAGGATATATATGGTAGATATATGTGTATGCAGCTATTTATCAAACATCTTATTATAAGGTTTTTAGCGGATATTCATCATTTTAGCAAGAGTTCTACGTATATTTTTATTCCTCTGAATACAAGCTTTTTAGATTGCGCATAGTTCTGCGAAAACATTGCAAATTTCTTACATTGGTATGCAAACACAAGAGGTCGCTATCAAATCTTCTGTGAAAGTATTTATGAAATCAGACTCTGAAATGCTTGATGAAGTTATGGTAGTTGCTTACGGTACGGCTAAGAAATCTGCATTTACAGGTTCAGCTTCTGTGATAAAGTCTGAGACACTGGAAAAACGTCAGGTTTCAAACATATCAAATGCACTTTCAGGAACTGTATCCGGCGTGCAGACACAAAGCACCAACGGACAGCCGGGTGAAAAAGCAACCGTACGTATTCGCGGTATTGGCTCTATGTATGCCAGCAACAATCCACTTTATGTGGTAGATGGTATTCCGTATGAAGGAGATATATCTGCTGTCAATTCGCAAGATATTGAATCAATGACTGTATTGAAAGATGCTGCTGCGGCCGCTTTGTATGGTGCTCGTGGAGCCAACGGTGTCATCTTGGTTACTACTAAAAAAGGTAAAAGTGGTGAGACGTTGGTGTCATTGGATGCGCGTTGGGGAACCAACTCACGTTTAGTGAAAAACTATGATGTATTGCAAAATGCAGCTACTTATATGGAAACTGCATACTCTGCCATATACAATGGTTATGTATATAATAGTAAGTATCCGGCAGAAAGAGCTTATCAACAAGCTAATGCCGATTTAATCCCCGGTTTAGGATATCAGATTTATAATGTGCCCAATGGTCAGAATCTGATCGGCCGCGATGGTAAACTGAATCCATATGCAACAATGGGCTATAGTGATGGCGAATACTACTATACACCAGACAATTGGTCGAATGAAATGTTTGAAAGCAATCTGCGCCAAGAATACAATCTGAGTGTTTCCGGTGGTACTGACAAGTTGAGCTACTATTTTTCTGCCGCTTATCTGGCTGATGATGGTATCATTGAAAACTCCGGCTTCGAACGTATTTCCAGTCGTATAAACGTGGATTATCAAGCTAAGAAATGGCTGAAGTTCGGTGTGAATTTAAGTTATGCAAATGTAAAAAGTCGCTATCCTGGTGATCAGGATACGGATGCAGCCACTTCGTCGGGTAATGCCTTTTTCGTAGGTAACTTCATCGCTCCCATTTATCCGATGTATGTGCGTAATGCTGAAGGTCAGATTATGCATGATGCTAATACTGGTTACCGAGTATATGATTATGGTGATGGCGCAAGCACAAACTTCACTCGTAACTTTATGAGCATGTCCAATCCTATGAGTAGCTTCCTTTATGATACAGAGGAATATTTGATGGATATTTTGAATGGAAAATGGTATGCTAAAGTGGATATCATTGATGGCTTGTCTTTGACAGCCTCTTTAGGCCTTCATATAGACAATACACGTTTGCACATTGTGGGTAATAAGTACTATGGACAGTCTGCAGCCCAAAAAGGTTCTGTGCAGCAGTATTCTTCACGTACGTATTCTCTGGATCAGCAATATTTGCTAACTTATAAAAAAGCATTCGATGTACATCACATTGATGTTTTGGCCGGATATGAAAGCATGGATTATAATACAGAATCTCACTACATACTGGGCTACAATATGTATAGCGATAAAAACTGGACTGCTTCCAATGTTATAGACCGCAAGAATGGTTCCGGTAGTTACAATGAATATGCTACTATTGGTATTATTACACGTGCCAGCTACGATTTCGATGAGAAATACTACGCAAGTGTTTCTTATCGTCGTGATGCCTCCTCACGTTTCCATCCCGATAACCGTTGGGGTAACTTCTGGAGTGTGAGTGGTGCATGGGATATGGCTAAAGAAAACTTTATTTCTCATATTAATTGGGTTAACATGCTGAAATTGAAAGCTTCTTTCGGGCAACAAGGTAATGATAACCTTCTCTACAAAGGATATACGAACTATTATCCTTACCAGGATCAATTTACCGTAAGCGGTTCGGACGGTGTATTCTCTGATGGTGTACTCTTCTATAAAGGAAACAAAGACATCACTTGGGAAACATCCAATTCATTTAATGTCGGTGTGGACTTTGCCCTTCTGAAAGGACGTGTTGATGGTACCATCGAATACTTCAATCGTCAGACGAAAGATATGTTATATTACAAACCGGTGGCTATGTCTAACGGTTATACCCAGTTCCCGATGAACATAGGTTCGGTGCGTAACTCAGGTGTTGAAATTGAATTGAACTACACTCCGATTGAAACCAATAATCTCAAATGGATCATCAACTGGAATGGAACCATGATGAAAAACAAGATCTTAGAATTGCACCCTGACCTGAAAGGGGAAATGATTAACGGATCTTATATCTATCGTGAGGGTGAATCTTTGTATCAGTTTTATCTGACGAAATATGCAGGCGTAGACACTGAAAATGGTGAAGCACAGTATTGGGCTAAAGATACTGACGGAGTAGAATATAAAACCAATGATTGGTCGGCTGCTTATAATACGAACCGTCAGGCTAGTGGCGACCTTCTTCCTACTATCTATGGTGGCATCGGTACTACGTTGGATTTTTATGGCTTTGACTTCTCTATCCAATGCGCTTATCAGTTGGGTGGCAAAATTTATGATAGTGGTTATCAGGCATTGATGCACGGTGGTGACTCTCATTACCTCGGCTATAATTGGCACAAAGATATACTAAATGCCTGGACACCTGAAAACACAAGTTCTAATATACCGCGTATAGATGCAATTGATAAATATACCAATTCTAGTTCTGACCGTTGGTTGACGAGTTCCGACTATTTTGCTATCAATAACATTACATTGGGTTATACGCTGCCCAAAAGATGGTTGAGAAATCTGGGCATCGGTAGTCTGCGCGTTTATGGTGCAGCCGATAATGTGGCTCTTTTCTCTTCACGCAGAGGACTTGACCCACGTATGAGCTATACGACCGCATCAACGGACCGCTATACTCCCATACGCACCATTTCCGGTGGTTTGAAAGTGACATTCTGATAAATGGTTGAATTTTATAAAAAAGAAAGAATATGAAAAGAATATATAAGATAACGCAAGTTGCTCTGTTCGGCGCATTAGTAGTCGGATGTACCGACTTAGATACTGCTCCACTGAGTTCGACTATTACGGCCGGGCAGAAAGAAGATGTGGTTGCCGCTGACCCTTCTAAAATTGAAGCCAGCATAGCGGCTATTACAGCTAACTTTACACAATATGCTAAAATTTACACTGAAGACGACGAAGTACATAGTGATATAGGCTATCCCACTATTATGTTGGCTACTGATTCAAGAACTACAGACTTTGTAGCTGACATTACAGGCTATAATTGGTATTCTAATTCGGCCGACTATAGCGACTGCTTAAGTACAAGTACAGCTACTATCGAATTCTGGGGTACGCTTTATAACCAAATTTATACAGCCAATGCTGTCATTGGTACTGTAGATAATGAAACAGCTGATCCTACTCTGCAATTTTATCTGGCACAGGCATTGGCTATTCGCGCATTCGACTACTTCACCTTAGTACAACTGTATCAGTTCAACTATAAGGGACATGAAGATGCTCTGGGAGTACCCATTATCACCCCCGAAAATGCAGAAGAAGTAGCAGCAAATGGTTGTGCCCGCTCTACGGTAAAGGAAACCTATGAATTCATTTTGGGTGACTTAAATAAAGCTATTGATTTATTAAGTAACACTAAGAAAACCCGTTCCGACAAGCGCTATGTCAGCCTTGACGTAGCTTACGGTATACGTGCACGCGTTAATTTGACTATGCACAATTATGCTGATGCATTGAAGGATGCGGAAGCTGCACTTGCCAACACTTCTTCTGTTCCATATAGCAGCACAGCAGTGAGCAAGCCAACCTTCATTAACATTGAAGATGCTTCATGGATGTGGGGTATCTTGATTACAGATAAAGATCGTGTAAGTACGACTGGTATTTGTAACTTCCCGTCACACATGGGTTCATTGAACTATGGTTATGCTTCCGTAGGTGGATGGCGCAGAATAAGTCCGAAGCTATACAATCAAATTCCTGAAAGTGATGTACGTAAAGGATGGTTCCTGGATGGTACAGGTGTATCAGTTAATTTGCCAGCAGCAGCACAGGCTTATATTACTAAAAAAGGTGCACCGGTTTATACGCAAGTGAAATATGGTCCAATGAATGACGAATGGGGATCAAACAACAATGCAACTGATGTGATTTTGATGCGTGTAGAGGAAATGTATCTGATTAAAGCAGAAGCTCAAGCCATGAACAATGATGTAAATGGTGGTGTAAGCACACTCAATTCATTTGTAAATACCTATCGTGATCCGTCCTATAAATGTACAGCTACAACGAGTGAAGCAGTACAGGAGGCTGTTTGGCATCAGCGTCGTATCGAGTTCTGGGGTGAAGGTTTGGCCTATTTCGATATCATGCGTTTGAATAAGGGTGTTAACCGTCTGGGGTGCGGATTCCCCAAAACTGCCGTATTCAATATTGCAGCGGGCGACCCAGTTCAAATTTACAGTATCCCGAATAAGGAGGTTCAGTACAACCCGTTGTTGGAAAATAACCCGTTAGTTTCTGCTCCGACTCCAATACCTGATGTAGAATAAGAATGAGTTAACTATAAAAAAGTACAGAATATGAAATATATGAATAAAATATTTAGTCTGTTGATGGTCGCATTGATGGCTGTGGCCTGCGACCCGGATGCGGAAAGCTACACTCCGGGGGGACTGGAAGAAGGTTGTCAAGGAATTTGCTTTGCAGGCAATTATACTCAAACAGTAGAAGTTGAGCCGGGAGTTACTTCTTTCACCCTTACACTGAAACGCACTGTGACTGATGTGGCGGGGACTGTGGATATTAAAGTGCTGAATAACGAAGAAAATGTATTTGTATGTCCTTCTACCGCATCATTTGCTGCCGGAGAAGAAACTACAACATTGACTATCGAAACCCCATCGGCCGTTGCAGGAGTTCTTTATAATTTAAAACTGGCTGTAAGCGGTGATAACACCAGTAAATATGCCAGTGGATACAATGAGATTTCTGCAAACTTCAGTATAATTAAGTGGGAGTCAATTGGCACTGGCTATTATTTGGATGGTACTGTGTCCACCTTCTTCGGGGTAGATCCTGCTATGCCGATGGCTGTAAAACTAGAAAGAGCAGAAACAGCCAACAGCGTTCGTTTCCGTTTTGACAGTCCGTTTGCCCGAGTGGCAACAGCCATGGATGAGTATGGCGGTTACGATGGCTATCCATATAATGAGGAAGGTGATGTAGTTCCAGGTAAGTACGTTTTCACTATTGATATAACTAGTCAAGGAGCAGCATTGTCACCAGTTGATTTAGGCATGGCCTGGGCCTATGGAATGTTCTCAATCGGTTCTGTGTACGGAAACCTGTCAACGAACATTGCTACTTATCCATTGGGAGTTTATAATGAAAAAGCCAAATGCATCACTTTTCCTGCCAAATCTTTGTATATCAAGATGGCTGATTATAAAGATGGTGCTGCATCCCCTTGTTCTAATCCTTCATACTTATACTTGGACGGAGAATCTTATCTTGCTTCTTTAAAAACGGCAAAATAACCAGCCGATAAGCGATTAGGCAATGTAAGCCCCATTCTTCTATTTATTGATAAATAGGAGGATGGGGTTTTTATAATTACCTTTGTCCGTTAGGATATACCGTTTCCCCTACTATGAAAATAGAGAGGCGCATACATAGTAAACCAACTGGTCATAAAGATTATCTTTGCTTATTAATGATTTTGTTCTATTTTTCGTTTCTTTCTTATATCACTATTTGTTCCGTAGAAAACGAAACTACTTTCAGTATATTGGAGCATATTCATTGTTCTTTTGTGAAAAGAACAGAACAATACACTTTATCCACTTTATCTAAATCATCTATTAATGTCATTTTTCTAGGAATATCAATCATTTCATACAGTTGTCTGCTAGTTAAACCCTATAGTACTTGTTTTATAGTTCATTTGCATTCTTAAGAAAATAATAATCTACTAATAATAAGATACTTAGATAAATAATGCAGTATAATTGTGGTATATATAAATACATATTACTATTTTTTAGTTACTTATCAATCAGATTATTATAAATTATTGTCATTTTTATTCAAGTTCCTGTTTTGTTATTAATTAATTGATTATTAATATCATATCATTGCCATAGTTCTGCGAAAACATTGCAAATTTCTTACATTGGTATGCAGTCACAAGAAGCTACTATTAAGCCTCAAATGAAAATCGTAATGAAATCCGATAGCGAAATGCTTGAAGAGGTTATGGTTGTTGCTTATGGTACTGCAAAGAAGTCTGCTTTTACAGGTTCAGCGAGTGTTGTTTCCTCTGATCAGATTGGTAAGATTCAGACTTCCAACGTTGCTAATGCGTTGACAGGTAAAGTATCTGGTGTACAGCTAAATACCACTTCCGGTCAGCCAGGAGCAACGACTCCAACCATTCGTGTACGTGGTATTAGTTCAATCAATGCGGGTAAAGATCCATTGATTATTTTGGATGGTATACCTTATGACGGTGACTTGAATAATATAAGCAATCAGGATATAGAATCAATGACTGTATTGAAAGATGCAGCTTCAAGTGCTTTATATGGTGCACGTGGTGCTAATGGTGTAATTATCATTACTACTAAAAAAGGTAATGCCGGACAAGCTAAAGTAACAGTAGATGCGAAATGGGGTTCCAACTCTCGTGCTACCAAGGATTACAATTATGTGACCAGTCCTGCGAAATATTATGAGATGTATTATGGTGCTCTAAAGAATTACTTTACGAATGCTCAAGGGATGGATTCATATACGGCTCACGTCATGGCTAACCAAAACCTGACCGCAAACAATGCTTATGGCTTAGGATATAACGTATACTCTGTACCTACAGGTCAGTATATGATTGGAGAAAATGGTAAAATGAACCCGAATGCTACATTAGGTAACGTTGTGGAGTATCAGGGACAAAAATACACTTTGTTGCCGGATGATTGGACAGATGCCGCTTATAAAACAGGTTTGCGCCAAGAATATACAGTGACTGCAACTGCCGGTAGCGACAAGTCTTCTTTCTATGCTTCTTTTAACTATCTGGACAATGAAGGTATTGCCCAAAAATCAGATTACGAACGTTTGACTGGTCGCTTGAAAGCTGACTATCAGATTAAAGACTGGTTGAAAGTAGGAGCTAATATGGCTTATACTCATTATGAATCAAACCAGTTGGGTGATGATGGTAGTTCCAATTCTTCCGGCAATGTGTTTGCTTTAACTCAAATGGCACCAATCTATCCGCTCTACATTCGTGATGGAAATGGTCAGATTATGACAGATGTGAATGGTATTACACGCTATGACTATGGTGATGGTGCCAATGCTGGCAATAGCCGTCCGTACCTGGGACAAAGTAATGCGATATCTAATAGTATTTTGAATACACTGAATGCAGAAGGTAACGCAGTGAATGCTGTTGGCTTCTTTGAAGTACGTTTCTTGAAGGACTTTAAATTTAGCTCAACTAACAGTGTATATGTAGACGAAATGCGTCAGACCAATGTAACCAATCCTTATTACGGCCAGTATGCCTCGTCTAATGGTATCGCTTATAAATATCACACCCGTCAAATGGCATATAACTACCAGCAGCTGCTGAATTATAAGAAAAGCTTTGGTCCACATAATGTGGAAGCTATGTTGGGACATGAATCTTATCGTTATAAATACTACTATTTATATGCTTCAAAGTCTAATATGTTCGATCCGAGCAATCCTGAACTGATTGGCGCTATTTTGGACGGTTCTGCAAATTCTTATACTAAGGACTATAATACAGAAGGTTATTTTGGCCGTGTACAATATGATTATAGTGAGAAATACTTTATTTCTGCTTCTTATCGTCGTGATGCTTCTTCACGTTTCCATCCGGATAACCGTTGGGGTAACTTCTGGTCACTGGGTGGTGCTTGGTTGATTTCTAAAGAAGACTTTTTCAATGTGGAATGGATTGACGAATTAAAGCTTAAGGCTTCTTATGGTTCACAAGGTAATGATAACATCGGTGACTATCGTTACGTAACAACTTATGAAATAGTGAATGCAAACGGTAACCCGGCAGCAGTACCTAATACTATGGGTAATAAAGATATAACATGGGAAACAAATGGTAACTTTAACATTGGTGTTGACTTTGCATTCCTGAAGAACCGTCTGAACGGTACTGTGGAATTCTTCAATCGTAAGACTTCTGACATGTTGTTCTCATTCCCGCTGCCTCCTACAATGGGCTTTACATCTTATTACTCCAACGTGGGTGATATGCGCAATACCGGTATTGAATTAGAATTAGAAGGTACGCCTATCAAAACTAATGATATGAAGTGGACGGTTAGCCTGAACCTTACTCACTATAAGAATAAGATTACTTATTTATCAGAGAAATCCAAAACATTGAAGGCTGACGGTGTATCCGGTTATTCCAGTGGTAGCTTTTTCTATGGTGAAGGCGAACCTCTCTACACTTATTATTTATATCAATATGCCGGCGTTAATGAAAATGGTGAATCTTTATTCTATAAAGATATTAAAGACAAAGATGGCAATGTTACAGGAGTTGAAACAACTACGAAGCCGAGTGAAGCAACGCAACATCTTTGCGGTACTGCCCTGCCGGACGTATACGGTGGGTTCGGAACAAGCTTTGAATATAAAGGTATTGACTTCTCTATAGACTTTGCATACCAACTGGGTGGACAAGTATATGACAGCGACTATGCAGCCTCAATGGGAGTAAGTAAGGGACATGCATTCCACGTTGATTTGTTGAATGCCTGGACTCCGGAAAATACAGGTTCTAATATCCCTCGTTTTCAATACAATGATTCATATATGAATCAAAGTTCAGACCGTTTCCTGACAGACGCTTCTTATCTGAGCTTGCAAAATATTAATCTGGGCTATACTCTCCCATCACGAATTTGTCGTACCATGGGTATGGAAAAATTGCGTATCTACATGTCTTGTGACAATGTTTGGGTATGGTCTAAACGCCAGGGACTTGATCCGCGCCAGAGCATTACGGGTAGTGTAACATCAGCTTACTACGCTCCTATGCGCACTATTTCGGGAGGTATAACACTAACATTCTAAACCAATTAGCAATTATTGAATATGAAAAATATATCTAAATTAATATTAGGGGTTTGTCTCTCTTCATCCGTTTTGATGACTGGATGTATTGAAGAAACGCTTCCTACGCAGGTAGCGACTGAAGACCAGTTGGGTTCCTCGTCAAAAGCTACAGAAGCATTATTATGGGCAATGCCTGCCTATTTTAATACATTCCAGATATTACCTTCTCGTCAAGATTACGACTGGGGATATGGTTCCATCATGCATATTCGTGACGTCATGACTGAAGATATGCCTATAGTATATAGTGGTAGTGGCTACGACTGGTATGACAGTTGGGAGACGAATAAATCTCAAGGAGATAGCTACATGCTTGCACAGTTCCATTGGTGGTATTACTATAAGTTTGTGCAAACTGCTAACAATATGATTGGTGCAGTAAACGTAGAGACTGCTAATACGCTGCAATTAGGCTATTTGGGTGCAGGCTATACTTTCCGTGCATTGGCTTATCTGGAGATGGCGCAAATGTATGAGTTCTTACCGGTTGAAGGTTTCTCTTCTGTCAATTCAAGCGGAAATGATGTGCTGAACCTAACTGTACCTATCGTAAAAGAAGGTATGACTGAAGCGGAAGCAAGAAATAATCCCCGTGTAACCCGTGAGGTAATGGCTGAATTTATTTTGGGAGATTTGAATAAAGCTGAAGAATATATTGTCAATCTGAAAGAGGCATCTAAAACTTTGCCTCATCTGGATGTGGTATATGGATTGAAAGCACGTTATTATATGTGGCTGGGTGACTATACTAATGCAAAGACTTATGCACGTAAGGCTATCGATGCATCAAGTGTTACTCCAATGACGGAAGACCAATGCCTGAGTACTACGAAAGGATTCAATGACCTTTCCCGTTGGATGTGGGGATCACAGTTGAAGGCAGAAGATGCTCAGGTGAAGAGTGGAATTATCACTTGGACTTCCTGGATGTCAAATGAAACAAAATATGGATATTCCGGTCAGGAACCATATCTGATGATTAACCGTAACACATATGAAAGAATAAGCGATACTGACTTCCGCAAAAAAATGTGGAAAGCTCCTGCTGGTAGTATACTTGAAGGTCAGACACCGTTTATTGATGATGAGTTTGCAGAGAAGTTGCCAGATTATGCTTCTGTGAAATTCCGCCCGAATGAAGGAAATATGAGTGTGAACAACGTTGGTAATGCTTCCGCTTTCCCTGTGATGCGTATAGAAGAAATGTATCTTATTGAGGCTGAAGCTGCTGCTCATCTGAATGCGGCTGATGGCAAACAATTACTGGAAACATTCATGAAAAATTATCGTGATCCTCAGTATGTTTGCTCCAATAATGATGTAGCTGAAGAAGTTGTGTTCCAGAAACGTATCGAATTCTGGGGTGAAGGTCTGACATTTTTTGATGTAAAACGCTTGAATATGTCTGTTACCCGTGGTTATCCGGACACAAATTTCTTTGACACTGCTCGTCTGAATACCAATGGACGTCCGGCATGGATGAATCTTAGCATAGTAAGACAGGAGAGTGATAACAATGAAGCTTTGGTAGGCTTTGGTAATCCGGATCCGACAGACTTCTATAAACCTTGGATTAGTGCAGGAGAGTAACTTTAAATTCTGAATAATCTGATTATAAACAAAATTATTAAAAAAAAATTCGTATGAAAAAAATAAATACATATCTGCTGGCGCTGATGGGTGTATTTGCACTAACTTGGAGTGCATGTACCGACTCGTACGATTATGATCCGGCTCCGGGCGTTGATGGTGAGGGTGTATATTTCCCCTCATCAACCCAAACTTCTATTACCCTGAATGGTACAGAAGGAAATTTCACCCTCAAAGTGCAACGTACAAAGTCTGCAGGCGTTGGTGAATCTGGATTGACCGCAGAATTTAATGAAGGCGGAGCAAGCGTATTCTCTGTTCCTGCTAAAGTGAGTTTTGCTGATGGCGAGACTGAAACGACCCTAACAGTGGGATATAATAATTTGGTACGTGGAACAACATATGATGTGAAGCTTTCTTTTGTTGATGGTACATCTTATGGCAGTTCCTCACTGACTTTCAAAGTTTTGTATCCGGCTGAGGTTCTTGAAGAATGGGTTGTTATTTCTACAGAAGCTGTTCTAACAGAAAACATATTTACTCCATTTGGTCATACTCCTATCACTCTTACAGAAGTTACTGTAGAAAAGGAGAAAAACTCAAACCAGTATCGTTTCCAAAGTCCTTATGATAATGATTATTTTGTGTATGGAAAAGGTTGGGATGCATTTTTCCCGGCAGATTTTGTGCCGCCGTATATCGTTTTAAATGGAGAGAAGTATAAAGCAGAAGCTCCAGGTTCTTATTATATTGCCTCTACAGCTCTTGGTTTCCAAATGGTGAATGGTGTGGGCCCGAAATATGATATGGAATGGAATACATTTGGCTCTGTAGCCGGCAATTTGAGTTCAGGCGGTTCACCAATTCCTCCTACCAGCACAAGCTATCCGTTAGGTAGTTTCGACGAAAAAGTCAAAATGTTTAATTTCGGTGCTGTCTATACGCAGATTGGTGGTGACAAAGGAGGATATAGTGTGATACCTGCTGGTACATTTACACTCTATCTTGATCCGACTTTAATGGCACCAGATTATGATCGTGATTATACTTGGGAAACAGTAAATGATGCTACTGGTTATTTCACTTCCGGTATTGCAGGAGAAAGCTGGACACAAGTTGTACAACAAGCAAAAGAAGATCCTACTTTCTATCGCTTTACATCACTCTATGCTCAGGATGTTCATATCTACTTCAACTATGATGCAGCAAAAGGAACGTTGACTATGCCAAAAATGCAACCGACAGGTCTTACAACCTATGGGAATAAGATTTATGTAGACGCAGTTCCTGGAAAATGCACCGTAAATGCTGATCATGATTTTACTTTTGTATTGTCATTCTACCTTGTTGATGCAGATGGCAAGAAGACTGCAGAGTTGATGCAGAGCACAGAAACCTTCCTTTGGGGACGTGGTCCACTTGATCAATTGGTAAAAGGAAAGAAGATTGAAGATTATGTTGGCACATGGTCTGTGCCTTTGACAGATGGGCAAGAGGGAGGCAAAATGCCTGTTAGCATTACGAAGGCAGATAAAACGACACTGCTTGTTCAAGGTTTATCCATTGTAAAAGATTACGATGATACTATGGCGCTTGAGTATGATAGTGAAACTGGTTTCTTGATTTTTGAGTTCCAACAAGTTGCTTCCATAAATGGATATTATGGTTTTGTATCTCCATTTAATTCTGAAACCATGGAACTTGGCACAAAAGCAGGAGAATCTTTAATTGGTGGATTGAGCAAAGATGGAATATTGACATTCCTTAATAATCCTGCAAATGCGGGTACGTATGACTCAATGGTGTATGTTAAGTCTCCTGATGGAAAACAATTAGGATTTATGACTGGCTATTGGAACTACTTGGAGTGGACACCTGTCACTCCGGCAGCGTCATTTGGTTCATTAAATAATGTAAGCTTCAATACTGGCTTTAAAGTTGTAAAACAAGGAAATACTCCGAGACGTACATATAAGACAGAATTGAATCTTAAATCTTCTCCGGTACAACCTCAAGGACTTTCTACAAATATCCAGACCCCAGTTCAGAATGGGTTCTCTTTGGTAGTTCGTTGATTTCTTTATAATTAAAATCCAAAGGGAGTTTGCAATTAATCCATGTGAATATTTGCATACTCCCTTTTGTTTTTTTGCGATTAAATCCTAATAAATATATTGCTTATGAGAAAAATATTACTTCTGTCTTTAGTACTGTTCTGTACCATTTCCACATGGGCCACACAGCGTTCTACCGGGGAAGCACTTGAGATTGCCCGTTCGTTTTTTGCCCAATATCCTGCAACACGTTCTGTTGATGATATCCGGTTGGTTGCTGTATCCGGAGACTTATTGAAGTCTGCTTCTACTCGAAGCGTTTCGGATGAACCGGCTTTTTATGTCTATAACCATGGACAGTCTGCCTATGTGATTGTTTCGGGTGATGACCGGATGAAACCTGTATTGGGTTACTCTGACAAAGGTGCTTTTGTGACTGACAACCTACCTTCCAATATACAAGGATGGCTGGAAAGTTATAATGCCGTGTATACAGCTTTAGCGGATGGCAAACAAGCAATCAAAGAGCCTCGACTACTGACACGTGCTGTTTTTCCGGAAACGGTAGCTCCCATGTTGGGCAATATCAATTGGAATCAAGATGCACCTTATAATAATGCTTGTCCGTTGGTGCAGGGAAATCGCAGTGTAACAGGTTGCGTAGCCACAGCTATGGCTATGATTTTAAAGTACCACAATTTTCCCGTAAAAGGCAAAGGTACCTATTCTTATAAGACCTCATCAGGGATTGAATGTTCGTTTGATTATGGAAACACAACTTTCAGCTGGGATAAAATGTTGCCTCAATATGTCAGCGGCAGTTATACGACTGAACAAGCAAATGCAGTTGCAGAATTGATGTATGCCTGCGGCGTAGCGGTTGATATGGAATATTCCCCTTCCAGTTCCGGAGCTTACTCTTTCAAAGTGGGACAGGCTTTGATTGATTATTTCGGATATGATGGGAATCTTGGATATGTATACCGTCAGTATTTCACTTCTGAGGAGTGGATGAATATGATTAAGACGGAACTCAGTGAAGGACGCCCTGTACTCTATAATGGTGCATCCAAAGATGTAGGGCATGAATTTGTCTTTGATGGCTACGATGCGCAGGATATGGTCCACGTAAACTGGGGCTGGGGTGGTTCCAACAATGGCTATTTTGAAGTTGTTTCCCTCGACCCATCATCTCCGGGAATTGGTGGAGGCACGAACCTTGGCGGTGGTTTTATCTACCAACAAGGAATGCTCATAGGGCTTGAACCTCCTACTGTATCTTCAAGTTATACTTCTCATTTTTATCTTTCAAAACTTGAGGTTAATAAGAAAGAGATAATTAAAGGAGAAAGTTTTGACCTTACAGTTACTGAACTGTATAATATGAGTACGAAATTCCAAAATGGACAACTGGGCTTGATTGCTGAAAAAGATGGCAAACAATTGGCCTTGTGGAATGCATCTTTAGGAAATGTAAATACTAATTATGGGACCAAGGGACAAACGTTCCCGAACATTACAATTCCCAATGATCTGGTAGATGGAACCTACGCTCTATACTTAGCAACAAAGGACGTACGTGAAACAACTTGGAGCCGTGTGCGGGGCGGGTATGGTTTTGAATCCCAGTTTACACTTACTGTTACCGGCAATAAATGTATTCTTATCCCATTTACCGGCAACCTGACGCTACAGGAGGATCTGGATGGGAGTGTAGAAATTCTGCATAATCTGTATAGTGGTCGTAAAGGAGATTTCAGGATGTTACTTTCTAATAGAAATACGACGAATGACTTCTATGGTTTAGCAGGTGTCGCATTCATTACGACAGATGAAGAAGCACAGATTATTAGTTTGACCGGATATACTCAGTTAGAGTTAAAACCCGGTACAACCAATAGGGAAGTAATTATTTCCGGAGATTTGATTTCCAACCTGGCGGAAACGTCTACTGATATTCCAGCCGGAGATTATTATATTTGTCCGGGAGTTCAATGGGGGGAATATGTATATGGTATAGGCGACAATTTAGTTGCTGTCACAGTTAATAGAGCCTATGGTACGCCGACTTTAGTTGTTGCGAATGCACGTTTAGAGAAGAATCAACTTCAGGTAGGAGAAAAACTGAAACTACTGGCTGACCTGTCATTAAATGGTACAGGAAACGTATATGACAAAACCTTGATGACCGCAATTTTTGCTGTCGGTCAGTCCTCAACGTCTAATATCCACTACGCAGAGGTATTTATAGAAAAGGATCAGCCTCTTGATTTTGAGATGGAAATTGATCCGCAAATCGGCGAAGGTAACTATACCATCAATTTATATAAACCTGAACTACTGGGAGGATATGATGGGAGCAAGCCGATATGTCGCCTCAACTTTTCTGTTGGGCCAGCTACTGGTATTGAAGATGAAGTGGATGATAAAGAAGGGATAATTATCTATCAACAACCGGTAGAAAATGTTCTTTATATCCAGACCTCTAATACCGCTAAGATGATTTCCATCTATAACTTAGCCGGACAGCAAATGATACAGCAGAAAGAATCCGGGAATAATTCAACTAAGGAGTATTCCATTCCAGTGACAGGGCTGGTATCAGGCTATTACATAGTAGTGTTACAATCAACGGACGGAAAAATATATCGGAGCAAATTTATAAAGAAGTAAATTCTAATATTATTGCAAAAATAAACATGAGGATGTGCTAGCTAGTCTGCCACATCCTCATTTTCATTCCATTATATCAATCCCTCCTTCAGTATATCCACCAATATCGGCTTCGCCCCACTCACGAAACATTCCACCGCAATCACCATCAGTATAAGTCCCATAAGGCGCATCATCACATTATTTCCCGTTTCCCCCAGCACTTTTACCAGACGTGTGGAAGCACGCAATATAAAATAGGTGATCAGATAAATCAAGGCGATAGCACCAATCAGAACTCCCTTCATTTCAATAGTATTGGCATCCTGCATCAACACAATGGCATTGGCTATGGCACCGGGACCACACAGCATAGGAATACCCAACGGGGTTACGGAAATATCATCAGCATAGGTCTTGATTTCCTCGTCTTTCAACTTCATGTGGGTATAACGGGCCTGCAACATGTCAAAACCTATTTTAAAGATGATGACTCCGCCCGCAATACGAAAACCATTGGTAGAGATTCCAAAGAACTTAAAGAGGAACTGACCTGCAAAGGTAAAGACCATTATCGTAAGAAAGGCTACCAGAGTGGCACGAGATACGATAAACCGACGCTCTTTATCCGTCATACCCTGTGTCATAGTCAGAAAGACGGGCATGGTTCCCAAAGGATTTGTCAACGTGAAGAAAGATGTCAGACAAAGCAAGGCAAAAGGAAGAATAGATTCCATAGTTGCAATTTTATTCGTTTTTTATCGAATGCAAAATTACAACTAATCCCTCAATGTCACAACAATTGAAGTAACTCTTTCAAGTCTGTAATCTGGTAAGTTGGTTTAAATGGGAACTCCGCACGGCCCGTAACATTGTAATATACCTGATGCATCCCTACCCCTCTGGCACCGGCAATATCATTCTCCCAGCTATCACCAATCATCAACGACTCACGCAGTTCGGACTGGGTAGCCGACATGGCAAAGTGAAAAATCTCCGGCCAAGGCTTCAGTACACCGATATCGTCAGAAAGAACCACCTTCTTGAAATAACGGTCGATCCCTGCAGAGCGCATCTTATGACACTGCAATTCCTGGAAACCATTGGAAAGGATATAAAGATTATACTTGGGTGCAAGGTACTCTAACACTTCCCGGGCATGAGGCATCAATCTGCTTTTAGTGGGAATCACTGCAAAGAAATCTTCAGAGAAAGCCTTTGCCAAAGCTGCATCCCCCTCTCCCACTGCTTCCAGTGGATAAAGAAAACGCTGGCGGTTCAACTCATCCTTTGTCACTTTTCCATCCGCATATTCTGCCCACAATTCCACATTACGCCGCTCATAGAGTTCATAAAAGTGCTGGAAAGACCGGAAATAACGGTCATATTCATATTTGCGATACATTTCTTCAAAGGTATCGCGGGCATTATAAGAAAACGCCCAAAGAGTATCATCGAGATCGAAAAACAGATTCTTGTATTGCATAAAAAAGAAATGGCAGGGCTAATAACCCTGCCATCTTATGATATTATCAAATTATTTCACTTGGATAACCAGATATTTAGATACGCTCCAGAAATCTTTCGGATTCGTAATCTTCAGAACAAGCTGGCCTTTATCATCTTTTTCCAAAGCATAAGAACCTGCCGGATGAGTTGTCAGAACATCAGCATCCTTAGAATACAACTTAATTTCTTTCGTTGTACGGATGTCAACCTGAGTAAAGTAATCCTTATTCACATCACCATCCTTCAATACTTTACCTTTTTTGAAGAGACCGGTATCAGTCAGGATTTTTTGGTCTTTCAATTCCTTCTTAGTTCCAAATACGAACCAAGCGGTGTTTATTGCCTTATCTTGCTCAGCCACAGTCTTAGCCTTAGCCTCGTTTTCAGCAGAGAGAGCTTCTTTATCGGCCGACAGACCGGTTACGGCTGCATCCAATTCCTGAATACGGATATTCTTGGAAGCAAGTTCAGCCTGCAACTCTTCAATACGCTGAGTCTTGGCTACTAATTCCTGAGTCAGAGATTCTACCGCTTTCTTCATTTGTGCAGAATTGGTCTTGCTGCTTTTCAGCATAGCCTCCAACTTTGCAATCTGCTCTTTGTTTTCCTGCATCTGCTTCTGGATGAATTCAATATCAGTCGCAATCTGCTGTTTTGCAGATAAAGAGCCTTCCGAAACAGCGCCACGCTGCAAATCCACGCGGCTCTCAGCGGCATTGATTTGGCGGAAGCCTTCGGAGATATCATTGAAAGTGCCCATCATTTCGTCCAGTTCAGCATTACGCTGGGTAAGTTCCATCAAAAGAGAATCATTTTCAGCTTTCAACTGGTCTTTGCTACCACCTGATAAGCCATCGCACGATGCCATAACGGCTGCGCATACAATTAAAACTGCTAACTTTTTCATACGCTTTTGTTTTACGTTGGTTAATGAGTTATCTAATCGTCTATTCCTTCTACTACTATTACTATTTCTCCACGTGGCTCATTGGCGGTGAAATGCTCTATCAATTCCGTGAGACTGCCACGCACCGTCTCTTCGTGCATTTTTGAGATTTCCCTCGATACGGAAGCCTGACGTTCGACACCGAAGTGTTCGGCAAACTGCGTCAATGCTTTCACCAAGCGGTGGGGAGACTCATAAAACACCATTGTCCGGCGTTCCTCTGCCAAAGTTTTCAGACGCGTCATGCGGCCTTTCTTTTGGGGAAGGAAACCTTCGAAACAGAATTTCTCATTCGGCAAGCCCGAAGCAACCAAAGCCGGAACGAAAGCCGTAGCCCCCGGTAAGCATTGCACCTCGATGCCATTACGAACACATTCACGCACTACCAGAAAGCCCGGATCGGAGATTCCCGGTGTACCTGCATCCGAAATCAATGCCACAGTTTCACCTGCCTTTATTCTATTAACAACACTTTCCACCGTTTTATGTTCATTAAATTTATGGTGGGATTGCATTGCATTCTTTATTTCAAAGTGTTTCAGCAGTATTCCGGAAGTACGGGTATCCTCGGCAAGAATCAGATCCGCCTCTTTCAGGATGCGAATAGCACGGAATGTCATATCTTCCAGATTTCCTACCGGAGTAGGCACTACATAAAGTTTTCCCATATCCGTTATATACTTTAGCTAAAATATTTCTTGAGAAGTTCTACAAAATCGACAACTGCCTCATTTTCTTCGTCAGGATTTACCAGAGAAGAGAAAAGTTCCAGTGCCTTGTCCAGAGAAGGGGCATCACCCAACTGGCGTATGACCTCATTCATGCGTGCGGTATTACCACCGAAAATCTCACGCGCAAAGCGGAAAGAATCATTCAGGCTGATAGCATGCCGCAAGTCAGTAGCCGGCTTTATCCGCTCTGCCAGGATTGGCGATGCAGAAGAGGAAATTGGAGCCGCCTCCGGTTCATGCTTGGGAGATACAGGCTCGGTAACCTCCGGAGCTTTGATCTCAACAATCTGAGGCTCTTCCACCTTGCTTTCAGTCTCCTCCAATACCTTCTGCAATTCATCCAGGCGCGCACGCATCTGCTGAATACTCCGTTTCGCCACAATCCGCAATTTAGAATCAGGCTCAGCCGTTATAGTTTGCATTAGATATTTCAGTTCCTGAATATCCAGTTCTATGTCGTCCAATAATGTCTGCATTTCCTTTCGCATCACAAATGTTAATGCCGCAAATGTAGAAATAAATAATGAAAAAATATCGGAAAGCCATTAAAAGTGTTATTTTTGCGGCTAAAATAAACATTTTAGAACAATGGTATTATTCTCGGAAGACCATATACAGGAAACCAATCGTAGAGGAAGAATTGAAGTTATTTGCGGTTCCATGTTCTCTGGCAAGACAGAAGAACTGATTCGCCGCCTGAAACGTGCCAAGTTTGCCAAACAACGTGTAGAGATATTCAAACCCGCCATCGACACCCGCTATTCGGAAGAAGAGGTGGTGTCACACGACAGCCACTCCATAGCATCTACCCCGATAGATTCTTCGGCAAGCATCCTGCTGTTCACTTCGGAAATAGATGTGGTAGGAATCGATGAAGCACAATTCTTCGACAGCGGTTTGATCGATGTCTGCAATCAGCTTGCCAACAATGGCGTACGCGTTATTGTAGCCGGTCTGGATATGGACTTCCGCGGACTTCCATTCGGACCGATGCCCGGTCTGTGTGCCATTGCCGACGAAGTTTCCAAAGTTCACGCCATCTGTGTGAAGTGCGGGCAACTGGCATCCTTCTCTCACCGTACCGTTAAGAACGACAAGCAGGTACTTCTGGGAGAAACTGCCGAATACGAACCCCTCTGCCGTGAATGTTATCTGCGGGCGGTGAAAGAAGACCAGAAAGCGGCTGGCAGTTGACAACAAATAAAAAAGCATAAGCCTTATGGAACGTAAGAAGATAACATTCGACAGTTTTATCCGTGCCGTCATTCTCGGTGCCATTATCATCGGTATATTGATGCTTCTGAAGCGGTTGAGTGGAGTATTGCTTCCGTTCTTCCTGGCATGGCTGATTGCTTACCTGATATATCCGTTAGTATCCTTTTTCCAATATAAGCTGCGGTTAAAGAATAGAATTGCTTCTATCTTCTGTGCTTTATTCACTCTTACCATTATAGGAGGGGCTGCGTTCTATCTGCTTGTGCCGCCCATGATTCAGGAATTCTTGCGGGTGAAGGATTTACTAATAGAATATTTCAGTACTACTCATACTGCAAGCAACGTGCCCACTACCCTCTCCGAGTTTATCCGGCAGAATGTCGACATGCGTATATTAGAGCAGATGTTCAGTCAGGAAAACATATTGGATGCCCTTAAAGTGACCGTTCCTAAGTTGTGGGCATTAGTCTCAGAATCCATAAACCTTTTATTCGGGTTCTTCACTGTCTTCCTTATACTATTATATATAGTGTTTATTTTGCTCGATTACGAAAGCATATCCCAAGGCTGGACACATCTCATGCCCAAGAAATACCGGCACACAGTGACCGGCATACTGAACGACGTAAAGGACGGCATGAACAGATATTTCCGCGGACAGGCATTAGTAGCCTTGTGCGTAGGAATCTTGTTCAGTATCGGCTTTCTGATTATCGACTTCCCTCTGGCTATTGGCTTGGGGCTGTTCATTGGTGCGCTGAATATGGTGCCTTACCTGCAAATCATCGGTTTTGTCCCTACCATCATGCTCGCCATTCTGAAAGCTGCGGATACCGGCGATAATTTCTGGATTATCATAGCTTCGGCAACGGCTGTATTCATAGTGGTACAGATCATACAAGACGGTTACCTCGTGCCTCGCATCATGGGAAAGATAACCGGATTGAATCCTGCCATTATTTTGCTCTCCCTCTCTGTCTGGGGCTCATTAATGGGTATGCTGGGGATGATCATAGCCTTGCCGCTTACCACGCTGATGCTCTCCTATTATCAACGATACATCATTAATCAAGAAAATATTTATCGAACGGAATCTACTGAGGATCAACCAATAGAGGGTACTAAAGAAAAATAATGCAAACTTTTTTCCTTATATTCCTTGCAGATTAAATAAAAGTACCTATCTTTGCACCCGCTTAACAGCAATAAAGGTTTGATTCGCTAGCTCAGCAGGTAGAGCACAACACTTTTAATGTTGGGGTCCTGGGTTCGAGCCCCAGGCGGATCACTGAAAAAATGAAGCAGCAATCTCAGAAGGTTGCTGCTTTTTTTTCAAAAACACTACCCAACGTCGGTTATCAGTGTGTAAACCGAAAAACGGCTCAGTTCGAAATCTTGAAGATTTAGTTAAAATGCTTATTCATGCCTCATGAAAGCAAAATGCAAATATTTAACAAAAAGAAAAAATATATGCTTTGGAGTACATTTATAGCACAAGTATCTAATGATTTCTAATAAATATCCAGAAAAAAGTCCTATCTTTGGAACCAAATATCTTTTTAATCATGAATCGAATTGAAGAGGTCATCAACGAAAAAGAAATCAAACAAACATGGCGTGCTAAGAAACTTAATAAGAGTTTCGAAATATCGAATACTTATGCCTGTAACAGGGAGCGGCCGAGTTTAGGGATGCTTAACAAGACTGAAATACTAAAAAATTGTTGAAATACTAAAAACATGATAAAATATTCCCAAATTAAAAACAAATTAAAAATCAACTCAGATAAAAAACAAATATCAGAGAATGCTTATATAACTCATTTTCTTCAAAATAGAAATGAGCAAAATGATATTTATAAAAAAAAAGCAATAGAATATATTGCTAAAAGAATAGAATATAGTGAAAAGGCAGAATTAATGGTTGATGAAATAGAATGGGACATTCCTTTTCCTCCAACGGAAAATCCTGATTTTAAATTTATAGATCTATTTGCAGGAATCGGCGGTTTTAGAATAGCATTACAAGAATTAGGAGGGAAATGTGTTTTTTCTTCTGAAATAGACAATGCTGTTAAACAAACCTATGAAATGAATTTTGGTGAATTTCCATTTGGTGATATAAGAGATTTTACCGGTTCTGAGATTTCAGATGAACAATTGATAGAATTGATTCCGGATCATGATATTCTTGCAGCAGGTTTTCCGTGCCAACCTTTTAGTCTGGCAGGCGTTTCAGCCCGAGTATCATTGGGGCAAAAGCATGGTTTTTTGGATTTGGTAAAAGGTACTTTGTTTTTTGAAATTGCCAGAATTGTTAAGCTCAAACGTCCAACCATAGTATTCCTTGAAAATGTAAAAAATTTCAAAGGGCATGATAAGGGGAATACTTTCATCACAGTAAAAAAAACGATGGAAGATCTGGGCTATTCTTTTTTCAGCGATGTATTAAATGCGGAAAAAGTTGTACCTCAAAGCAGACAAAGGTTTTATATGGTATGTTTTAACCGAGAAGTTACAGATTTCAAATTTCCTATTTTTGAAGGAGAGCCTAAAAAATTAAAAGATTATCTGGAAAAAGATGTACCAGATGTTTATACCATATCTGATAAATTATGGGAAGGGCATATAAACAGAACAAAAAGAAATTTGGATAGAGGGACCGGATTTACAGCAAATGTTACAGATTTGGACAAACCTGCTAAAACGTTAGTCGCCCGTTACGGAAAAGATGGTAAAGAATGTCTGATACCACAAGAAGGTAGAAATCCACGTAAGCTGACACCAAGAGAATGTGCAAGATTACAGGGTTTTCCAGAAAAATTCAGACTCCCTGTCAGTAGGGCCGCTGCCTATCATCAGTTCGGTAATTCCGTATCTGTTCCAGTAATTAAGGCGATTGCGGAAAATTTTATAGAATATCTGGATTAATAAATTTGATTATATGAAATTCACTGATATACATAATCGTTTTTTTGGCACACAAGCAGGTGCTTTTTCTAAGATTACTGGAGATGAGACTAAAAAGTCTCAAGTAACAGCAACAAAAGATGAATACGAAGTACTTATTAACTTCTTTGGTAAAGAAAACATTCATAGGGGACCAAAATCAGCCAACCTTGAACAGTCAAAGAAAGTTTTCTTATTATATCCAGAAATGAAACCTATCGAGCTTAATCTTGTATTCCCAAAACCCAATAAAAATGAACTCAGGCTCTATTTGTCTTCAACAGCCGGTTTTAAACCACAGTCGGGAGATTATTGGTTTGTTTACAGCAATAAAACAGGCCAACTTGTAATTGGCAGTTTCTCTGAAGAAGAATGGAATACAATTGGTAAAGAAATCAATATGTATTCTTTTGCGCCCGGTGCTATGTCAATCATTCAAATGGGGGAAGAACTTATAGGTCACCCTAGTACAGCAGTAAATGAATTAGTAAAAAATGGATATGATGCAGATGCCAATCAGTGTAAGGTTTATTTCCATATTGACAATAATCCGGATGATTCATTTGCTGTTATCTATGATGATGGTACGGGTATGAGTGAGAAAACTCTTTTTGGAAGTTGGTTGCAACCCTCGATGAGCTCCAAAAGATATCCGAATGCAAAAAGTGAAGTATATAAAAGGAATCTGCTCGGAAGCAAAGGTATCGGCCGTTTAGCAGCTATGGCATTAGGCGAAAATATAACAGTTGTTTCAAGAAAGAAAGAAGAAAAGGAATATAACTGGATTACGGTAAACCGAGGACTATTTAAAGAAGATAAACTGCTGTCTGAAATAAAATTTCCAGGAGATAAAATCGATAATACCACTACACTTTTTGATGAGAAATTTTATTATACTAAAAGAGGATGTCTTCAAAATAGCAAACTTGTAGATATATTAAAGAATAACAATATTGATTCCTTCGAAAATGGAACTCTTATCATTATTGAAAGACTGGATAATTCGGTAATAAAGCAACTATATGCCGATTTTGGACAAAATACATTATTTTTTGAAGATAAAAATGAATTTATAAATACAGCTTTTTATAAATCATTATCAACTTTGATTACGCCCTTAAAAATTGGTAATGACATTCAAAATGAACTTATTGACAAAGGAATAATCCATAAAAATAAAATTTCAAAAGCAAAAGAAAATATATTTGGCATCCAATTTTATACAAATTTAATCAAAGATAATAATTATCCGGTTATAAACTGGGTTAATGTAGAATCCATATCCATACAAAAAACTTATGATTATAGGGTTTATGGAAAAGTTGACGAAGCCGGTAATGTGAATGCCTTTTATAGTGTAAGAAGAATTGAGAATGCATTCATAGATGAAAAGTTTGATCTATCAAGAGATGAAATATATGATGATAGCTTAAGTGGAAACAAAGCTTCCGATCTTTTTAATCAAAATAATAAAAATGAGACAGGTGAATATTATTTTGATATCCGAGTTTATGATATTGGCGAGAAGGATAATCTGGAAAAGTTAGCCCAGCAGTCAAATTTTGAATCGGGAGCAAAATTTAAATCAGCTTTCAAAAATTTACAAGGATTGCGTATATCGAAAAATAATTTCGGAGTAAAGCCCTATGGAGAAGAAGTCGAAGATTGGATAGGGTTATCAAAGGAGCGCGTACAAAATCCTGGACAAAACATCAATACTAATCAAATTATAGGTTACATATACTTCTTTTCTCCCGAGAATAATACTTTGGAAGAAAAGACAAACAGAGAAGGATTTATAGAGAATACAGCATTTATGCAGGTTAAAACCACCTTAGCTGCTATTTTCAAAAATATTGGCAGGAAAAGGTATAATTACCGGTTGGCGTTTGGATTGGGCAGGATACCAGACAGCAAGCATAAAAGACCCGATTTTGAGTCTTTTCTGGAAAAAATAAAATCTAGCCAGTATGCGGATGAAGCAATAATTAATTATTCAGAGAAATTCATGAAAGAGGTAAATACCTCAATGGATAATCTAGAGGAGTCATTATCCTTTGCAGAACGCTTAGCATCTTTAGGTAGTGGCATTGAATTGGTTTACCACGAAATGGCCCAACCTATATCGGGATTAAAAACAACTAAGTCTTCATTAAATCTTAAAATAAAGAAAATCAATTCAGATATACTGGACTTTTATATAAAAGATATAAATAATCTGGATTATGCAACAGAGGTACTTGTAGAGCTAAGAAAATCATTACAACCGGCAATTGGTCGGGTAAGAAAGAGGAGCTTCTCACCATATGAAACTTTTATAAAAGTAGTGAATCTCTTTAGGTCGGATTTAGAAGATTATAAAATTACCATCACTGTAGATGAAAGACTTAAAGATTTTTTTATCGAAGATTTAGAATATGCTTTTTGGATATCTTTTCTCAATATTATTAATAATGCAGTTTACTGGATAAAAAAATCTGAAAGAAAATGCGAAATACGTTTTCACCTTGATGGACAAAATCTAATTATCAGTAATAATGGGCCATTAATACGGCATGATATTATTGAACATATATTTAAATATGGAGTAACTGCAAGAAGTGAAAAGAATGCAACAGGATTGGGACTTGCATTTACACAAAGTATTTTGAGTAGAAATAACTGGAATATAATTGCTGAAAATAGAGAATTTGGACCTACATTTATAATTAGTAAAGCTGAAGACAATGAATAAAGGAATTGTAATACATTTAGATAACGATCGCGAAGGAATTCTTACACCAGCTAAGGATTTATTTGACCAACTGGCATTAGGGCTAGATTATATCACGTGCAGTTCAAAAGATGAATTTGAGACATATCTCAAGAATGCCCAATTGCCAGTTAAATCTTTAATATTTGATTTAATGGATGCATCCAGTTCAGATCCTGATTTTTTAGAAAAAATAGAAACTGCTTTTCTTCGTTATAATGTTCCTGTTTTTATTTATAGTGGATTCCTTGAATCTATCAGTGATAAGTTCAATAATAATGGTACCGTCTACAAATTTGATAAAGCGAATACAGGAATAGAAACCATCTTTGAGAAAATACAATTTTATAAAAATTCCGGATTTATTGATGTCTTCTGTCCCGGTGGCATACTGGAAAGAGAAATAAACAAAGAGCTTAATGCTTCATTTACAAAGCAATTTTCAAATAATTACGAAATTGAAAATGTAATAAATACAATTTTAGAAACAGAAGATGGTGATAAAAAAAATATAGCCGAAAGAGTGGAGAATGTATTCAAAAGAATTGCAATTAAATCTCTTTCTGCTGATCTTTTAGCACCAATTGCTGAAAGTGCGGATAAAGTTCATCCTATCGAACACTTCTATAAAAGACAAAGCCATTTAGACTTCTGGACGGGTGATATATGGAAAAATAAAGCTGACAATACTACTCATGTCATCATATTGACTCCCAGATGTGATGTTGCTAATGATAAGGTTAAAAATCTTCTATTATGCGAAATAAAACCATTACCAGAGCCTATAAAGCTTACGGGAGACGAAAAAAAAGTAAAAGAGAGATTACGCAAATATTTGACAGATAATCTTGATACAGTAAAAACTAAACGCTATATTCCTGAAACTATATATTTCAAACAAGGAGGATTTGTTGATTTCAGTACATATCGTACAATCGAAAAAGAGACCTTTGGTAAAATCTATGAATATGTTGTAACTTTAAGTGATGATTTTACAAATGAAATCCTCGGTAAGCTAAGTTATTTCTTCCTTCGAACTGGCATTTCAACTATCAGTGAATCGGAATTTAGATCAACGATTGAATCATTGAAAATAATAGAAAATGATGAATAATAATTGGACAATAGAAGAACATATACTTGCTTTTAATTTATATTGCAAGATTCCATTTACAAAAATTAACTCATCTTATCCGCCTGTAAAAGAATTGGCAAAAATATTAGGTCGTTCAAATGGTTCAATCGCTATGAAACTTGCAAATTTCGCTCGACTAGATCCTGCTTTAAAGGCCCGCAATATTTCAGGATTAACTCAAGGCGCTAAAGGGGAAAAATTAGTATGGGATGAATTTCACAATGATTGGAATGAATTAGCATATAAAAGTGAACAGATATTAGCACAATACAAAAAAGTCCCCATTGAATCAGAATTGGTAGATACCTTTCCTGCTTTTGAGGGAAAAGAAAGAATAGCCATTATTAAGCAAAGGATAAATCAAAGTTTCTTCCGCAAAATGGTTTTAGCTTCTTATAATAACAAATGCTGTATTACAGGTAGTAGTACTATTGAATTTCTAACTGCATGCCACATAAAGCCTTGGAATATAGATATAAAGAATAGAATGAATCCTCAAAACGGGTTATGTATGACTATTTTACATCATAATGCTTTTGACCAGGGGCTTTTTACAATTACAAAGTCAAACAAAATATTATTGTCAGAAAAGTTACGTAGGAAAAATGCCACGCTAATTGAAGAGTTATTTGTCAAATATGACAATAGGGAGATTTTCCTTCCTCAGAAATTTCTTCCAGATAGGGATTTTTTAGAATACCATAGTGAAGTAATATTTAAAGGTAATGACTGATATTTTTACAAAGTCTAAACGTTCAAAGATAATGTCTAGCATTTCTTCGAAGAATACTAAACCCGAAGTAATTCTTCGCAAAGCACTTTTCAGTAAAGGATATAGATATAGAATCAATTATACAAAACTTCCAGGAAAACCAGATATTGTTTTACCACAATACAAAACTGTCATTTTCGTCAATGGTTGCTTCTGGCATGCACACACACAGTGTAAAGACGCACATCTCCCTAAAACCAATATTGAGTTTTGGAAAAACAAAATAAATTCGAATGTAGAAAGAGATAATAGAAATATTAAACAATTAAAGGAATTAGGGTGGAATGTTATTATTGTCTGGGAATGCGAAATTAAAAAAAAGAATATGCCTTCCCTGCTTGATAAAATAGCCAATTACCTATCTCAGACAAAGCAACAAAAAAGTTTTGCCATCAAAGTATATGATTGTATTGATGGTGAAGTAACAAAAGTGGCTGAAGAAATCATTCCATATAAGAAAATGTCAACTATAAAAAATTACTGATATTAATAAGATATTTCATCTTTAATTTCGTAATTTCAATAAAAAGTCATTTTTCACTCTCAACATTCTCCAGAAGCAAATCATAGCAAAGGCAAGTAGAAAAATATTAGGTTAAATCATGGAATATGCTTGATGCAAAAAACACAAAGTTTTAAATATCAGTGTGGTAACTCTGCAAGGAGAATCCCAGGCGGATTATTGAGAATTAAGCAGTTATCTGATACAGATAGCTGCTTTTTATTTATACACACTAGAAGTTGGTATTTATGCATGTTTCATGACAAGCAGTCAACTTTCCTGTTCTTACTTTTGATATTTACCTCTTTTTCACCCCAAAACAAATGATGGAGAGTGGGGTTGGGGAGGAAATAATCATTAATTAAAAGAACAGTGTGATGAGAATGAAGACATTAAAGGAAGGTATTGTGGCTCATGCGGAGGGGCTGGGGGAATTGTTTAAGTTTTCGGCAGAGCATACTTGCAGAAGTATATTGCATAGCTTAGAAGAGTTTGCTAATATCGAGTTACTAACTTTTAAAGATTTGACAGCAGGATTCTTTCTGGGTTTTGAACACTATTTGTGGGCTTCGGGATGTTCACGAAATACTTCGGCATGCTATTTTCGAGCGTTACGGGCTATTTGTAAAGGGGCTGAGAGGCAGGGAATGGTGAAAGACGCTAAGAAGCTCTTTTGTGAGGTGTTTATGGGGTATGAAGAGACGAAGAAGAGAGCGCTGAGTATTGAACAGCTTCGTATGGTGGCGGAGGCGGATTTGGAGGAGCCAAGTTTAGTGATGGCACGAGATCTGTTTATTCTTTCTTATTATCTGAGAGGGATTCCTTTTATAGATTTGGCTTATTTGAGGAAGACGGATATTCATGATAATGTGCTGTGCTATCGCCGTAGCAAGACGGGGAGGATGTTGACGATTACACTTGAACCGTGGATGTGGGAAATTATCGAGAGATATTTATGTGATGATCTTGATTCCCCCTATTTATTAAGGATTATACGCCAACCAGGAAGCATACCAGAAGAAAGGCGTCAGTATGAGAGTACCTTGCGGCTTTACAACAAACATTTGTATCGGTTATCTGAGCGATTGGGATTGGAGGTGAGGCTGACTTCATACGTAGCACGCCATACTTGGGCGACATTGGCGTATAATGAGGATATTCCGGTGGCTAAAATTAGTGCAGGACTGAGCCATGCTTCGGAAGAGATAACACATACTTATTTGAGATCGTTCTCTGATGAACAACTGGCGGTGGTGAATTTGCAGATGGCAGCATTGGTTAATCCGATGGCAGAAAAGGAATGGAAGAGGAAAGAAAAAGAAAAGGGAAAAGGAAATAGGAACAATAAAGAGAGAAAAAGCTCTAAAAATGAGCTTCATACAGGCGTTCCGATTCCCGGTAGGAAACGGAACGATTCCGGCGGTAAAGGAACTGTTTTCAATTGAGATAAACAAGGAAAACCGGAAATACTTATCGAAGTTTCCCTGTTTTCTGTAAAAAATCGGTTAGTTTACAACATCAGACACGACAAAAACAGCTCTCTTATCCTGAAAGTTAGATTTTGTCCGGAAAAGTCATGTCAAGAAATAGGATATTGCTGTAATAATATGATATACTGCCTCGAAAGTCCTTTATATAGATTAGAAAGCTTTCGCTTTTTTTATTTGAAGATACGACTCCCCTTACCCATACCTCAATATGGGGGAAGCTCATTATAAAATTGAAGAAAACAAGGAGGAAAAACGAAGAATTGTCCGCCTTTTTAAAAAGGCACTATAAAATATTTTGTGTAAATGGAAATACGGGATTCAAGTTTGAGTCTCGTATTTTTTATTTTATACATTTGCAAAATGAAGAAGATTATGAAAGACAAGAGTCAAGTAGTGCCCGATGAGGTATTAAGTAAGGAGTTCCTTAGCCAATTCAAGACAGAAGCCGATGTGAGCAGGTTCCTGAAACAGTTGCATGCGCAGGTATTGGAGAAGATGCTTGAAGGTGAGTTGGATGCCCATCTGGGCTATGAAAAGAATTCTGTGGCGGGGAACAACACCGGAAATTCACGCAACGGCAGTTATGCGAAGAAAATCCAAACCGAACATGGTGAGGCTGTCATTTCCATTCCGCGTGATCGGAACGGCCAGTTTGAGCCGATAGTGGTACCCAAACATGAAAGCCGTGGACTTTCCATAGAAAAGCTTGTTATCTCCCTATATGCCAAAGGTATGAGTGTTTCTGATATAGAGGAAGAGATGCGTGAGATTTATGAAATAGAGCTTTCCACATCAGCTATTTCTATTATTACGAACAAAGTAAATCAGGCTGCCCAGGAGTGGCAGAACCGTCCACTTGACCCTGTTTACCTGATTGTTTGGATGGACGGTATCGTCTTCAAAGTACGGGATAACGGTAAAATTATAAACAAGACCGTTTATCTCTGTGTCGGCTTGAAACAGAACGGCCTAAAGGAAGTTCTTGGCATGTGGGTTGGTAAATCGGAAAGTTCTTCCTTCTGGATGGGTGTTCTGACTGATTTAAAAGCCCGTGGAGTGCAGGATATACTGATTACCTGTACCGACAATCTGAATG
>OGIE01001579.1_pt1 | contig 31384 bp, 25 predicted proteins | sample 1571581 | NCBI WGS metagenome assembly OGIE01 (sample SAMEA2582021, study PRJEB24529) | metagenome | biome: Human gut stool | place: China | collected 2011 | reverse complement strand
TGATCGAGGAGAACAAGAAGCCGGCAGAGGGCAAGCAGGTTATGCTTGGTATTACGAAGGCATCTCTTGCAACTGATTCCTTCCTGTCCGCTGCATCCTTCCAGGAGACCACCAAGGTTCTGACCGAGGCTGCAATCAACGGAAAGGTTGACCATCTGATCGGTCTGAAGGAGAACGTTATCATCGGTAAGCTGATCCCGGCTGGTACCGGAATGAGGCACTATCGCGATGTCAAGCTGGATACTGAGCTTGAGATGGATGACGAGATCATGATGGACGAGGATGATGACGATACCGTAACCACATCTGAGGAGAATGATACCGAGGCTGTTGAGGTTCTTGACATCAACGACGACGATGACAGCGATGATTTCGGTGCGGATGAGGACAACACTCCGGAAGAGTAAGCGATTGTTTTGCTTTCCGATCTTGAATCATGCATAGTTTTATATAGAATCATATAGCAAGAATACAGGTCCCCGGTGCTGCCTTTTTGGACACAGTGCCGGGGACTTTTCGCATAGGAAAGATTTCTGAATTCGGAAAAGATTTCTGTGTTTAAATTTAGAAAAGACTGTTCTCATGATAGAAAAAACAAGAAGCGAATAACGTTACATACATTTGGCATCAAGGAGAGACAGAATGATAAAATTGATTCGATTCTTTGGGGGAAACAGATGAGTGAAAAGAGGAGAGACGGCGGATTCAGCGAGGAGGAGAGACGTCAGATTCAGGCAAGGAGAGAGCGCCTGAGACGTCAGAGGATTCGCCGTGCAAGACGAATTCGTGCCATGCTGGTGATGGCAGTGATCCTGTTTTGTCTGGCAATCGGCTCTGTCGTCATGGCAGTTGCCGGGCATTTTGGAAAAAAGGCAAGTTCCGATCAGGTCGTCTCGTCAGGCGAGGTAAATGCGAGTGAGTCCGATGCAGATTCGGTAAGTTTAGACGGAGCTGGAGCCGGAGCGCAGGATGGTCAGAGCGGTGCAGAGGGACAAAGCGAGGAGAGTGGTGACGGAGTCAGTGCAATCTACGGAGTTTCTGTAAGTAACATTGGCTGGAGCCGTTTCTTTGCGGATAATTCCTACTGCATGACGCCATCAGACAAGTATGTGACCGCATTTCGTGCGACTTTGAATGGTCAGCCTTACGGAATGACGGGAACTGTGACCTATCGCGCAAACTTGAGCGGAACTGGATGGCTTGACTGGGTTGAGGATGGCAATGAGTCCGGAAAAGCGGACGGAAATGAACCGCTTGAAGCAATCGCGATGGAGCTGACGGGTCAGCTTGCCGAGCAGTATGACATTCTTTACAGCGTTCTTCAGGATAACCAGTGGACAGACTGGATGAAAAATGGAGAAGAGGCAGGTGCATATGGTGTCGGTCTTCCGATTCAGGGAATCCGAATTTCGGTGGCAAAGAAACTTGCCGACGGTAATTCTTACGCCGGAAACATCGATCCGACAAAGCCGATGATCGCCCTGACTTATGATGATGGTCCTTCTTCCGAGTCCACAGCGCGAATTCTTGCAAAACTCAAAGAATATGGAGGTCGGGCAACGTTCTTCATGGTCGGTCGTCAGGTCGCAAAAAATATGGATGTCGTCAAGCAGATGGTTGCCCAGGGCTGTGAGGTCGGAAACCACACCTATGACCATGTCGCAATGACGAAGGAGGATCAGGCGGGACTGACGGCTCAGCTTGAGCAGAATAACCACCTGATTTCAGATGCCTGTGGAATCACTCCGGTGCTGATGCGTCCGGTCGGCGGAGCGAAGAGTGATGCTGGAATGGCGGCAGTCGGAGCGATCTCGATGCCGGCAATTCTCTGGAGCGTGGACACGCTCGACTGGAAGACAAGAGATGCACAGAGTACAATCCAGACGATTCTCGACAATGTGAAGGACGGAGACATCATCCTGATGCACGACCTTTACAGTGCGACCGCAGATGCAAGTGAGGTCGTGATTCCGGAGCTTGTGAACCGGGGATACCAGCTTGTGACGGTGAGTGAACTTGCATCTTACCGCGGCGGAATGATTCCGGGAAAATCCTACAGTCAGTTTAGACCAAAATAATAGAGTAAAATATATGGGTATTTCCACCAATTTTTGATGAAATGGCGGGAATATCCTTTGTTTTGAGGAAAAACAAAGCAGAAAATGGAAATGCTGAAAAGAACTTGAATTTTGAGATGTTTCATGCTATCTTAGGAATGTGGCAAAACCGCCACATTTCGAGATTCTTTTCAGAACATCATGACACGATCAAAGAAAGGAGGAGAGGGCGTGAATAGACTGCCGGTTATTGTAGATGTTCATGCGCATATTCTTCCGGGAGTGGATGACGGTTCTGGATCTATGGAGGAGTCCTTAAAGATGTTGGAGATGGCTGCAGCAGAGGGAATCGGTGCAGTAGTTGCAACTCCACATTATTCTCATCGGCGTGGAATCACAGGATATCAGGAATTGATTCAGGAACTGAGACAGCGGGTTCAGCAGAAGCTGCCGAGTTTTCAGCTTTATCTCGGACAGGAAACCTATTATAAGGAAGAACTGTTGAGAGATTTGGAAAACGGGCGTGCTCTGCCTTTAAATGGAAGCCGTTATGTTCTTGTGGAATTTGATCCATCTGTGCCGTATCAGAATCTGTATCGCGGAATCCGTCAGCTTCTGTCTGCCGGTTATGTGCCGATCGTCGCACATATGGAGAGATATCGTTGCCTGAGAGAGGAGAGAAATCTTCAGGATTTGAGACGAAGCGGATGTTTGCTTCAGATGAATTATGACAGTCTGAATGGAAGTATTTTTCAGGCAGAGACCCGTTGGTGTCGAAACCAGGTCAAGAAGGGTTATATTCATCTGATGGGAACGGACATGCATCGGATTGACTGGAGAGAACCGAAGATTCAGGAGGCACTAAAGTGGCTTGAGAATCATTTGGATGAGGAGATGCTCCGAAGATTACTGCGAACAAATGCAATAAAAGTGTTGAGAAATGAACCAATAGGGGAAATACAAAAACAGGGATGAAGAAAATGGAAAACCAAAATCAGATGAATAATGACAATGATGAGGTAGAGATTGACCTGCTTGAACTTCTTCTTGCAATGAAGAAGAAACTCTGGGCGATTATTCTGGCAGCAGTTGTCTGCGGCGGAATCGCCGGTGTCTACAGTAAGCTGGTACTGACTCCTCAGTATACTTCCACAGCGATGATGTACATCCTGTCGAAGGAGACGACGCTGACTTCACTTGCAGATCTTCAGATCGGAAGCCAGCTGACTGCGGATTACAAGGTAATCCTGAGTAGCCGTCCGGTGCTCACCAGTGTGATTTCTGAGAATCACCTGGATATGACCTATGAACAGCTGAAATCAAAGATTACGACGGACAACCCGTCTGACACCCGTATCCTGACCGTGACTGTGACCGATCCGGACCCGGTACTCGCAAAACAGCTTGCTGATTCGATTGCATCCACCTCTTCTGAGTATATTGGTGACATCATGGAGATGGTTCCGCCGAAAATCATTGAGAAGGGAACGATTGCAGATTATCCGACAAGCCCGAATAATAAGAAGAATGCGATGCTCGGCGCAGTGGCAGGTATCGTGATCGCTTGTGGTGTGATTGTGCTTACCGTTCTGATGAATGATACGATCCGCAGTGAGGAAGACGTAGAGAGGTATCTCGGTCTTACCGTTCTCGCATCGATTCCGGACTGGGAGAATGCAGGAAGCGGAAAGAAGTACGGATATTACGGAAAGTATGAGAGAGAAGAGAATGGAGGAAAGAAGTGATGAGCGGACAGATCGTAGAGCTGGCAGGACAGCTTGCCGGTGAGAGCAGTTATGCATATCGCGAAGCTATTAAGACACTTCGTACCAACATTCAGTTCTGCGGAAGCAATGTGAGAAAGATCATGTTCACAAGTGCACTTCCGGATGAGGGAAAGAGCCAGATTGCAGTTGTGACGGCAGTTTCTCTTGCACAGATTGGAAAGAAAGTTCTTCTGATCGATGCAGATATCCGTAAGTCGGTACTCGCAAGCCGTTATCAGATGAAGAAAGAGGTTGGCGGTTTGTCTCAGTACCTCAGCGGACAGAAGAAACTTGAGGATGTGATCAATCGGACGGATGTCGAGAATTTTGATATTATTTTTGCAGGACCGTACTCCCCAAATCCGGCAGAGCTTCTCGAGGAGGATCTTTTCGGAGAGCTGATCAACTACGGTGCAGAGCAGTATGATTATGTGATTCTTGATACCCCGCCGATGGGAGCTGTCATCGATGGTGCGATTGTTGCGACGAAGTGTGACGGAGCCGTCATGGTGATTGAGAGCGGAAGCATCAGTTACCATCTGGAGCAGAAGGTAAAGGATCAGCTCGACAAGAGTGGATGCCGAATTCTCGGAGTTGTGCTCAATAAGGTTCGCCCGGATGAGGACCCGCATGGCAAGTACTATGGCAAGTACGGAAAATACGGCAAGTATGGTCGTTACGGAAAGTACTATGGCAAGTATGGAAGATACGGCGAAGGGGATAACAGCCAGTCAGATGACGGAAAAGCAGGCAAGAAGGGAAAGACTGGAAAGTAAGCTGAGAAAATCAAAAACCTTGTTGCCTGACGAGTTAAGTTAGGAAGGCAGAAGTGGGAATGGACCCTGCAAGGTTCTTTCCCATTTTCTTTGTTAAGAGAGAATCCTTATCAAATAAGGTCTATTGAGAAAGTGACAAGAGATCACTTTTCAGAAATATAAAAATAAGGGAATTAGAAAAAATTAGGGGGGGGGGTAAAACTATGTACAAGAGAAAGATGCAAGGCTGGCTAAAGCATCTCGACTTTGCTGCGCTTGATCTCTGTTGCCTCCAGATTGCCTATCTGGTCGCCTATGCGATTCGGCATGGTGGAATCACGGCACATGGGGACAGCATTTATTTGACAACAAACCTTGCAATGTTACTCATTGATATGTGTGTGATGGCGTTTTTCCTGACGATGAAAAATGTGCTCAAACGAGGTTATTATTCCGAGTTCACGGCGACGATCAAACATGTCTGTCTCGTGGTTCTGATGACGGCGTTTTATCTGTTTGTGACGAAGGAGAGTTCAATTTATTCCCGGTATATGATGTTGATGATTGCGATTATGTATGCAATCCTGGGTTTTGTTACAAGAATCCTCTGGAAGAAGATCATTCTCGCCTATATGGCAGATTCGACGAAACGTTCTCTGATTATTGTGACGGTCAACAGCATGGTCGATCAGGTGGTTACGAATATCCGCAATCACAATTATGATGGATTCAAGATTGCCGGCGTTGTGATTCTCGATGCGGATCGTGTCGGAGATGTGCTTGACGGGGATATTCAGGTTGTCGCAAATAAGGATACTGTTGCAGAGTATGTCTGCCGAGAATGGGTGGATGAGGTTTTCTTAAATATTCCGGATGGACAGGAGCGCCCGAAGAAGCTGATGGATCAGTTTATGGAGATGGGTGTTGTCGTTCATTTAAGACTTGCGAAGTCGGAGGATTTTTCTGACCACATTCAGTTTGTGGAGCGGTTTGGCATTTATACGGTGCTGACGACGAGCATCAACTGTGCAACTCCGATGCAGGCATTCTTGAAGCGTGCAATGGATATCGCGGGTGGTCTGGCAGGTTGCCTGATCACAGGAATTCTTTATCTTTTCCTTGCACCGGCGATCAAGAGTCAGTCTCCGGGACCGGTGTTCTTCTCGCAGGTTCGTGTGGGAAAAAATGGTAAGAAGTTTAAGATGTACAAGTTCCGCAGTATGTATATGGATGCAGAGGAGCGCAAGAAGGAATTGATGGCACAGAACCGTGTCAAGGATGGTTTTATGTTCAAGCTCGACTGGGACCCGCGTATCATCGGAACGAAGAAACTGCCGGATGGAACGATCAAGAAGGGCGTTGGAAACTATATTCGCGACTGGAGTCTCGATGAGTTCCCACAGTTCTTTAATGTGCTGAAAGGTGATATGAGTCTGGTTGGAACACGTCCGCCGACAGTCGATGAGTGGGACAAGTATGATCTTCATCACCGCGCACGTCTGGCAATGCGCCCGGGTGTGACAGGAATGTGGCAGGTAAGCGGTCGAAGCAATATCACAGATTTTGAGGATGTTGTAAAACTGGATACAAAGTATATCCGCGAGTGGAGCATGGGACTGGACCTCAGAATTTTGATCAAGACCGTTCTGGTTGTGTTCAAAAAAGAGGGTTCGATGTAAGGTGCGTTGTGCATGTGTAATGGTGAAAAATATAGATATACATGTATCGCATATAAGACGCAGAGATGTAATACAGAAATGGATTAGATTTGCAGACATAATTTGGGAGAAGATTCCGAGTTGTGTCTGCTTTTTTGTGCTGTCATGTAAAGAAATGGGAGATGTGAGGTAAATGAGGAGTGCCTTGTTCCTTAAATATAGTGAAAATGGGTGGGGTGAAATTCCATACATACGCTAGGCTTTTCCTGAGATTTGTGGTATGCTTGAGGGAACAGGTGGGGGACTGTTTTGTTGGAGTTCATTGTTGATTACACGGTATGTAGGCAGTGATAATTAAAATTTCAGGAGGAGTTTATTTATGAGAAAATGGAAGAAAACGATGTTGGCAACAGCAGTATGTGCCATGATTGCTGTTCAGCCGGCTTGGGCGAGTTCTGCTGTGATTACAGTTGGACAGGGTGTGACAACAGGAACGTCCGCAGAAGCGCAGGGGGAGGTTAGTCTCGGCAATACACCGGAGAGTTCTGAAAGTACAGGTTCGATGAGTGAGCAGGCGAGCGTTGGATCGGCACCGCAGGAGCAGACAACCTCCCGTGTGATCACAATGGGGGAGAGTACAAAGTCTGAGGATACACAGACGGACGAAGTACAAAGTGAAGCTACGCAGGAAGAGCAGGCAGTGAGTGAGACAACGACGGAGGAGTCTCAGCCAGCTGAGAATACAACAGCTGCTGCAACGGAGGAGACACAGGATCAGACAGGCACAGGACGACAGATTGATCCGTCGAAGCCTATGGTAGCGTTGACGTTTGATGATGGTCCTCAGCCGTCTGTCGGCAATCGAATTATGGATTGTCTGGCACAGTATGGAGGAAAGGCAACGTTCTTCATGGTGGGAAGCCGTGCGGGATCTTACAAGACGGAGATTCAGCGAATGGTTGCAGAGGGGCATGAGGTTGCGAACCATACGATGAATCACAAGTATCTTCAGAAACTTGGAGCGGGACAGATTCAGGAAGAAGTCAACCGGGGAAACGATGCGATAGAGAGTGCCTGCGGAGTTCGCCCGACACTTCTTCGGCTTCCGGGGGGAAATCATAATGCGACAGTTGTTGCGAATACGCATATGCCGATGATTCAGTGGAGTGTGGATACACTTGATTGGAAGACAAGAAATGCTGATAAGACAACATCTGCCGTCTTAAATCATGTCAAGGATGGAGATATTGTTCTGATGCATGAGCTTTATACCTCAACCGCAGATGCTGTGGAGCGAATTGTGCCAGAGCTTGCCCGTAGAGGATTTCAGATGGTGACAGTCACCGAGATGGCAAATGCGAGAGGAAAAAGTCTTCAGGCAGGACATTTATATTCTGAGTTTCGGTGAAAAATGGAAGATTTTATAAAAAAGGGCGTGTGAAAAAATGAGAAATCATTTTTCGCACGCTCTTTTTTGTGAGCCATTAATAAATTATAAAAAATTTAAGGTGCTGTAGCATTAGAAAAAACAAGTTTGTCGTCACCAATACAACCCCTTACTTCTCATCACATACCTGGAAAATATAGAACTTCAGGTAGTAAGAAGACTGGTCTTTCTCCCACAGGATCGGATGGTCTGCTGCCTGGGTGCGATACTCAACCTGGCGCAGGCGCTTATGAACTCCGGCTGCCGCCTCGCGGATCGTCTTTGCGAAGAGCTCCGGGTCCATAAAGTGAGAGCATGAGCAGGTGGCAAGATAACCGCCGTCTTTGACGAGCTTCATTCCGCGCAGGTTGATTTCGCGATAACCCTTGACGGCATTCTTGATGGAGTTGCGGGACTTTGTGAACGCCGGAGGATCGAGGATGACAACATCATACTGCTCACCCTGCGATTCCAACTGTGGCAGAAGATCAAAGACATCTGCGCAGGTGAATTTAACGCGATCGGATAAACCATTTAAGGAAGCGTTTTCTTCTGCCTGTGCGACACCGAGTTCAGAAGCGTCCACACCGAGCACGGAGGAAGCACCGGCGATTCCTGCATTCAGAGCGAAAGAGCCAGTGTGGGTGAAACAGTCGAGAACTTTCTTACCCGGGCAGAGACGCTGGATTGCGAGACGGTTGTACTTCTGGTCGAGGAAGAAACCGGTCTTCTGACCATCCTGAACATCTACCATATAGTGAACGCCATTCTCAATGATCTCAACCTTTGTGTCAAATGGCTCGCCGATAAATCCCTTGAAACGCTCCATTCCTTCCTGAAGACGAACTTTTGCGTCGCTTCTCTCGTAAATTCCGCGGATTGTGATACCGTCCTCCGCGAGAATCTTTTTCAGACGGTCGAGGATTGTCAGCTTCAGACGGTCGATACCGAGTGCGAGAGATTCCACAACGAGAACGTCGGAGAATTTGTCCACGACGAGTCCCGGAAGGAAATCTGCCTCTCCAAAAATCAGACGACAGCTGGAGGTGTCGACTGTGGACTTGCGGTACTCCCACGCATTGCGCACGCGCATCTCAAGGAAAGCATCATCGATGACGGTATCCTTGCGCCGTGTCATCATGCGGACGGTGATCTTGGAGCGGGTGTTGATGAAGCCCTGCCCCATCGGGTATCCGTCAAAATCTTCTACATGAACGAGATCTCCGTTTTCGTAATCCCCCTTGATCTCATTGATTTCATTATCGTAAATCCAGGCTCCGCCGGCTTTGATGGTACGGCCCTCGCCTTTTTTCAAAATGACTGTTGCCATGAAAATAATCTCCTTTGTCCTGTTTATCGTTTTTTGTTTTCTTTTTTGTTTCCTGTTTTGTTGAGCTATCTGTTTCTGAAATGGGTAATTTATCAATCCCTACTTTGAAATATTATAGTACAGAATTACGGGGACTGTAAAGAAAAACAGAGAAAGAAGAAAGGCAAAAAAATAGAAAAAACAGAAAAATTGGGAAAAGTATGCGTCCAAATTATTGTCGAAATGGTTAGCAAAAAACAACATAGCGGTTAGCAAAAAACAACACAATAGTTAGCAAAAAACAACATTTTTTATTGATAAAAGTTGGGCTTGACTAACAGGGATCTTGAGTGCTAACATCTGTTTAACGGTTCGGACAAACCGAAAAATCACTGCTGTTTTGGGTGACAGAAGAGAGGTGTGAGAAAGGGATGAAGCAACACAGATTCTGGGCCTGGGCGATGATGCTTTGTCTGGCGATGACGGTTTATACTGGATATAAGCACAGATAAAGAATAAGAGAGACGAACCCCGAAAAATAAAAAATAATTGGTCTTATAAAGAAGGAGGATTTTATCATGAAGATTAGTGTAGATTGCGCAAAGAAGATTGGTTTATTCGCAGGTGGCGTTCTGTTCGGAACTGCTGGTATGAAGGTTCTGGGAAGCAGTGATGCAAAGAAGTGCTACATCAACTGCCTGGCAGCTGGTCTGCGCGCTAAAGAGTGCGTAATGAACACCGCTACCAACATTCAGGAGAATGCTGAGGATATCCTGGCAGAGGCTAAGGAGATCAACCGTCAGCGTGCAGAGGCAGAGAACGTTGTATTCGAGGACGAGAGCGAAGAGGCAGAGACTGCTGCCGAGGAGACTGCAGAGGAAGAGTAATCACGGCAGACGGGCAATCGCTTGAAATCAGACGGAAAAAGGGGGCTGTCGCACAATGGGGCGTACATTGCCCCCCTCTTTTATGCAAATGATGCAAAATTCGTCGCTGATGAGATTGACTGTGTGATATGCGTGAATTGGGAATCGTAACTGTGCAGAAGGAGAAAGAGAGAACAACATGAAATTTGCAGTAAAACATGAGCTTGCCGGACGAATCCGCGTGCATATGTGGCAGAAGAACATGACGATGCGGGAAGCGGATATTCTGGCATATTATCTGGAAAATCTGCCGGGAGTAACTCTGGCAAAGGTATATGAGCGGACAGCAGATGCTGTGATCTGTTATAGTGGGGACAGAAAAGACATCCTGGAAGGATTGCAGAAATTCAGCTACCAGGATAACCAGCTCGAGGAGATCGTTCCGAAGGACAGCGGAAGAGAGCTGAATGCAGAATATAAGGAAAAGCTGATTCAGAGAGTCTGCACACGAATTGTGACTCAGACCGTTCTTCCGGCACCGGTTCGTGCGGTCTATACGGGAATCAAGGCAGTTCGCTATATCATCAAGGGAATCAAATGCCTGTGGAAGCGCAAGCTGGAGGTTGAGGTTCTCGATGCAACGGCAATCACGGTTTCGATCCTGAGAAGAGACTTTAATACAGCAGGTTCCGTCATGTTCCTGCTTGGAATCGGAGAACTGCTGGAGGAGTGGACGCACAAGAAGTCCGTCGGTGATCTGGCACGAAGCATGTCCTTAAATGTCAGCAAGGTATGGCTGAAGGCAGACGGCACCGAGGTCCTTGTTCCGATCTCTCAGGTTAAAGAAGGTGATGAGGTTCTCGTCCATGTCGGAACAATGATCCCGCTTGATGGTATCGTTGTAGAGGGCGAGGCCATGGTAAACCAGGCATCGATGACGGGCGAGTCCATTCCGGTCAAGAAGGAAACGGGTTCCTATGTCTATGCCGGAACCGCTCTTGAGGAGGGAGAGATCACGATCTGCGTCAAGAAGGCAGCTGGTTCTACCCGCTTTGAGCGAATCGTCACGATGATTGAAGAGTCCGAGAAATTGAAGTCTTCCGTAGAGGGTAAGGCGGAGAACCTTGCAGATGCCCTTGTTCCGTGGAGTCTTGGCGGTACGGCTCTGACCTACCTGCTGACCCGCAATGCGACGAAGGCACTGTCTATCCTGATGGTAGATTTCTCCTGCGCACTGAAACTTGCAATGCCACTCGCTGTGCTTTCTGCAATCCGTGAGGCAAATGTTCATCACATTACCGTAAAGGGTGGAAAGTTCATGGAGGCGATTGCAGATGCAGATACGATCGTCTTCGATAAGACGGGTACTCTGACCAAGGCAAAGCCGGTTGTTGTCGACATTGTGACCTTCGGTAACAGAGACAAGAATGAGATGCTCAGAATCGCAGCCTGCCTTGAGGAGCATTTCCCGCACTCGATGGCAAATGCAGTCGTTCAGGAGTCTCTGAGCAGACATCTTGTTCACGATGAGATGCACACGAAAGTGGAGTACATCGTTGCACACGGAATTGCAAGCCAGATCAATGGTGAGCGCGTCGTGATCGGAAGCCATCATTTCGTATTTGAGGATGAGAAGTGTGTGATTCCGGCGGATGGTCAGGCGAAGTTTGATGCACTTCCGGAGGAGTATTCTCACCTGTATATGGCGATCGGCGGAGAGCTCGTAGCCGTGATCTGCATCGAAGATCCGCTTCGCCCGGAGGCAGAGGCAGTTCTGCGTCAGCTTCGTGAGGCAGGCATCAAAAAACTTGTCATGATGACCGGTGACAGCGAGCGTACCGCTCGTGCGATTGCGCGTAGAGTCGGCGTGGATGAGTATTATTCCGAGGTTCTGCCGGAGGATAAGGCCCGCTATGTTGAGGAAGCGAAGAAGAATGGCCACAAGGTTATCATGGTCGGTGATGGCATCAACGATTCCCCGGCACTTTCTGCCGCAGATGTCGGTGTCGCAATCAGCGAGGGTGCGGAGATTGCGCGAGAGATTGCAGATGTGACAGTTTCTGAGGATGACCTTGCACAGCTTGTGATCCTCAAACAGTTGAGCAACTGCCTGATGAAGAGAATTCACTCCAACTATCGTTTTGTCATCAGCTTCAACCTTGGACTGATCCTCTTAGGCGTAGGCGGAATCCTTGCTCCGACAACGTCGGCACTTCTGCACAACACTTCCACGCTTGCGATCAGCCTGAAGAGTATGACGAACCTGATCGAGGAGCAGGAGTAATTTACTCAGTCATTTATCATGCGATTGAGTACTTTTTCCATCACCCGGAAAAAGTATGCTCGTGCCAATGGGTAGAAGTTGTCGGTGCGAGGCAGAAAAACACATGTGGTTTGCTGTGAGCGCAGAGCGTGTTGGTCAAAATATTTTGATCAACAATTCAGAGAATAAAAAATACAGAAGATACGGCTGTACGGGGGAGAGCTTGTACAGCCGTATTTTTGTGCGCATTGCCAAAAACGCGAGTCTGCTATATAATGATAAAATGACACCGGATTTTTCAAGATTCGGCACAGGTGTGGAGAGAATAAGGAGGAAAAATCATGGCATTTCAGGAGATTTCGATTGACAGTCTGGAGTTTAATCCGTTTCATAAGATTCAGAAAGAGTGGATGCTGATCACAGCCGGAGATGAGAAGAAGAGCAACACGATGACAGCAAGCTGGGGCGGTCTCGGCATTATGTGGGGAAAGAACATTGCGACGGCATACATTCGTCCTCAGCGCTACACGAAGGAGTTTGTTGATGCCAATGAGTATTTTACACTCTCCTTCCTGCCGGAGGAGTACCGCAAGGCGCTGAGCGTGTGCGGAAGCGTATCCGGACGCGACGGGGACAAGTGGTCGGCTTCCGGTCTTCATCCGTACTATGTTGATGGAACGACGGCAGTCGAGGAGGCAAATCTGATTTTTGTATGCAAGAAACAGTATCATCAGGAGATGAAGCCGGAGTGCTTTGATGAGAAGGAAAATGACACGAAATGGTATCCGGAAAAGGACTACCACACGATGTATATGGGAGAGATCGTAAAGGTTCTCAGACGTGTATAAGGGGAAGGAGAAATCATGGGGAGTGCAGGCGAGGAAAAACAACACCAGAAAAACAGGCGTGAGATGCTGATTGAGGGGGATGTCCGAAAAGTAATTCCGCGCCTTGCAGTGCCGACGATCATCAGCATGATGATCAGTGCGATTTACAACATGGCGGATACTTTTTTTGTGAGCCAGCTTGGAACAAGTGCTTCCGGAGCAGTCGGGATCATCTTCTCGGCGATGGCGATCATTCAGGCGATTGCGTTTACGATCGGAATGGGAAGCGGAAACTATATGGCGCGCTGTCTTGGAGGAGGAGATCAGAGAGAGGGCGAGATTGCTGTCTCAACGGCATTTTTTACGGGACTGATTATCGGAACTGCGCTTGGCATTTTCTGCCTGTTTCGGATCGATGAGATTGTTATGCTCCTCGGTTCGACGGAGACGATTAAACCGTATGCGGTGGAGTATGCGCGCTATATCTTCCTTGCGACCCCGTTTATGATGTGCTCGTTTATCATGAACAATCTCCTGCGTCTTCAGGGACTTGCCTCCCTCGCGATGATTGGAATCACGACAGGCGGAATCCTCAATATGGTTCTCGATCCGATTCTGATTTTCGGTTTTGGACTCGGAACTTCCGGAGCGGCGATTGCGACCGGATTTTCTCAGATTGTGAGCTTCTGTATCCTGCTCTATCAGTGCAACCGTGGCAAGGGCTGTATCCCGATCTGCTTTAAGAATTTTCGCCCATCGCTTCATCTGTATGGTCAGGTGCTCAACGGCGGAATGCCATCTCTGTCACGTCAGGGAATGGCGAGTCTTGCAACCGTCATTTTAAACACGACGGCTCACCCGTTCGGAGATGCGTCGATCGCGGCGATGGCGATTGTAAACCGTCTTGTTTTTCTCGTAAACTCTGCGGTCATTGGTTTTGGTCAGGGCTTTCAGCCTTTGTGTGCATTCTCGTTTGGAGCCGGGAAATATCGCCGTGTGAAGGAGGCCTTCTGGTTCTGCGTGAGGTTCACGACAACGATTCTGCTTGTGATCTGCATCGGCGGATTTCTTGTGTCAAAACCGGTGATTATGATGTTCAGACGAAATGATCCGGAGGTCATTGCAATCGGAACGCTTGCACTCCGCCTTCAGATTTTGACGATGTGGATGAATGGATTTCTGACGATGAGCAACATGATGTCGCAGTCAATCGGATTTGGTGTACGTGCCACGATCCTTGCGATTGCGAGACAGGGACTCTTCCTGATTCCGATTCTTCTGATTGGAACTCATTTCTGGGGACTTCTAGGAATTCAGACAGCCCAGCCGATCGCAGATCTCTTTACCCTGCTTCTCTCCGTGATCATCATGAGTGGGATTTTCAAGGAGCTTGACCGCAAAGAAAAGGAAGCAGAATCCGTTACCGCTTAAGCAACGCGTGAATAGGAACATGGTAACAGACTCCGAGTAGAGTGTTTGCGGAAAAGCACTTGACGGCAGACAGGATATGACATAAAATTGAGAAACGAATGAAAATGTAAAGTGGAAAAACCGATCAGGTTGACAATAACAATGTGGAAAGGAAGGCTTTGCTATGGGCATCATCCGAGCTTCCAAACTGATATATGAATACATCCGGAGAGATGAAGATGAGCACGTGGAAGAAGTCAACCGTGCCATCGATCAGCTGACTGTGGATATCAAAAAGGGAGATTTTGTGGCGGTTCTGGGACACAATGGTTCCGGAAAATCCACATTTGCAAAACAGATCAACGGAATCCTTCTTCCGAGCGGAGGAACCGTGTGGGTGTCAGATATGAACACGTCGGACGAGAGTCATATCTGGGACATCCGAAAGACAGCGGGAATGGTTTTCCAGAATCCGGACAACCAGATCATTGGAAACATTGTTGAGGAGGATGTCGGATTCGGACCGGAGAACCTCGGTGTTCCGACGGATGAGATCTGGAAGCGTGTTGATAGGAGTCTTGCGGCAGTCGGGATGACGGCATACCGATTGAAGTCCCCGAATAAGCTCTCGGGCGGTCAGAAACAGCGCGTGGCGATTGCAGGAGTCATGGCGATGAAACCTCAGTGTATTATCCTTGATGAGCCGACAGCAATGCTTGATCCGAACGGAAGAAAAGAAGTTATTGCGACGCTTCACGAATTAAATAAGAAGGAGAATATCACGATTCTTCTGATTACGCATTATATGGAAGAAGTCATTGACGCGGATCGAGTGATCGTTATGGATGACGGAAAACTTGTGATGGACGGAACTCCGAGAGAGATTTTCTCTCATGTGCAAGAGTTAAAGTCATATCGTCTGGATGTTCCGCAGGTGACAGAGCTTGCGTGGGAGTTGAAGAAGGCAGGAGTCGATCTTCCGGATGGAATTCTCAGCCGGGAGGAATTTATGAATGCCATTCTTCCACTGATGAAAAAACGCTTTCCGGATCAAGTGAATTTGGAAGGTTACTGTCCAGATGTAGGCACTTTTGGAACCGAAAGTGCCGTAAAATAACGTGGTGGTAGCAGATTTTGCCGATTTGGAATGCGAACCATCGGCAAAATCAGTTGCTGTTTGCGCAATGCGTGAACAGTAACGCTGGAAGGAGAAGAATAGATGTCAATCCGAGCAGAACATTTGAATCATATTTATGGAGATGGCACGGTCTACGAGCAGTATGCCCTGCGCGATGTGAACTTTGAGATTCAGGACGGAGAGTTTGTCGGACTGATTGGTCACACAGGCTCCGGAAAATCCACGCTGATCCAGCATTTGAACGGACTGTTGAAGGCGAGCAGTGGAGCGATTTATTACAACGGAGAAAATATTTACGGCGAGGGCTATGACATGCGCGCTCTGCGCAGTAAGGTCGGACTGGTTTTTCAGTATCCGGAGCACCAGCTTTTTGAGGTGGATGTGTTCTCGGATGTCTGCTTTGGACCGAAGAACCAGGGACTTTCGAAGGAGGAGATTGAGGAGCGCGCAAAGGATGCGCTTCGTCAGGTCGGACTTGATGAGAAGTTCTGGGAACAGTCCCCATTTGAACTTTCCGGTGGACAGAAGCGACGCGTCGCGATCGCCGGAGTGCTTGCGATGAAGCCGGAGGTTCTGATCCTCGATGAGCCGACGGCAGGTCTTGACCCGAAGGGACGGGATGAGATCCTCGATGAGCTCACGGCGCTTCACCGGGACAAGCACATGACGATCATTCTCGTCTCTCACAGCATGGAGGACATTGCCCGCTATGCGGACCGAATCATGGTGATGAATCACGGCGAGAAAGTCTTTGACGGACCGCCGAGACAAGTCTTCCATCACTATCGGGAACTTGAAAGGATTGGTCTGGCAGCACCTCAGATCACTTACATCATCCATGAGCTGAGAGATCACGGCGTTCCGATCGATCCGGATCTGATCACCGTGGAGGAGGCGAGAGATGCAATTCTTGCACTTCTCGGCAAGGCAGAAGAGAAGGAAGAGAAGGGTAAGGATAAAGCGGAATGATAAGAGATATTACATTAGGGCAGTATTATCCGGTGGATTCGGTGATTCATCGGATGGACCCTCGTACCAAGCTGTTCGGAACAATGGTATTTATTATTTCTCTGTTTCTTGCGAACAGTATTGTTGCTTACGCAGTGGCGACGGTCTTTTTGATTCTGGCGGTTCGGATATCGAAGGTGCCGTTTAAATTCATCGTCCGGGGACTCAAAGCAGTTGTCTTTCTGCTTCTGATCAGTGTCAGCTTCAACATGTTTCTGACACCGGGCGAGCCGATTTTTCAGATTGGATTTTTAAAGTTGACATGGGAAGGTCTGAGAACTGCCGGATTCATGGCGCTTCGCCTGATCTACCTCGTGCTCGGTTCTTCGATCATGACGCTGACGACAACGCCGAATGAGCTGACAGATGGTCTTGAGAGAAGTCTTGGATTTTTGAATAAAGTCGGAGTTCCGGTGCATGAGATTTCAATGATGATGTCGATTGCGCTTCGATTTATTCCGATTCTCATAGAAGAGACAGATAAGATCATGAAAGCGCAGATGGCGCGCGGTGCTGATTTTGAGACGGGCAACCTGATTCAGAAGGCGAAGAGTATGGTTCCGCTTCTCGTACCGCTGTTTATCTCCGCATTCCGCCGTGCGACGGATCTGGCGATGGCAATGGAAGCGCGTTGCTATCACGGTGGAGAGGGTCGAACCAAGATGAAACCTCTGAAATATGAGAAGAGAGATCGGATCGCTTATCTGGTTTATATTGTGTATCTCGTGCTTGTGATTCTTCTGAGAAAATAGGAGAGGAAGAGCAAAGAATAAAGAGCGAAGAACAAAGAGCGAAGAGAGAAAAACGAAGAGCAAAGAACAAGAGAAAACATAGACAGAAAGGCAATGCGCCTGGAATTCGGATGTCAGGGAGGACGGCAGTTTGAGTTTCAGGCGTTTGTCCTATCAGAGAAAGCGGAGATTGGGGGAAGAGAAAGCACAGGATGAAACGAATCAAACTTGTAGTGGCGTATGACGGCACGAATTACAGGGGATGGCAACTTCAGCCAAACGGAGTCACGATTGAGGAGATGCTCAATCGTGCACTCACGGATTTGTTGAGAGAGCCGATCACTGTGATTGGGGCGAGTCGGACGGATTCTGGTGTCCATGCGAGGGGAAATATCGCTGTGTTTGACACGGAAAACCGTATGGCACCGGAAAAAATCTGTTTTGCGCTGAATGCGAGACTTCCGGATGATATTCGGATTCAGTCCTCACAGGAGGTTCCGGAAGACTGGCATCCGCGCAAGGCGAATTGCACGAAGACGTATGAATATAAGATTTTAAATCGAAAGATCGCGATGCCTCTCGAGAGATTGTATGCACATTTTTGCTATTTTCCACTCGATGTGGAGCGGATGCAGGAGGCAGGCAATTATCTCGTCGGAGAGCATGATTTCAAGAGCTTTTGCACGACGCGGACGCAGGCAGAGGACACGATCAGGACGATTTACAGTCTGAGTGTCACAAAGCAGGACGACATGATCACGATTCGCATCAGCGGAAGCGGTTTCCTCTATAATATGGTGCGAATCATTGCGGGCACGCTGATGAAGGTCGGAATGGGAGTCTATCCACCGGAGCATGTGGTGACGATTCTCGAGGCGAGAGATCGCAGACAGGCCGGGCAGACTGCGGCTGCACATGGATTGACGCTTGTGAGCATGGAGTATGAGAAAGAGCTTCCAGCGTGGCATTACAGCGAAAATTTGCAGTGGAATTATGATATTTTGCAGTCCCATATCAAGGAGGAGAAACTGGCATATTTCCTTGTGGAGCGGTGTCTCGACGAGGAGTGGGAGCGTCTGCTTCGCCGGAACATCCACCATGCGTTCCAGAATGGGGCAAAGAAAGTTCTGCTGATTGATTTGGAGAAAGATCGTCTGTGCGAGGGCGATCAGTACGGGTATTACAAAATTCATGCGCTGGAACCGGAGCAGATGGGATCAGCAATGTCCTTGCTCAGCGATGAGGAAAATATGGCAATGATGGAGATCTCGTGCATGGCGGAGAGGCGTGTGGATTCGTTCCCGGCGTGGTATTGTGCTGTGGACGCAAAGGAGTAGTAATTGTACTACCGGGGCAAAGTTAAACAAAAGAGAATGGAGGGAATGTGATAGTATGGGAGAAGAGACGAAAAAAACAAGTGAAAAGACACTCAATGGATTTCAGTCGTTGCTGTTATTGGTTTTCATCGTGTGTGCAGTTGCGGTCTGCATTCGCCTGAAAACGGGCGGTCCGATGATCGGTCTCTTTGCGAGCTGGATCATCGTTTATGTATTTTGTAAGGTTTTAAAAATCAATTATGATGAGGTTGTCGGCGGTGCTTATGATGCGATCCGTGTCGTAGTTCCGACGCTGTGTCTGCTGATGGCGATCGGCGTGATGATCGGAACCTGGCTTCAGAGCGGCACGATTGCGACGATCATTGTCGGTGGTCTGAAAATGATCAATCCGACCTGGCTTCTGCCGTTGACACTGATTTTCTGTGCAGTCTTAAGCCTCGTGACCGGAACGTCCTACGGTTCTGCCGGAAGTGCCGGTGTGGCAATGATGGCAATCGGAAATGCGATGGGAATCAATCCGGGAATGGTTGCAGGAGCCGTTATCTGCGGTGCGATGTTTGGTGACAAGTTAAGTCCGCTGTCCGACACGACAAACCTTGCTCCGGCAGTTGCAGGTGCAAAGCTCAGTGATCATGTGCGCGCGATGATGTGGACAACGCTTCCGACATTTCTGATCAGCCTTGTGCTGTTCACGATTCTCGGAATCAGCCAGACCGCAGGCGGATATGAGATGGGAGATCTTGGGACTTACATTCAGGCACTTGAGGGAGAGTTTCATCTCGGTGCAGTGACTCTGCTTCCGGCAGTTGTGATCATCGTCCTGCTTCTGTGCAAGGTAAATTCGATTGTAGCACTCGGTCTTTCCGCGTTTGTAGCGGGACTCGTTTCCTTCTTCTGTCAGGGAAATACGCTTCAGAGCATCATCCGCGTGGCTTACAACGGTTACACGACCGGAATCGAGGATGCAGTTCTCAAAGCAATCCTGAACCGCGGTGGAATGAGCAGTATGATGCAGTATGTCGCAATCATCAGCTTTGCAGTCGGAATGGGCGGAATGCTTGAGAAACTTGGTGTTCTCGGAAACATCCTTAAAGTTATTACTGACCGCATCCACAACGACGGAACCCTGATCACGGCGACGCTTCTCGTCGGCTATGTGACAAGCCTGATCAGCTGTTCTCAGCCGATGGCTCACGTTCTGACCGGTCGTCTGATGGCGCCGATCTTCAAGGAGAGAGGAATTGCACCGGAGATTCTCTCGAGAAGCCTCGAGGATTCCGGAACTCTGGCAGGTCCGATGATTCCGTGGCACGGATATTGTGTATACATGGCAGGTACTTTGGGTGTGGCATGGTCCGCATTTTTCCCGTATCTGTTCCTGTTGTATCTGACGCCGTTTTTTAGTATTTTTTACGGTTTCACCGGAATCTCCATCAAGCATGTAAAAAGCGGAAAAAATGCTTGACACAAAAGGATTCGTATAATATAATGTTTAACTGTGACGTTAGGTAGAAATGCTGAAGCCAAGCCCCGGAATAGGCATTTTACAATATATGTTTTGTTTTAATTTAGATCTTTTATGTTTAACAGGAGGTTAACCAATGAAGAGTTTTATGGCTAGTCCAGCTACAGTTGAGAGAAAATGGTATGTAGTAGATGCTACCGGATATACATTAGGACGTTTGGCTTCAGAAGTAGCAAAAGTATTAAGAGGTAAGAATAAGCCGATCTACACCCCGCACATCGATTGCGGTGACTACGTAGTAGTTGTAAATGCAGACAAAGTAAAAGTAACCGGCAAGAAGCTGGATCAGAAGGTTTATTACAGCCATTCCGATTATGTTGGTGGCATGAAAGAGGCTACCCTGCGCGAGATGATGGCTAAGAAGCCGGAGCGCGTAATCGAGCTGGCAGTTAAGGGAATGCTTCCGAAGGGACCTTTGGGAAGAAGCATGATTACCAAACTTCATGTATATGCAGGCCCGGATCACGAGCAGGCAGCACAGAAGCCGGAAGTTCTGGAATTTTAATCAAAGGTACTGAAAGGAGGAAGTTATCATGGCAAACAAATATTACGGAACAGGAAGAAGAAAGAAATCTATCGCAAGAGTATATCTTGTACCGGGAACCGGTAAGATTACCATCAATAAGAGAGACATCGATCAGTATTTAGGTCTTGAGACCCTGAAGCTGGTTGTTCGTCAGCCGCTCGTAGCAACCGAGACCAGCGACAAGTTCGACGTTCTGGTTAACGTTCGTGGTGGTGGTTTTTCTGGCCAGGCTGGCGCAATCCGTCACGGTATCTCCAGAGCACTGCTTCAGGCAGACGCTGAGTATCGTCCGGTTCTGAAGAAGGCTGGATTCCTTACCAGAGACCCGAGAATGAAGGAGAGAAAGAAGTACGGCCTCAAGGCTGCACGTCGCGCACCTCAGTTCAGCAAGCGATAATCTACAGCTTAATAATGCTAAAAAAGCCCGGAAATACGCTATTTTCCGGGCTTTTTCTATTTCGATATGGAAGAGATGATCAAGCAGGCCGTTTATTTGCAGGGGGCTTATGACCGGGAACGGATGCTAAAATGAGAATAGTGAATTGGTAAGAGCTGCCTTCGGGTAGCTCTTTTTAGATGGAGGAATAAGGAATGGCGGCTACAAGACTAATTGCGCTGCATATCAATAAAGGAAAGACGGTAGCGCAATGTCTGGCTGACCGTACTGATTATTCTGAGAATGCAGCAAAGACGGAAGATGGAAAATATATCAGCGCGTATGCCTGTGACGCAAAGACCTGTGATGAAGAATTTCTGCTTTCCAAACGACAGTATGAGCATATCACCGGTAGAACCCAGGCACATGATGTGATTGCATATCAGATTCGGCAATCTTTTAAACCCGGAGAGATAACGCCAGAGGAAGCGAACAAGGTTGGGTATGAGACAGCCATGCGATTCACCAAGGGAAAACACGCATTTATCGTGGCTACCCATGTTGATCGTGCGCACATTCATAACCACATTATTTTTAATTCGACTACATTAGACTGCACCAGAAAATTCCGAGATTTTCGCTTATCTGGTCTTGCACTGGCAAGGCTCAGTGATATCGTCTGCCTGGAACATCGGTTGTCGGTCATTGTCCGGAAGCCCTATGGAGAGTGGCAGAAGAGAACGGAATACCCGGAGAAAAAATCGCAGCGAGATGAAATCTGCGAGGCCATTGATGTAGCATTGGCAAGAAAACCAAAAGACTTCCGGGAGCTGATTGGAATTTTGCAGGAAGCAGGATACGAGTATAAAGATGGAAAACAGCCTGCACTGCGGGGAAAAGGCCACGCCAGATTTGCTCGTTTCCGCTCTCTTGGTAAAGGATATTCGGTTGAAGAACTCTGCGAAGTGATTGCTGGAAATGCGGTTCATAAAAGCAAATTTGTAGAGAAAACTCGCACAAGCGCACGGTCGTCACAGGTGCATCAGAAGGCGGAGCTGTCGTTCCTTATAGATGTCCGTGCCAAAATGCAGGAGGGCAGAGGCGCGGGATATGCGCGTTGGGCGAAAGTCTTCAATCTGAAGCAGATGGCAAAAGCGATGATGTTCATGGAAGAGCGTGGAATTAAGAGCTATGCAGAGCTGAAGGAAAAGGCAGATGGAATTTCTGAAAAATGTGATGCGCTGCTGGAATCTGTAAAGGAAGATGAGGCGCGGATGTCGGAAGTGTCGGTGCTGCGGAAGCATCTAATCAATTATGCCAAGACAAAAGATGTTTTTGCCGCGTATAAAGCATCCGGCTACAATCGAGAGTTCTATGAAGCCCATCGAGATACGCTGGTCTTACGCAGCGCAGCGAAAAAGGCATTTGATGCCTATAAGAAAGAGAACGGTTCTGACAAAAAGCTCCCGCGCATCAGCGAGCTGAACACAGAGTATTCAATGCTTCTGGAACGAAAGAAAAGCTCCTATGCAGAGTACCGCAAGACCAAAGCGGAAATGCAGGATTGGCTTGTGGCGCAGAAGATTGTGCAGGAAATCCTGAAAGAGGACGAGCAGAAAAAAGAGCAGCTGCATGAGCAGGAAGTGCGGCAGGAAGAAGAAAATAGACAGAGTAGTCGATGATGGAAAGTCCGGTGCAGTGTGGGTGTAATGCTCATGCTGCACCGGGCTTTTTTCTTTGGCAGGAACTGCCGTTGAAGCATCCGGAACGGATGCGCAGCCCGATGCCGCAGGCAGCGTTCTATGGGGATTGGGGAGTTTCCCCAACAAGCAGAAAATCGCTTTCGTGTCACGAAAGCCCTGCTTGCAGAAGAGTGGATTCTAAAAAAATCGTTCAAAATTTGGAAGAACTTTCGATTGATTTTGTTCGTTTCTTGGAGTAGAATATAAATGAGAAATTTTAACTTGCTGCGAGTGACTTTAGACATCGAAAAAGAGGTTCCGTATGGATTTCATGACGATTAAGCAGGCTTCTGAAAAATGGGGCATCTGCACAAGGAGAGTACAGACATTATGCACAGAAGGGCGAATTGATGGTGCCGAGCGTTTAGGCCATCAGTGGGTCATTCCTATTAACGCCGAAAAGCCGAAGGATGCCAGAATCAAAAGCGGCAGATACATTAAAACAAAATCCGGAAATGGAGAGAACGAAGATGGAAAGAAAACCGTATAGTGCTGGAGCCGTAAAATTTTCGTTCTGGTTCATGGAATTTCGGAAAACCGTGCAGCTTTTGAGCGAGGGTAAGAGCTTTGCAGATATTAAAAAGTTGAATGAAGAGACAAACATCTATGGCGCACCGACAAAACTACGAGCGCAGCAGATTTATTCTACCGTAACAGCCCGTATCAAGACATTAGATGAAAGCTTTTACCCAATCTTTTTGAGCAGTGATCTTGCTACACAAAAATTATTTGTGTTGACTGCGGCTCTTTTGCATGACACGCTGTTCTTTGATTTTGTGTATGAAGTAGTGCGGGAAAAAATGATTCTTGGTTCCGATGAGCTGACGGATGCAGATATCCGGATATTTTTCAAAAATAAGCAGGAACAGAGTGAGAAAGTGGCTTCTCTTCAAGACTATACGCTGCGCCGTCTCGGTTCCTGCTATAAGACACAGCTTTATGAAGCAGGACTTTTAGAAAGCAACCGGGCAAACAGCACAAGAAAAATACTGAAGCCAATTCTTGATATTGCATTTGAGCATTGGCTTTATGACCATGATCTTGGCATCATGGTAAAAACACTGACGGGGGTAAGATGAAATGGATTTAAGCCAAAGACTGGACGAGATGGAGCTTGCAATCCATAAGCCGTCTTTCCGAAAAGGAACAGGCCGCGCAAATGAGGTCAACTATTGGGTGTTTGATTATCCACCGGAAAAGGAACTGGAAGTTCGGGAGCGCGTAGAGTATCTGAAAAATAAGAACGACCGGGGCGATGATGATTTTGAGCTTGTGGTCTTTGACCTGTATGATATCATCATTGACTTTTTGGAAAAGAAAAACTTCATGGAAAAGTGCTATGACTTTGAAAAAAAGCGCGGAATCGAGCGTATCGTCAAGGCAGTGACCAACTCCATGAAGGTGAATGACGATGACAGCCTGATCGTGCAATATATCAAAGAACATACGCCGGAGAATGCAGTCGTGTTCCTAACCGGTATCGGCAAGTGTTATCCGATTTTGCGCTCCCACAAGGTGCTTAACAACTTGCACCAGGCGTTTGTGCGCTGCCCGGTCGTGATGTTCTTTCCGGGAACCTATAATGAGCAGGAGCTGATCCTGTTCAATGAGATTAAAGACGATAACTATTACCGGGCATTCCGACTGGTAAAGTAATGGATGGAGGAAACAGTTATGCAGATCAAGGACATGTTCCGAAAGAAAATTGACCGTGAGATACAGGGCGTTATCATTGTCGGTCAGGGTGAAGAAACAAATGTAGCGCAGGAGCTGGAAGAGTATGTTGTGACCCGTGAGCTTCAGCGTCATTTTGCAGATTTCTTTGCAGCATATAAAAAAGGTATTCAGGGAACCACACCGAAAATGGGTGTCTGGATTTCCGGCTTCTTTGGAAGTGGTAAATCTCATTTCCTGAAAATCCTGTCCTATCTGCTTCAGAATAAACAGGTCGGAGACAAACATGCCATCGACTACTTTATCGAGGATCAGAAGATTACCAATCAGATGGTGCTGGCAGATATGCAGCTGGCAGCAAACACCCCATCGGACGTAATTCTTTTCAATATTGATTCCAAAAGCGATTCTAATGGCAAAGAAAATAAAGATGCCATTGTGAACGTATTCCTGAAGGTTTTCAATGAGATGCAGGGCTTCTGCGGTTCCATGCCGCACCTTGCTGACCTGGAGCGCAGGCTTTCCGAGGAAGGACGTTTTGAAGAGTTTAAGGAAAAGTTTGAAGAAGAGTATGGCGATCCGTGGGAAAGCTCTCGTCAGGACTTCGATTTCATTCAGGATTCCGTTGTCGATGTTCTTTCTGACATGGATTTCATGAGCGAATCAGCTGCCCGTAACTGGTGTGAGAAAGCAACCGAGGGCTACCAGATCAGCATTGAGGATTTCGCCAAGCGTGTAAAGTCCTATATTGATAAAAAAGGCAATAACCACCATGTGGTTTTCCTTGTGGATGAGATTGGCCAGTACATTGGTGATGATTCCAAACTGATGCTGAACCTTCAGACAGTGACGGAAGAACTGGGCAAGGAATGCATGGGTAAGGCTTGGGTAATCGTAACGAGCCAGCAGGATATCGACTCCATTACCAAGGTGAAAGGTAACGACTTCTCCAAGATTCAGGGACGTTTCGATACCCGTCTTTCTTTGTCCTCTGCCAATGTGGACGCTGTTATCAAAAAGCGTATTCTGGATAAGACTGAGACCGCAGCACAGAGCCTGCGTCTGCTTTATGACCAGAAAGCAACCATCATCAAAAATCTGATTGTCTTCAACGACGGTGTGGAGAAAAAACTGTACGCCAATGCAGAAGATTTTGCAGAGGTTTATCCTTTTGTTCCGTATCAGTTTAATTTGCTTGCCAGTGTGCTGACCAGTATCCGTACCCACGGTGCATCCGGCAAGCACCTGTCCGAAGGTGAACGTTCCATGCTGGCTCTGTTCAAAGAGTCTGCCATGCAGCTGATGGACGATGAGATGGGGGCAATCGTGCCGTTCTATCGGTTCTATGATGCATTGGAGAACTTCCTCGACCACAGCCACAGCAGCGTGATCATCCGCGCTTATGATAACAGCTACATCAACCCGGAAAAGAAGGAAAAAGATGTCTTTGCCATCAATGTGCTGAAGACCCTTTTCCTGATTAAATATGTTCTGGAGATCGAAGCCAACGTGGACAACATCGTCAGTCTGATGATTACCAGCATTGACGATGATCGTATTTCTCTGAAAGCACAGGTGGAGGATGCACTGAAAGTGCTGATGCGCCAGATGCTGATCCAGAAGAATGGCTCCATCTATGTATTCCTGACCGATGAGGAACAGGAAATCAACAACGAAATCGAAAAAGAAAATGTGGAGATGCCGGAGGTCATCACGAAGATTGCGGAGATGATCTATGAGGACATTTTCTCCAGCAAGAAGTATCAGTACCCAAGCTTTGGCGGACGGTATGCGTTCTCCTTCAATCAGACAGTGGATGACCGCCCCTATAAGGCAAACCAGAATTACGATATCGGCCTCCGTGTGCTGACCCCGTGGTATGAAGGCGGCACCGATGATGGTACGCTGCGCCTGCTCTCCGGCCAGGGCAAGGAAGTCCTTGTGGTTCTGCCGAATGATGATGCGTTCCTGACGGAAATGCGGGCATACTTAAAAATTGAGCGGTTCCTGCGCAAGAATACTTCTGTGCAGCTTGCCAAGTATGAGACCATTAAGGAAGCAAAGCGCGTAGAGATGCGGGAACGCAACGGTAATGCCAAGCTTTACCTGACGGAAGCTCTGAAAGAGGCTACCATCTATGTCAATGGCGATGTGCTGCACACCTCCGGCAAGGAAGTGACCAGCCGCATCAACGAGGCTATAGGCCGACTGGTGCAGACGGTTTACCATAAGCTGTCCTACATTGACGCAGCGATGGGCGAAGCAGACATCCGGAAGATGTTCAAGACCAGCAACCAGCTGTCGCTGGCACTGGGAGATACCGGAGAATCCAATGTTCACGCGCTGGATGATGTGTTGCAATTTGTGGCAGGCAACTCTCGGATGCACATGAAAACTTCTATGAAAACCATCAAGGATCGCTTTATGAAAGCACCCTATGGCTTTGTGGAAGATGACATCCATTGGCTGGTGGCACGTCTCTTTAAGCGTGGAGATCTGTCATTTACGGTCAACGGTGAGAGCGTCAATCTGAACAACCGCTCCGAAGAAGAAATCATCGGCTACATCACGAAGAAGCAGTTCGTGGATAAACTGCTGACGGAAGTGCGCGTCCGTGTGCCGGAAAACCAGAAAAAGGCCGTCCGCACCGTGATGAAAGAGCTGTTCAAGGTGGCACCGCCTGCCGATGACGAAGATACCATCATGAAGAACTTCCAGCATTACTGCGAGAATCGAATCACCGAGATCGAGCGGCTGGAACCAAAATATGAGAATTACGCCTATCCCGGAAAGGAACTTCTGGAAAAGGGCAAGAAGCGGCTTTCCGCACTGGTGCAGATTCAGGCACCGCTGGAATTCTTTAAGACTGTATTTGACGAGCAGGACGATCTGATGGATTTTGGCGAGGACTATGAGCCTATCCGTGATTTCTTTGGCAGTGAGCAGCTGACCATCTTCACCCGTGCGCTGGATATGCTGAATATCTACGAGGACAGCAAGACCTACATCGTGGATGCAGAACTGGAAGACGTGGTGGCTAAGATGCGCACCATCGTCCGGATGGCGAAGCCCTATAAGGAGATTCCGAAGCTGCCGGAGCTGCGCGAGAAGTTTATGAACTGCTATATGCGCATTCTGGAAGAGCAGGCAGAGCCGGTCAAGGATTCCATCAATCAGGATCGGAACCGTGTCTTTGAAGTGCTGAACACCAAGTCCTATAAGGATGCGAAGTTCAACCGTTATCTGGAACTGTTTAAGGAGATCATGGACGGTGCGGAGCACTGCAACAATGTCTCCACTCTGCGTAGCTATGCAGATAAGGCGGAAGCACTGAAGCTGCGCCTGCTCAATGAGATGAACGCAGAGGATATCCGTCTTGTGCAGGAAGCTGCGGCAAAGGCCGAGGCAGAGCGCAAGCGTCAGGAAGAAGAGGCGAAAAAACGCGGCGAGACCGTGAAACCGGCAGAAAAGGTCGCAGAACCGCAGCCGGTATATAAGGTGCGCACCACGAAGAATGTTTCCATCAAGACGGTTGCCAAGACTGCATCGTGGCGGTTGGAGAGTAAGGACGACGTTGATAAATACCTTGCCGCATTGCGTGAAAATCTGCTGAAAGAGATGGACGAAGATACAATCGTCAACATTGAACTATAAATGACAGGAGGATTGGCTCCATGAACAAGACAGCCATAAAGAATTTTGCGATTTGGGCGCGGAATAAGCTGATTGCAGATGTTAGCTATGATGCCCGCCTGATCGGTATTACGGAGGACGGCATTGCCAAGCCGCTGCCGCAGAGCTTCGGCGGCACTCAGTTCTTCGATATCGGCACCGCAGAACCGTATTCGATTTCCGGTGAGGCCGTGCGCCAGCGTGACAAGCTGATAGAGGTCATCCAGCAGAAGGAAAAGGATACCGACTACAAAACCGCATATCAGTATGTGATCGAGGAGGTTGCCTATACATGGTTCAACCGCCTGATCGCCATCCGTTTCATGGAGGTCAACGACTATCTGCCTTCCCATATTCGAGTGCTTTCTTCCGAGAGCGGAAAGCTGGAGCCGGATCTGGTCACAACGCCGTTTGACGCAGAGCTGCCCTTTACTGCGGAGGAAGAAGCTCAGATTTTCCAGTTGAAGCAGGACAACAAGCTGGACGAAGTGTTCCGCATCCTGTTCCTGAAACAGTGCAATGCCCTAAATGAGATTCTGCCTGCTCTGTTTGAAAAGACAAAGAACTACACCGAGCTGCTGCTCAGCTTGTCCGTCATTGACCAGGATGGCGTGGTCTATCATTTGATTCACGATATTCCGGAGGATGACTTCAACATTGAGCGCGGTGGTCAGGTGGAGATCATCGGCTGGCTGTACCAGTATTACAACACCGAGCCGAAGGCCGCTGCCTTTGCCAAGAACGGCAAGATCACCAAAGAGGAAATCCCTGCCGTGACCCAGCTGTTCACTCCGGACTGGATCGTCCGCTACATGGTGGAGAACAGCCTTGGCCGTCTGTGGGTGGAAGGACACCCGGACTGCGGCCTTAAAGAAAACTGGAAATACTATCTGGAAGAGGCACAGCAGGAGCCGGAAGTGCAGGCAAAGCTGGCTGAAATTCGTAAGGAGTACGCAGCCCTGAACCCGGAAGATATCAAGCTCATCGACCCCTGCATGGGGTCCGGCCATATCCTGGTATATGCCTTTGATGTGCTGATGCAGATTTACGAGAGTGCCGGTTACAGCCAGCGTGATGCTGCGAAGAGTATTCTGGAACATAACATCTACGGTCTGGATATTGATGACCGTGCCTATCAGTTGGCGTACTTTGCCGTGATGATGAAAGCACGGCAGTACAATCGCCGTATCTTAAACGGTGAGAACACCTGCCATGTTTATGCCATTCAGGAGAGCAACGGTATCAACCGTGCGCACCTGAAATATTTTGGTGCGGGCATGGACGATATTGAGAAGAACGCCGCCAAGATGCAGCTGGAAGGTCTGCTGGACACCCTGACCGATGCCAAGGAGTACGGCTCTATCCTCAATGTGGAGAGCTATAACTGGGATTTGCTGCGCCGGTTTGTGGCAGCGGAGGATACTGCAGGGCAGATCAGCATGGACAGTGTGGGCGTGGAAGACACTGCTGAACAGCTGAATCGACTTATCGACATTGGCGAGACCATGGCGCGGAAATACTGGGTCACCTGCACGAATCCGCCGTATAGAGCGTTATCGGATTGTTCTTATAAATTGAACGAGTTTGTAAAGAAATGCTATGAATTGGGCAAAGCAGATTTGTTCGCTTGCTTTATAGAAAAGGGATTTAAATATACAGTTCCTCATGGCTATGTGTCAATGATTACTATGGAAAGTTGGATGTTTATATCGAGCTTTGAACAGTTGAGAGATAAGATTATATATCCACATACGATTGTAAACATGGTTCATATGCCGTATTTAGGAAAGGGAGGAACTAGCTTAGGAATAAATTTTGGTACAGCTGCTTTTGTGGTAGTGAATTGTAAAATACCTAAGTATATAGCTCAGTATGAATACACTGTATATTACGAATGCGATGAAAATGGTGTCCCATTTATCTTTCCAACTATAAATGAGCGTTGGAAAACAGCGCAACAGGAGAATTTCAACAAAATTCCAGGATCACCGACAGCCTATTGGGTCAGCTCAAAAATATGTGATGTATATAACAATTCACTAGTAAAAAAATACATGGATTGCAAGTCAGGGATTATGACGGGAAGCGATTCTTATATAAGAATTTGGACTGAAGTTGCAACAACAAATCTTAAACTTGATTGTAAATCAGCGGAAGACATGGGAGAGTATCGCTGGTTCCCGTTAAATAGCGGCGGTGACTTTAGATATTATTATGGGAATAACAGCAAGGTTGTAAATCTTTGGCATGATGGTGCAGATATTATTGCGAATGTTAAGAACTTTCGTTTGCGGGATAAGTCGTACTATTTCAAAAAGGGAATAACATGGGGAAGAATTACATCCTCCAAAATTGCATTCAGAGAAGTCATAGATGGAAGCCTATTTGGAGATGCAGGACCGATTGGATTTATAGAAAAACATAGACGCTATCTACTCGGCTTTCTGTGCACGAAAGTGGCATTGTATTTTTTAGAAGCAACAAATCCAACTTTGAATTATCAGGTACGTGATATTGAAAATTTACCATTACTAATTGATGATAAAATTCATGATTCAGTTGAGCGGATTGTTGGTAATGCAATTTTTGTAGAAAAGCAAGATTGGGATTCGATGGAAGGTTCTTGGGACTTTAAGAAACACCCATTGCTCCGTAATGTCTCCACGATTTCCGAAGCTTTTACCCAGTGGCAGTCAGAATGTGACGATCGTTTTAACCAGCTGAAAGCCAACGAAGAAGAACTGAACAGCATTTTTATCGACATTTACGGCTTGAAGGATGAGCTGACCCCGGAAGTAGAAGATAAAGATGTGACTGTGCGCAAGGCTGACTTGCAGCGGGACATCAAGAGCCTGCTGAGCTATGCGGTAGGCTGTATGTTTGGCCGCTACTCGCTGGATGTGGAAGGATTGGCCTATGCAGGCGGCGAGTGGGATGGTAGTAAATACCAGAGCTATATTCCGGATGCCGACAATGTTATCCCCATCACCGATGAAGAATATCTGGACGATGATATCGTATCGCGGCTGTGCGCATGGCTGAAAGCAGTGTACGGTGCTGATACGCTGGAAGCAAACCTTGATTATATCGCAAAAGCCCTCGGCAATAAGGGCAGCACCAGCCGGGAGATCATCCGCAATTACTTCCTGAACGACTTCTTCAAGGATCACTGCCAGACTTACTCTGTCACTGGCTCCGGTAAGCGTCCGATTTACTGGCTGTTTGACAGCGGCAAGCAGAACGGCTTCAAGGCGCTGGTTTATCTGCACCGCTACACGCCGGATACCATCGGCAACCTGCGTATCGACTACCTGCACA
>OGIE01001558.1_pt1 | contig 31723 bp, 30 predicted proteins | sample 1571581 | NCBI WGS metagenome assembly OGIE01 (sample SAMEA2582021, study PRJEB24529) | metagenome | biome: Human gut stool | place: China | collected 2011 | reverse complement strand
TATACCAGCCTTTGTCTTTGGCAAACATCCGATAAGCATCAAGAATGTCAACATGTTCGCCGATGCCGAGTTTGGTGGCGTTCAGCTTTTCATCCAGGTCGGCGTTCATCTGCCGGTGGGCGGTTTCCAAACGCTGCAGTTCTTTTTCTTTGTCTTCGGCAAAAATTTTGCTGACAGCCTGACGGCGGCGGTGAATAATCGCCTGTCCCAACCCATAGCCTTTGCTCAGACTGATTCCCTTGATGCGTTCCCGTGCGGTCAGTCCGCGTTCTTTAATCAGCGTTTTTTTATAATTGGAAACCTCTTCAGAAGAGAAAACCTCAGACAAAACCATGGCAACGGTTTCCAGAATTTCGATTTCAGTCTGCGAATATTCGTGAACCTCTTTTTTCTGCACGACCAAAACGCCGATAGCCCGGTTCCAGCGAATCAGCGGAACGCCGAGAAAGGCATGATAAGCATCTTCCCCGAGTTCGGCTTTGTAGGCAAATTTCGGATGTTTGGCAGCATCGGCCGATGATAAAGAGCGGTTGTTTTTGGCCACTTCGCCGATCAGCCCTTCACCGAAACGGATAGTCAGCTTGTGTTCGGCAGTTTCGTTCAGGCCGTATGAGGCAAAAAGCTCCAGATAATTGTCATCGACGGCAAAATAAACGGAAGCCGCGTCAGAAGAAGTCTGCTCGGCAATAATACGGATGATTTTAGACAGCTTGACGGGGACTTCATCGGGGCTTTCAGTAACCTGACGCAATAATTTCAGAATGTCCATAGCCTGGTTAATGGCGGGTGACTGCATAATTTTATCCAATTGCCTAAAAAAAATTCAACTTGATTTTTTATATAATATCTATATCTTTTCATCAAGAATAATCTTATTTTATTTTAATAATTAACAGAGAAAATTATGAGTAACAATTATCAAAAAGGCGACCGTGACACCAAACCGTGGGGAACATGGGAAGTTCTGGACGCGGGCGACGGTTTCTGCGTTAAAAGAATCTGCGTAACGCCGGGAAACCTCCTTTCCCTGCAGTCACACAACTTCCGCGACGAGCACTGGATTATCATCAAAGGCGAAGCCGTTGTCACCCTGGGCGAGGACAAGCTGTTCAAAAAAGCCAATGACGCCGTCTTTATTCCGGCCAAAACCAAACACCGGATTCAAAACGACACGAACGACATGATGGAATTCATCGAAGTTCAAACCGGAGACAATCTGGACGAGAGCGACATTATCCGTTATGAGGACTCTTACGGACGAGCCGGCAAATAACTGCCCGCACGCAAGAAAACAAACAAAATAAAACCTCTGCTTTGCCGCAGAGGTTTTATTTACGGGAAAAGCTTCAGGGACGGCGCTCCCACAATTCGTTAAACAGCGGGCTGCCGGACTGATCCATCCATTCAAACATAACCATTTCACGGGTCACCACGTCCACACCGTTGCGCAGCAGACGCTGAACGCCCATAACGCTTTGCATGCCGTTGCGCGATGAACTGCTGTCAGCAACCACAAAGACATTATATCCGGCCTCGGCAAAATCAATCGCCGTCTGGAGCACACAAAGATGCGTTTCCAGTCCGGCAATAATCAGCTGTTTTTTGCCTGATTTTTCGATAGCGCGGCGGATATTGTCATTTTTGTAGCAGGAAAGCGTATCTTTTTCAAAATAGGCACCGTCATCGCCCAAAACATTTCGCAAATCAATCATGGTCGGGCCGAACTTGCTGCGATCCTGCTCGGCAATCAGAAAGGGGATACTCAGTTTTTTGGCAACATTCAGCAGCGACGCGCAGCCGTTGATTACTTCGCGGGGGCTTTCCTGCGCCGGGGCTAAGTTCTCCTGCACGTCAATAATGAGCAGGATTGAATCGTTTTTATTCATCAACATGGCAGTGACTTTCATTTATGGTTGACTAACTTTATAAAATACATGATACTGCAAGAAATTAAAATAGACCAGAAAAATAAGAAGAACTACCATGAATTTTTTAGAATTAGGCTTAAGCCCCAAGACCGTACAGGCCATTGACGAATTCGGCATCACCGAACCGACGACGGTTCAGGCTGACGTTATTCCCTCCATTTTACAAGGAAAAGACGTTTTTACGATTGCTCCGGCCGGCTGCGGCAAAACGACGTCTTATGTCTTTCCGCTGATTGATTTGATTTCCGACGGCAAAGGCAAACAGAGAAACATTCTGATTATCACCGCCGATTCAGAGCAGTCGGTGGTTGCTTCCGACCGGATGGCGATTTTCAACAAATATCATGAAATCAACGAAGCGACAATTAAGGATAAAGACGAAGACATTGACAATGAAGCCAATGTAATTATCGGGTCGCCGGATTTGCTGGTGGAACTGGTCGGCGAAGACAAGCTTGACCTGACGAAAACCAATATTCTGGTGGTGGACGACATTAATTTAATCAAAAAGAAAAAACAGCTGGGCAATCTGGAAAAAATTCTGGAAATTCTGCCGGCAGACAAACAGAACATTGTTTACACCAACCGCCGCTCCAAAGAGACACAGGGCATTTTGGACAAGATTCTGAAAGCGCCGGAAGAAATCAAAGTTGACAAAGCCAAAGAGCAGGAAGCCGAAATGACGGCGCAAAGCGCGGTTCCGGCCAAAGCGGCAAAAACTTCGGGCAGCAGCCACAATCGCCAGCCGGTTGCCGACAACGAGGCTTTGGAACTGGTGAAAAAATATAACAGTTTTAACGGCAAAACTCCGAATTTTTTAATTAACAAAGGCTTGGTGGTTAATATTGATTAATAAAAAAAGCACCTTGAAAGGTGCTTTTTTTATTACTTATTTTACCAGGGAATGTTTGTCCCCTGAATGCATTTGCGGGAATCCTGCGCGCAGGTTTCGGTGCGGTTCAAATCGTGCATCCGGTGGCGTTTGGGCGTAAATTCCCCGGCTTCGACACACCCCCACAACAACAAAAGTGCAAAAAAGGCAAATATTTTTTTCATCCGGTTTCCTTTCTAAAAGATGAGACGGAAGCAGGTATAGACAATCAAAAGCATCATCAGGCGGGCAATATGGCGCAGCCAGGGACTCCGCTCATAAGCGGCCGCACTCCGCCAGACGGCCAGCACCATTGAAATGTTATAGGCCACAAAGACAAACAGACTGGTGAGATAGCAGACGGTGTAAACGACGATGCCGGTATCCATGGTAAGCGGATTGAAATAAACCGTAAAATATTTATAGATGCTGACCCCGGCCAGTTTAGGCGCCAGCAGGCTGCCGAACAGCTTGACGACAAACAGCCCCAAGAGCGTTCCCATGACGCCGTATTTCCAGAAAGTATCACGCAGGCCGAACTCACCGGCAATTAATTTTTTATACATATAAAAAAAATCCCACCGTAAATGACACGTTTATTGCCTAGTATAGTGGGATATTTTTGCAAATAAGGCAAGAAAATTATCTGACTTTTTAGCAGTTCGCCACATTGACGGCCAAACCGCCGAGCGAGGTTTCCTTGTATTTGTTGTGCATGTCGCGCCCGGTGTCAAACATGGTTTTAATCACGCTGTCGAGCGAAACGACGTGCTGGCCGGTTCCGCGCAGGGCCAAACGGGCGGAATTGACCGCTTTGATAGCTCCCATGGCATTGCGCTCGATACAGGGAACCTGAACCAAGCCGCTTAACGGATCGCAGGTCAGTCCGAGATTGTGTTCCATGGCAATTTCGGCAGCATTTTCAACCTGTCTGTTGCTGCCGCCCATTGCGGCAACCAAACCGGCGGCAGCCATGGAGCAGGCGACACCGACTTCGCCCTGGCAGCCGACTTCGGCGCCGGAAATGGAGGCATTGGTACGATAGAGGCTGCAAATTGCCGAGGCGGTCAAAAGGAAGACTTTCACGCCTTCATCTACTTTATAAGGTGATTTGACATGGGCAAAACGCTCATAATAGCGCATGACGGCAGGAATAATTCCGGCCGATCCCATGGTCGGTGCGGTTACCACCTGGCCGCCGGAAGCATTTTCTTCGGCAACGGCGAAACCCCAAAGATTAATCCAGTCAATCATATCCAGCGGATCATAATCATTGTTGATAAATTTTTCTTCCAGCCGCTGATAAAGTTTGTGGGCACGGCGTTCAATGTTCAGACCGCCGGGCAAAATGCCCTGAGCTTTCATTCCGCGCTCAAGCGAATGCTGCATCACCCGGTTGATTTTGGCTATGCCCGCTTCCACTTCTTCTGCCGGACGCAGAGCCGTTTCATTGGCCATAACCAATTCGGCAATGGTCAGATTATGTTTTTCGCAAAGCGTCATCAACTGACTGCAGCTTTCAAAGTCGTAAGGCACCTTATAGGGCTCGCGTTCGCTGCGGGAAGCCATTTCATCCTGACGGGCAACGGTTCCGCCGCCGACCGAAAAATAGACCTCATTCAGCAAAACCCGGCCGTCAGCGTCCAGTGCTTTGAAACGCATGCCGTTGGAATGTTCGGGCAGAAATATTTCCTTTTCAAAAACAACGTTTTTATCCAAATCGAAAGGAATGGCACGCTCCTGCCCGAGGTGGAGAATTTTATCGCGTTCGACAGCATTAACATAAGGAATTTCAGGGTCGATGGCTTCGGCCTCCAGGCCCATCAGCCCGTAGACAATTGCCTTGACCGTTCCATGACCGAAACCGGTCAGAGCCAGAGAGCCGTATAAGGTTACCTCAACTTTGGCAACTTTCTCGAACAGATTTTCTTTACGCAGGTTATCCAGCCAGCGTTTGGCCGCCCGCATCGGGCCGACAGTATGCGAACTCGACGGGCCGACCCCTATCGAGAAAATCTCAAAGAAGCTGTAATACATATCTAAAAATTATCCTCAATCCATATATAGTTTTTGACGCCGAGCTCGTTTTGAACTTTGGCAATATACTGGGATTCTTTACCCCATTTGGTATATTTATCAATAAAAGCTTTGGCTTTTTCCGACGATTTTGACAACTGGACTTCAATCGTCTCTTTCAGCATGGCGTAAACAACATCATGGAACTTGTCAAAATTGATGTGCAGCTTATGCTCATCATCAAACCAGAAGGCTCCGTTATCATGCAGGAAGTTAAAATGAATCAGTTCCCCGACACGATGGGCTTCCAACGGCTGCGCTTTCAGAAACAGGCGGTAAGCGACCCAGGTGGTGTAAATTTTCTTTAAAGTTTCCTCGTCAATTACACCGGCTTTGACATATTCAGGCATAAAGGCGATGGAGACAACGTCGGCCTTTTCTTCTTCAACGGTGCTTTTATAAAGTCCGAGAGCGCGCTGATATTCATTGTCCGGCCCGAGGGAATGCCCGTTTTCGTGGCCGATGACAAACAGGTGATCAGCCTCCAAATCAAAATATTTATGCAGTTCCGGCGCAACCAGACGCTCAAGCAGTTTCCGGTTGCGTTCGGGATCGCCGCTCATACGCACCTGACGGTGATAAGCATTGCGGCGACCGCCGCCGGTTTTAATTGCCAGTTTGTCGTTGTTGGGCAGATTCTGCGCCGTGGTAATGGCGCCGCGGCACTGGGCATAATCTCCGGTCAGGGCAACAACATCAACGTCAACCATGGTTTGTTTCAATTCACCGGCGTCGGAAACCGACTGATGATATTGTCCGGCATAAGGCATTAATTTGGCCAGTTCCGGCATATGCTGCTTAAACTTGAGAATCAGATCCGTGCCTTCTTTGTTAATAATGCCGACGCGCACACCGAGCATATCTTTGGGATTGACTTCAATCTGATGTTGGTTCAGAAGTTCCAGCAAAGCGGGATTGTCGTAAACGGTCGGGGTCAGTTCATCGTCATAGCTTTCACGGCCGAGAGTAAATTCCAGCTGGTTGTTGTTTTGCAGCACGGCCCAATGCTTGTCCGCCAGCATGTCCATATCTTCGTTGTTTTGCAGCAGGGCCTGCGCCTGCCAGCCGAGATAATCTTTAAAATCTTCATCGGTGGTATAATGGGCGGCAACTTCGATTTCATTGGCCGCTTTGGAGAAAGCATCCTTGAAATATTCGGTATAGTCAATCGCCTTCAGGTTTTTGCCGTCGCGGCGCACCATGGTGCGCACGCTCAAAATCTTTTTGACTTCGTCGATTTTGCCTTCGTTGACCATTCGGGTCAAAATCTCATGGAACTCTTCAACCCCCAAATCCGCCGGATAAAAATTGCGTCCTTTGGCTCCTTTGATGCCTTTGAAAATTTCGACCGGTTCCAGGTCAATACCGTTGTGTCCTTCCACACCGTGGAAAGAGATGAAAAGTTTGAGCGCCTTGGCGGCATAAGTACTGTTTTGGGCAGCTTCTTCCAAGGCTTTTTTCATCGGCAGGTTCATCTCGTGATCCTGCTCCATCGCCACATCGTCAAAAATTTTGGCGGCAGCAACCAGATGTTCCAAAGCCTTTTTATTGCCTTCGGTCAGATTTTTATAGCCGGCAAAATCTTTGGAAACCAGTTTTACCCTGCGCATGCGGTTATTTATGATATCGTCCAGCTGCGCCTCGCTCAAAGCAATTTCGTATCCGTTAATCTTCATCATTTATCTCCACGGTTCTAAAACGATAGACCTTTATGTTATTTGACCAATAGCTGGGATTAAACCCGGCCTTTACTTTTAAATTCTTCAGAAATTCAGCCTTGTCGGGAAGCTCTTTCCAGACAGAAGGCAAGAACAGTCCCTGACGGTCGCCGTCGCGGATAATCAGGCCGTCAATTCCCGGCCTGATGCGATTCAGCAAATCAGATTCATCCCAGTAAGGCACTCGCTCAAAGCCGGTCAGAAGTGAAATTGAAAAGCGGGTGCGGGAGAGTTCTTCTTCCGTCAGCGGCGAAAAACGTCCGTCTTCCATTGCGGCGCGATACGCATTTTCGGCCAAATCATGAGCAACGGCGACATGGGGAACCACCGTTCCGACACAGCCGCGCAATTCTCCGTTTTGCTTCAGCGTTACAAAAGAAGCGCCTTTATCAAAAAGTTCGTTGCCGTAATCTTTTCGCGCGGGCGAATAGTGTTTGTGCCGAACCGCTTCGGCAAGCGAACGGCTGACAATTCGGCGCAACTGGTCTTTATAAGCCGCGGCAAACAATTTTAAATTCTCGGTTTCCCGTTCCAGCGGCGACAGTTTCGGTTTGGACGCCGGTTTTTCTCCTTCGCCAAAGCTCCAGGCTCCGTAGCCGACAACGCGCTGTTTGTCGCCGGACGTATCGCCGGAATTGAGCAGTTCAAGCATTTCCGGACGCAAAGCGGCTTCTTTGGCTATCAGCAGTGCGGCATTAATGCCGTCGGCCCCGCAGGACATGTGGTTTTCCAGTTCCGCCTGATTATTGGCAACCATATCGGCCGTGCGGCCGTCCAGTTCCCTGGCGGTTTCGTAATCGTTGTAATGAGACAGGTCTGCCGAAACGACCAGCAGCGTATCGTCTCTTTCGACCAGAGGCTCCAGAGCCTGCGCCAAAAGCCCGGGATCGACCTCTCCGTAAACGACAGGAATAATCTTAAATTTTTTCAAAACTTTTTGCAGAAAAGGCAGCTGCACTTCCAAACTGTGTTCTTCCTTGTGGGGATGATCATCAATTTTAAATCCCGGCAAAGCGGCAAGCTGCGCGGTCAACTCCCGATTAACCGGAACGGCGCCCAGCGGGGTGGCAAAGAAATCGGCCGAAGGGAGCGCCGCTCCCCGAAAAGCAACACGGTGAGACGGCCCGAGCAAAATAACGTTTTTGATTTTGGCGGCATATTTTTGCAGACGGCCGTAAGCTTTAGCCGCCGTTGAAGCCGAATAAACATAACCGGCATGCGGCACAATCAGAATTCGGGGCTGGTAATCCAACGGCGAAGCGGTATCCGCCAGATAATGCTCTACTTCGCTGTCCAGCCGGTCTTTGTCGGCGGAATAGAATATGCCGGCAACCGCCGGGTTACGATATCGGGCCAATTCGTCCTCCTTGGGCTGATAATCGGTGATGAGCCGGGAATTTGACGAGACATGCGCTCTCAGGCTGCAATAATTCAGCCACAGCACAGCAATACCCAGCAGCGCAATTATGATATAATGCGTCCGCCGTTTATAATCAATGTCGGAATTGTCTTTCATGCTCTACCCCTCTGGATGACCGGCCGTTGGACTATAAGCATAAAAGAAGTCCTTTAATATTTTGCTAATATCAGCGCCTTTTTGCGTTCTTTCTTGCCGCCAAAGCTTTCAATGTGTTTACATTGACACGGGCAATATTGTTCTTATGCGTCAAAATAACATAGGAATATGGTTTCAGGGCATAAGAACTGCCGGGCTCAAACTGTTGCACGCGGGAGGCAAATTCCTCCTGGGAACTGTCGAAAACCAGCTGCCACTTACCGCCGCCCGGAGGCGTCGGAAGTTTATAGTCAACGGTATGATAGTTGTCTCCGGAAACCATAATCATAAAATCGTCATCCCGAGGTTTGCCTTTATTATTGCTGCCGTTGAGCATATAAGCGCCGGTTTTGGCATGATAGTAATTCCAATCGGAGCCTTCCATTTCCCTGCCATCCGGCCGCAGCCAGGTAATGTCTTTCGCCCCGTTGGCTTCAACCACCTGGCCGTCAAAAAGCTGTAGATCGCTGAAAACGGGGTGGCGGCTGCGAAAGGCGTTTAACCGGCAGATGTTTAAAAACAGACGGCGTTTGCGCGGCGGCAGTTCGTCCCAGTTCAGCCAGACGGTCGCATCATCAATACAATAAGGATTATTGTTGGGGTCGGAATAACCGCGTTCATCACCGTTGCGGATCAGAGGTATCCCTTTGCTGAGAATGTTAAAAGCGATATCGCTGTTGGCCCGGCGGAACAATTCCTCTTCATTATATGACTTGGCGTAAATATCAGGACTGCCGTCCCGCCCTTCCTCCCCGTTAGGATAGGTGTTTTTCGGGTGCTGATAGGCGCCGAGCAGACTGAAACCGTCATGACTGCGTCCGGTTCCGATGACAGCGCTTTCATTGGTGTGAGGATCAACATTCGAAGAACCGGCAACCTGATTGCCGAATTGTCCGAGCAGACCGTTGCGGCTACTGAAAAATTCACCGACAAAGTTTTTGCGGCTGTCGCTCCATTCCTTGACGCCGGGAACCAGCGCCGCAAACCGCCCGCTGTAATTTCCGCCCATCGCGCTCCAGGGTTCCACATACATTTCCATACCCAGCTTTTGGGTGGCAAAGCGCAATTCCTGAATAAAGGCTCCGTCCTCCTGAAAACGTCCGTAATTATCCAATGCATTGTCGCCGCCCAAATCCCAGCGGATGCCGTCCACGCCCAGTTTGTGCATCAACAGGAGATAATTATGCAAAATGCCGCGGCCGGCCAGCGAATCAAGATTAAAGTTATTGTCGCAGCCGGTACTGTTCATAAAACGCCCGCGGTTGTCTCCGTCCGGCCGATAATAATTCGGGCTGTCCAGCAATTTAAATGACAGGGACTGATTACGTTCTCCGGTGGCGGCGTGTTCGCCGGTATGGTTAAAAACAGCGTCAACCGTCACTTTTATTCCCGCCTTATGCAGTTCACTGACGGCAGCGGCAAAATCTTCCCAATTGCCGTAACGGGGATCGACCGCAAAAAAGCAATAAGGATTATAACCCCAACTGTCGGTCCGCCCTTCCCGTTTTTGAATCTGGCAGCCGCAGCAGGTCGGAGCTATCGGCATCAGTTCAATATTATTAACCCCGAGGCGTTTGAAATAGTTCAGGGTCCATGAATCGCCCAGACCGGACAATTTGCCGCGTTTTTCCCGGGGGAGCATGGTATTCAGGTGAGAAAAGTTTTTGATATGGGTTTCATAAATGATGTCTTTGGCAATCGGAAACGACGGGCGTTTCTGCAAATGGGGATATTTTTCCGGATCAAATATCCGTTTCATGTCCACCACCACCGATTTAGGCATAACCGGAGCGCTGTCGTGCGAATTTTCGATATCAAGCAACGGAGAAGTCCACTCGTCCATGGTCTTGCTGACTTCAAAACCGTAAGGGTCAACTGCCAGTTTGGCCGGGTTAAAAAACAAACCGCGCGAGGGATCATATTCTCCATACGCGCGGTATCCATATTTTTGTCCGGGTTTAACAGCGGGGACTTCCGCCGTCCAGACATTATCGTCCCCCTTGTTCATTTTTATGCGGATTTCTTCTTTTTCATCCGGGGAAAACAAGCAGAGCTCCATTCCCGCGGCATGTTCCGACTGAACGCGGAAAACCGTTTTGTCTTTATGGTATTGAGCTCCGAGAAAAGGATAATCGGCCATTATGTCACCTGAAAAATTGTCTGTTAAAAAGAATGAATTCATCTTAGCGTTTTTTAGACAATTTTTCAAGCCTTATTTGTCTATTTAATCAGCTTCAGCGTGTGGTAAAAATCTTCAAAATTGTTGAAATAGACAATCTTGGTATCCGGGGCTCCTTCATCTCCCCAAATTGAGCGCCCTATGCGTACCGGGAGGGCATTGGCGGCTTCGGCCGATTTGCTGTCCATCGGGCTGTCACCTATCATCCATACACGTTCAGGAGTAATGTCCGCCGGAGCCAACAGACCGTCAAGAGTGTAATAAATCTGCTCGGGATAAGGCTTGTCGCGGGAGGCTTCATGACCGCAGACGACACGGGAAAACAACTGCGGATCAAACAACAGCGGCAGTTCTATTTCCATCAGACGCCGGTCTTTGTTGCTCATAATCATCATCGGAATTCCGCGGGCATGAAAAAAAGCCAGAACATCGCGCACGCCGGGAAAGGTGCTGATATGGCTGCGAACCTCACGTTTATAGATTTCAGCATAACGTTCGTAAGCGGCAACGGCATTTTCAGCCCCGAAGACAAGCGGAAAATTATCGCGAAAAGACAAATCCGGATTACGGCGGCTTTTAACCGCCTCCCAGTCAGGCAGGCCGTATTCCTTCAAAACCCGGTTGACGGACAGAACCAACGTGCTCCGGCTTTCGGCCAGCGTGTTGTCCCAGTCAAAAATAACATATTCCAGTTTTGATAAATCCAGCGTCATGGTTTCCTCTCGGGATATATAGATAAGTTCTCTTCGGCGATTTAAAAGGGCCGCAGATATGAAAAGCCCTGCCGAAGCAGGGCTGGTTTTATCTGTTTTCCAACAGCGCTGTATTCAACGCCGGTTTTTTATGGGTCAGGATGCTGATAACCTTGACCAATTCGTTTTTCAGTTCCTGGCGGGTGACCACAATATCAACCATACCGTGTTCACGCAGATATTCGGCGCGCTGGAAACCTTCCGGCAGTTTTTCGCGAATCGTCTGTTCAATCACGCGGGCCCCGGCAAAACCGATAATGCAGCCTTTTTCGGCAATGTGAACATCGCCCAGCATGGCAAAAGAAGCGGAAACGCCGCCGGTGGTCGGATCGGTCAGAACCGAAATATAAGGAATACCTTTTTCCTTCACCTGATTAATCGCCGCCGTGGTACGGGCCATCTGCATCAGGGACAAAATGCCCTCCTGCATGCGGGCGCCGCCGGAGGAAGCGACAATAATCAGCGGGTAATTATTGCGGGCAGAAACTTCAGCCGCTTTAACTATTCCCTCGCCGACGGCCATTCCCATAGAGCCGCCCATAAAAGAGAAATCCATTGCGGCGACGACGCAGGGAATGCCGCCGATGTCGCCCTGGGCAACACGGATGGCGTCATTGCTTTCGGTTGATTTGCGATAAGCCTTAAGACGGTCGGTATATCTTTTGGTGTCCTTGAATTTGAGCGGATCTTCCTTAACCTTGGGCAGAGCGATTTCATTAAACTCGCCGTCAAAAAGCATTTTCAGCCGTTTGTCAACATAGAGACGCAGATGATGGCCGCAGGAAGTGCAGACATACAGGCTTTTCTTCATTTCCTTGGAGAAGAGCATTTGACCGCAAATCGGGCATTTGACCCACAGATTGTCGGCAATCTCTTTCGGGGTGACTTTTTTTATTTTCGGACGTACGAAATCAGTTAACCAGTTCATGTTTATACCATTTCAGTTATTTGGTTTCAGCAGCTTCGCCGGTCTTCGGCTTACGGGAGAAAGCGGCCTTAAACCTTTCTTTTATTGTCGGTTTGGGTTTAGCGGCTTCGGCGGCCTTAAAGCTGTCCAGATTGGACTGCAGCCCCGAAACCTTTTCAACCAGTTTCTGCTGTTCTTTGCTCAGTTTTTTGTTTTGCTTAACCTGTTGACGCAACGCCTTGCGCACCGGGGCATAAGACATCCACATCCATACCAGGCCGAGAATAAAGCCCAACAGAATGAAGAAAACAACCGCCACGCTCAAAGATACGGTTATTTCAAAGTAAAAAGGCCAGAGGTCAAACGTCGCCAAATCATTATTCACGAATGCAAAAATCAGAATAACAATCAATATCGGCAAGCCTATCAACAGTTTCATAAAACCCATGTTCCAGCCCTTTCGCTAAAATTTCGGAATTATTTTTTCGGATTCAGCAATTCATGCAGTTGTTTTCCGGTTTTAAAATGAGGAATATTGCGTTCTTCAACCTGAACCTGTTCGCCGGTGCGGGGATTTTTGGCAACCCGGGGCGTGCGTTTACGAATCGAAAAAGCGCCAAAGCCGCGGAACTCGACACGTTCTCCGGCCGCCAGAGAGCTGATGATTTTATCAAATACGACGGCAACGATACGCTCAACGTCTTTCAGCATTAAATGGGGATTTTTATTGGCAATTCTTTCAATTAATTCAGATCTAGTCACGATAATACCTCTTTATTTTCCTTTTATTGTTATCAGCAGATAAGTTATCCGCTTTTATTCCATAAATCAATATCGCAATTTGGTAAAATGCAAAAATTTTATTATGAGTTATCCCATATTATTATTCCGGTTTCAGGAGGCCAGATGCTCAACGCCGACCGTCGTTTTGTCATTGCCGAGCTGAATATCTTCAATCCGGTCAATCCGGCGGGAAATCTTTCCAGAAGAAACCTTGATGTCGCCGATATCGCGCGAAGCCATGTCAAAATGCTTGCTCAGGCTCTCAATGCGGTCATCAAGCCGGGAAATGTCTTCAGTCAGGCTGCCGACTTCTTTCTGAATAACGCCGGCCATTTCCCGCATACGGGCGTCTTTTAATACCGCGCGCACCGTATTAAGTGTGGCCATCAGCGTGGTCGGCGAAACAATCCAGACTTTGGAACGGTAGGAGACTTCAACCACATCGGTAAAATTGGAATGCAGTTCGGCGTATATGGCTTCCGAGGGCAGAAACATCAGGGCTGATTCCGCGGTTTCGCCAGGAATAATATATTTCTCGGAAATATCTTTAATATGCTTCAGCACCGAAGCACGGAAAAAACGCTCAGCCTCAACCTTTTCGCGGTCGGTTTGGGCATTGCGGAGCGCCTGATAGCTTTCAAGCGGAAATTTGGAGTCAATCACAATCATTCCCGGCGGATTGGGCAGATTCAGCACGCAGTCGGCGCGTTTCTGATTACCGAGCACAACCTGAAAAGCATAAGCCGAGGGCGGCAATGCCGAAGTGACGAGGTCATTCAGCTGAATCTCACCGAAAGCGCCGCGCGCCTGCTTGTTGGAAAGGACTTCCTGCAGCGAGACGACCTGCTCCGACAAACTGGAAATCTTCTGCTGGGCAACATCTATCTTGGCCAGACGTTCACGCAGGTCGTGCAGCGTTTCCGTCGTTTTGGCGGTTGACTGCTGCAATCCGTCGCCGACGCTTTTGGTAACGGCCAGCAGCTTTTCATCCATTATTTTCAGCACCGACAGTTTCTGCTCGTTTATAGCTTCGGCAATACGGTTCTGAGAATTCTGATTATTTTCCGACAGCTGGGTCAGACGTCCGGCCAGCTCGGCCTGACCGCGAAACAGCGTATCCGCCAACGAAGACAACTCTTTTGAAGCACCTCGCCGCAGCAAAACAATCATATTGCCGAGCAGCAAGATGACGACCAGTCCTCCGAGCAGTCCCTCCCAGGGCAGATAAAAACTTCCGACGGTCATGGCTTTCCTTTAATTTTCCGGCAAATTGCGCCCCATGGCCAGGAACTTGGCCGTGCGCTGCTTTTTCAATTCGTCACCGCTCAACGGCAGCAGCTCCTTCAAATGTTTAAGAATGCTGTCGCCAACCTTTTCAATAGTGGTTTTGGGGTCGCGATGGGCGCCGCCGACCGGCTCTTTGATAATCTCGTCAATCACGCCGAATTTACGCAAATCCTGCGCGGTGAGTTTCAACGCTTCGGTCGCCTCCTGAACTTTATCGGCCGAACGCCATAAAATGGAAGCGCAGCCTTCGGGAGAAATAACCGAATAAATCGAGTGTTCCAGCATCAGAATCCGGTTAGCCGTGGCAATGGCAATAGCACCGCCGGAACCGCCCATACCAATAACGATTGAGATAATCGGCACATGAATCTGCAAGCATTTTTCAATTGATGAAGCAATTGCCTCGGCCTGACCGCGGGCTTCGGCGTCGATGCCGGGGAAAGCGCCGTCGGTATCGACGAATGCGATAACCGGCATATTGAATTTGTCAGCCATATCCATCAGGCGCTGTGCCTTGCGATACCCTTCCGGCTTGGCCATACCGAAATTATGTTTCATACGGGTTTCAAGATCAGAGCCCTTTTCCTGTCCGATGACAACGACGGAAATATTCTTAAAGCGGCCGATACCGCCAATCATAGCCTCATCGTCGCCAAACAGGCGGTCGCCGCAGAGCGGGGTAAAATCTTCAATCAGGGCATGAACATAATCCAAGCAGTGCGGGCGCTGGGGATGGCGGGAAACCTGAAGTTTCTGCCAAGGGGTCAGGTTAGCGTATGTCAGCTTGACCTGTTTTTCGAGTTTTTGTTCCAAACGGTTAACCTCCTGGGCGATATCGACATCCTGGTCTTTGGCCAAGAGTTTTAAACTTTCAATCTTAGCTTCGATTTCAACGATATTTTTTTCAAAATCCAAAACCAATGTATTGTTATTACTCATGGTGTTTTTTCTCTTTATAAATTTAGTCCTGCTGGTTTCTTAGCACAAAAATTTCAAAATTTCGACTATTATTTTTGTTTGTTGTTGATTTATCGCCCCCAATATCCCAAAGCAGGGCGTTTTGCAAAGATTTTAATTGAAATCTGCCGCAGATGGAATAGTATAAAGGGCAGATTTTGTTTATTAACCGGGAGTTTCCGTTTGTGTTAGCTTTAGCTTTTTTTGCCTCGGTCTTTTCAACTTTCCTGTGGTTGATTTATATGTTCATGTATTTGAAAGACAAGCTCGGCGGCATGAGTTTCGGCAGTTTGGGACTGTCGGACATTTCCTTGTATATCGCGCTGCTGGTGCTGCCGGTTCTCGTCTTGTGGATGATTTTCGGTTACGTGACCCAATATCTGAACTTCCACCGCCTGAACGACAATATGTACAGTTTGTTTAAACAGATGAAAAAGAATCTGGAATATACGGATTTAATCGCACGGATTATGCTGGAAGCCGAACAAAACGGCAAAGACGGTTTCATTCTCAATAAATTTGACCTGTTCATAACCGACATGAACGAACTGCTGGCCGAAATTATTCAGCGCGGGGCACTGGCTGCGCCCGAGCAGATAGATTCCCTGTGGGCCAAAACTCGCAACGGCGCCAAATGGGCATTCGGCAAAGTAATTATCGAAATTGACGCCAATCAGGGCAATTTCGGCAGCCGTCTGGTTCTCAAGGCCCAAAATGACAAAGTTTTGGCAGGGACGATTCTGGAATTTTGCGCCCGATATCAAAATCTGCTCGGCATTTTGGAAAAACATGACAAAGAGCGCATTTTTCTGACAATGGTCGAAACCGGAGTTTACGGCAAGGTCTATTCCATTCTTGCCCCCTGGGGCGAACAAATCCGCCGCAAGCGCGACTTCGGCGACCTCAGGGAGGAAAATGAGGAAACTTCACTGGAACCACGCCGGTTCAGCGGGCTTTCCGCTTCTGCTCCGGCAACGGAAGAAAGAGAACCTTTACGCCGCGAACTCAGACCTCAGCACGAAAACTCTTCTTTTGCCGCCGTTTCGCAAACGGAAGACGGCGACCGTAAATCGTTTATGGATATGTTCAATCCGTTTAAGCACCGCAGCCGGCCCCAAGAAGAACCGGAAACGAACGGCGACAGAGATCCCTTTTCAATGGCTCTGGAACGCAGTTTCGGCACGGCGGAAACCGACAGTGAACCGCAAACGCCGTTTGTTGACGTGCGACATGACGACGACGCCATGCCGGCGCCGGTTATCACCCGCCGTGAAGAAGAAAGAGACGACAAGGAAAGAAGCCGCTTTGCCGAAGAAAGGGAACCAGCCGTCGAAGACATAAGAAAGCAGCCGACTTTTTCGAGCATGGAGGAAACGGAAATCGGCTTTACCAATACACAGAAAACACTCAACTCCCTCAAACGGGAATGGGAGGAGATGACCGGCATTCAGCCGCGGGCGGAGACCAAACCGGAGACGGAAACCGCTTACCCGGCAGAAACAAGGAAATCCCGACTGACACAGGCAAAAGACGAAGATTATGCATATCCCTTCAGCGGATGGACGGATGAGGACAATTACAATAAATAAAAAAATCCGCCTTTGGCTGCTGAGCGGTCTGTTGCTGCTGCCGTTTCCGGCAACGGCTGAGATTATGCCGCAGATTGCTCTGTATCATCATCCCAAATACGAACATGATTTTACCCATTTCGACTATGCCGACCCGCAGGCGCGCAAAGGCGGGCGAATCGTGATGCCGGAATATGGCGGTTTTGACAATTTCAATCCGTTTATCTTTAAAGGAAATGCTACGCCGCAGGTGGCCAACCTGAGTTTGGACAGTCTGGGCATTGTTCCGGCAGACGATCCGGCGACGGTTTATCCATTGGTTGCAAAGGCCTTTGACTTGCCGGAAGACAATTCGTATGTCGGCTTTCTGCTGGATGAACGGGCCAAATTTCAAGACGGGACGCCGATTACCGCCGATGACGTTATTTTCAGCTACAAGGCTCTGACAGAAAAAGGACAGCCGCTTTATAAGGTTTATTATGCAGATGTGGAGCGGGTGGAAAAAATTAATCCGCGGGAAGTGCGCTTTTATTTCAAAAAAGGTTCGCAGAACAAAGAACTGCCGCTGATTTTGTCACAAATAAAAATTTATTCGGCCAAAGACTGGGAGGGGCTTGACTTCAGCAAACCGTCACTGCGCATTCCGCTCGGCAGCGGCCCTTACCGATTGGAAAAATATGAACCGGGACGGTATCTGGTTTTCCGGCGGAATCCGGATTACTGGGCGAAAGATTTGCCCAGCCGCAAGGGCTTTTTTAACTTTGACGAAGTTCGTTTTGACTATTATCAGGATACGACTGTCACTTTGCAGGCCCTGTTTGCCGGCAGTATAGACGTACGGGAAGAATATATTGCCAAAATCTGGGTTACCGGATATGACAACCGTCCGGTTAAAGAAGGCAGGATAATCAAACAGGAAATGGCTCATAATAACGCGGCCGTGCTGCAAATGTTTGCTTTCAACCTGCGCAAGCCCCAATTTCAGGACCGGCGTGTCCGACAGGCGATTGCACTGGCTTTTAACTTTGACTGGGCCAACGATAAACTGTTTTATAACCAGTACCGGCGCCTGTACAGTTATTTTACCAATACGGGCATGGAAGCGACCGGCCTGCCGCAAGGAAAAGAACTGGCAATTTTGAACAGATACCGGCGGCAGTTGCCGGACGAAGTTTTTACAACGGTTCCGGCAAATCCGCGGCACAAAGACTTCAAGGAAACACGGCGGCACCTGAAGGAAGCCGTCAAGTTGCTGCGGGCAGCCGGATATGACTTTGTAAACGGAAAAATGACCAATCTGAAAACCGGGGAACCACTGGCATTTGAAGTTTTAAGCAATTCGGCCAACGGCAACACCTTTACACGGGTGATGCTGCCTTTTATCAATAATCTGGCCAAAATCGGCATCAAACTGACTTTTCGCAATTTGGAAGTAAATATTTTTAAAAACCGGCTGGACAATTTTGATTTTGACATGGCGATTATCTCCTACGGCGTCAGCCGCCTGCCCGGCAACGAACAGGCCGAAATGTGGGGCAGCGCTTCAGCCGACGTCAGGGGAAGCTATAACATTATGGGCATCAAAAACCCGGTTGCCGACCAGTTAATCAAGGGGTTAATCGCAGCACAGGAAAAAGACGACTATGAAGCGTATGTGCGTGCGCTCGACAGGGTTCTGCTGACGGAAAACTATATGATTCCGCAGTGGTATTCTCCGGCTCAGCGGGTAGCTTATCACAACAAATTCATGTTTCCGCACAGCAAAGTCAAGGCCGGTTTTCAGCCGATGACATGGTGGGCCAAACCCCGGCAGGAAAGGACAACAAATGAGAAATTACATTATTAAACGCCTGCTGCTGATTCCGCTGACACTGCTGGGCATTCTGACAATCAATTTTCTGATTATCCAGACAGCACCGGGCGGACCGGTGGAACACACTCTGGCCAAATACCGCGGTTTTAACGTTGATTCAAAGTCGCAGTTTACCTCCACCGCGGCGGTAAACATGAATCAGTCGGCGGCAAAGTATCAGGGAGCGCAGGGTGTGCCCGAAGACTTAATCAAAGAGCTGGAAAAACAATTCGGATTTGACAAACCTCTGCATGAACGCTTTTGGCAAATGGTCAGTTCTTATGCCAGGTTTGATTTCGGCAAAAGCTATTATCAGGATAAATCCGTCAGCCGTCTGATTTGGGAAAGGCTGCCGGTTTCCGTTTCATTGGGACTGTGGTCAACTTTGATTATCTATCTGATTGCGCTGCCGCTGGGCATAAAAAAAGCCGTACGCGACGGAAGCGCTTTTGACGTCTGGACTTCTTTTGCGGTTATCATCGGGGCGGCTATTCCGGTTTTTCTGTTTGCGGTGTTTCTGATTGTCTTTTTTGCCGGAGGAACTTATCTGCACTGGTTTCCGCTGAGGGGGCTCACTTCCGACAACTGGGAGCAGCTTTCCCTGTTCGGCAAAATCATTGATTATTTCTGGCATATTGCCCTGCCGGTGACAGCCATGGTTATCGGAGGATTTGCCAGCCTGACCATGCTGACAAAAAATTCGTTTCTGGATGAAATCAACAAACCGTATGTTTTGACTGCCCGCGCCAAAGGCCTGAGTGAAAATCAGGTTTTATACGGGCATGTCTTTCGCAATGCAATGCTGATTGTGGTTGCCGGTTTTCCGACGCTGCTGATTAAAATGCTGTTTACCGGCTCGTTGCTGATTGAAGTTATTTTTTCACTTAACGGGTTAGGTCTGCTCGGCTACGAAGCCATTATGACCCGCGATTATCCGGTTATTTTCGGAACCTTATACATTTTTGCGCTTTTAGGCCTGCTGCTGAAATTACTCAGCGACATCACTTATTCCTTAGTTGACCCGCGCATCAATTTTTCCAGCGCCGGCAATCTCTGAACCTATCTGAGATTTCATAAAGCCCAAAACCATTCCGCGGAGTAATTTAAAATAGACAAAACGCAATTATATAACGAAAGTTATAGCGGAATATGAAATTCGTTATATCTCACAATAAATTATTGTTATTCAACAATATTTTCAATGTTACACTTTTATTAAAATTAAAATTCCACCCTTTACACAATGACAAAAATTTGTTATATTTTGTCACATCAACTAAAAAAAACATGCAGGAAGGTAAGAAAATGACATTTAATGACGACACTTATTCCTCAGTCGCAGCTAACAATTCTCATCATATTACCAAGCAAAAATTACTGAAAATCAGAGAAATCTATGAATTCTGCAAAAATGCCCAGCAAAATCTGCAAGTCCGGCATATTGTCAATGCCAAATTTGCTCAAATCGTCGAGGAGGCCGAAGAGCAGATTAAACTCTTTGCCGAAGGGAAGCTCAACATTGATAATGACGCATTGGATTTAATGAAAGAATATATTGAAGAATTCGGCCGCAACTATTATAAGCACGGCGGTCAGATGCGTTATGAATATTCTCCCGAAGCAATCAAGGCCAAAATTATGCTCGAGCAGCATCGTTATCAGACGACCCGCCGACAGGGCGCTGTTTCGGCAGAAATGTCTGAAACATTCAATTTGGATGCCATGTCACGCGGCACTGCCGATGAATTTGTTCTTCCCGACAATGAAATTTTTGAATCAGACACGGCAGAGACAGCCGCAGCTCCTATGTCGGAAGAATATTCCATGAACATTCGGGAAACAAAATCCGGCGTAAAAGAGGTCTCCGACAATACGGCTCTCCGCATACAACGGGAAACAGAAAATCCGGCCGAGACGGTTTCGGTACCAATGACGGGCGAGACTGTCGCCGAACATCCGGTTGTCGATGAAACTGAGAAAATCACGAGTGAAGAAATTCACCTTCAAGTAAACAAACCGGCAGATGATTTCGTAAAGCCGGTTCAGTCTCAGGCACCGGTTCCTTCTCAACCTAAAACGGAACATAAACCGGATAACGGAACAGCTGTCGCCTCTCAGCCGCAGGCTAAAATCGATTCTTTGGTTCGGGCAGCTAAAAAACAGTCTGCCCCCAAGACAGGCACGAAGAAAAAATCAGGAATGTCGTTTTTCAGACAGGTTAAAGAATTCTGCGGAGACGCGGCCAAGGCTTTCCGCCGCAACATCAAACGCTACGGCGTGGCTGCAGCCACATTGTTCAGCACCACCGGGGCATACAACGGTTACCCGATGAACGACAATGCGTCATATAAAGCTGCTTTAAACAGTAAGCAGATTTCTCTGCCGGATATAACGCCTGACCAGTCTGCCGGTTTAACGGCTTCATTCACACAGGCCGCAGAAGAGAACAAAAGTTATCCTGATTATGAACTGACCGATTTCGGCTTTATCAACCCTTTGCTGGAGCAAACGCTCATTAATGCCATGACACAACAGGATTCTCCGGCGGCGGAAGAAAATGTCGTTACCCTTGCCGACCTGTCTTATACCGATATTGAATTCACTGCCGAAGATCTGGCGGCGATGGTTCCCAGCCCAACAGCCATAAAGCTGGCTGAGAATGCCGAAGACGTCGCGGCCCGGATGAACTGTGAAGGCTATTGCTTCCGCGGCGCCAAAAAAGCTTTCCGCGAAACCGGATTGGGCGAAATGTACGGCCGAAGCGCTTATATGGCCAAGCGGCAACTTGACGCCAATCCGCATTTTGTCCGCATCAAAAGCCATGTCAGCAATAACACCGTGGTTCCCGATGGCGGGGTCGGCGTTTATGGACGCAGCGCCTCGCATCCGCACGGACACATCGGCATCTTCAGCGGCAACAAAGACTGTTCCAGCAAGATCCGTCGGCCGATGACCTCAACCGGCAGCTACAGCAGTTTTGACCTTTATCTGCCGGCAGATACCAGAGTTCCGGCCAGCGTTTTGAAAAAGATAAATCAGATTCAGGTGCTGGAAAAACATTATGGCGCCAAGCCGCAACCCAAGCTGATTTCTCCGTTTTTGCTGGCAATTCAGAACCTTAACAGCAACAGTTAAGACCGAGCCCTCCTCCCCGGAGGGCTTTTTTATTGTGCGGCCGCTTCCGTTTCAGGCAGAGAAAGGCCGCTTTTCAGAATATTTTCCCGGGAGAGGCGGATAATCTCCTCCTGCAAAGCGGATACCGCGGGCTCATTCAGTTCATTGACTTCCGGATGCGGCGTCAATGCGTTACGATAATACCAGTCGCCGCAATCACATTTTCCCCAGTAGCGGACATCGCCGTCATGATAAAGATTGCTTTGCAGGGTTGCTTCCAGTTTGTCCAGCAATTTAACCAGACGGCTTTCCGGGGTTACTCCCGCTTCATATTCGCTAAACAAAGCAAAAAACTGCTGATTTAACGGAGCCGGCAATACGGCACGGATAGCGGCGGCAGCTTCGGCTTCTTTTTCTTTTTTGTGCACTCTCAATTCCGGATAGCGAATCTGCGATGACAAAGAAACATCCCCGGCCAGCGCTTCCGGCAAATCATGGATTAAAGCCAGCCGCAGCAGTTCTCCGCAAGCAAACCGATTTTGCAGATAAGGGGTAAGAACCAACAGCAGGAAACACAGTTTAACAACATGGTCGGCATCGCTTTCCGGCGTTCCGTCGGACAACAGGTTATCCCGGTTAACCAGGGCCAGCTTTTCAACGATATCCATAAAGTCGGACAAAGCATCGGTTAACGGCAGACGCTGATAATTTAATTCTGACGGAATAACATTCGTTTTAACACAGCTTTTAATCATGGCCATACGGCAAATATTCAGACACTGGGCTTCCAGATGATCCAGCAGCAGTTCTTTAAGTTTGGCAAGCCACGGTTTTTCCGGGGTTTCGCTGCTCATCACGCAACGATAATACCAGTCGCCGTTCGCCCCCTCTCCCCAATAGCGGACATCGCCATAACGGCAGGCCTGAAAATCAGCCTCCAGTTTATCCAGAACATAAACAATCTGTGCTTCGCGGCTGCTTTTGTTTTCATATTCCATAAACAAGTCATAAATCCGGCTGCCGGCAGCGGCGGGCAGCATTCGGCGATAACGTTTTACGGCGGCGGTTTCGGCTTCTTTCTTCTGTTTTTTCAGTTGAGAATCCCCCTGTTGGGCAGCCAGAGGAACATCACCGCATTCGGCTTCAACCAAATCATGAACCAGAGCCAGCTCCAGCATTCTGGTCAAATCGACTTTTGTTTGCAGATAAGGAAAGACCGACATTGCCAGATAAGCCGTTTTCAAAATATGCGCGGTATCATTCTCCGGTCGGCCGTCGGATAATTTTACATCGCGTCTGACCAGACACAATTTTTCAACAATGCGATAGAAGTCGATTATTTTACGGATGTCAGAAGGCGTCATGCTTTTTCTCCCGCAAAAAAACCGCCCACAAGGAGCGGTTTTCAGTTTAAGCGTTTTTACCGATTTTGGTCTTGCCGCCGAGATAAGGCCGCAGCTTGACCGGAATATTAACCGTACCGTCCGCATTCTGGTGATTTTCAATAAACGGAACCAGAGCGCGGGGCGTTGCGATGCCGGTATTGTTCAATGTATGAACATATTTAACTTTGCCGTCGGCATTGTCGCGATAGCGCAAATTCGTCCGGCGGGCCTGCCAATCAGTGATGTTGGAGCAGGAATGGGTTTCACGATAACAGTTCTGCGAAGGAACCCAGGCCTCCAGGTCATACTGACGATATTTCGGTGCACCCATATCACCGGTGCAGATATCAAGAACCTGATAAGGAAGCTCCAAATCCTGCAAAACTTCTTCGGAGATCGCCAGAAGCTTTTTATGCCACTTGTCACTTTCGTTGACGTCATTTTTGCAGATGACAAACTGTTCGGTTTTCATAAACTGGTGAACCCGCACCAAACCGCGGGTGTCTTTTCCGGCGGCTCCGGCTTCACGACGGAAACAGGGAGAAAATCCGGCATAGAGAATCGGCAGTTCGTTCTCGCTGAGAATTTCATCGGCACGCAGGGAATTCAGAATCAATTCGGCTGTTCCCGAAAGATATAAATCATCGGCAGGCATATAATAAATCTCGTCGCGGGAAAAAGGCAGATAGCCCTGGCCGTACAAAGGCCGTTCTTTGGAGATGGAAGGTACGGTAATGACCGTAAAGCCGTGAGAACGCAGTTTGTCGAGTACCATCATGTGAATGGCCAGTTCCAACTGTGCCAAATCATTTTTAATTGCATAAGTGCGAGAACCGGAAACTTTGGCAATGCGCTCCATTTCGCTCCAGTCGTTTAACTCCATCAGCTCAATATGGTCGCGGGGGGTAAAGTCAAACTTGGTCGGCTCGCCCACCTTGCGCAGAACAACGTTGGCGCTTTCATCAGGTCCGACCGGGCAGTCCGGACTGGGATAGTTCGGCATACGCAGCATCTGCTCGTCAAACCGGGCCTGAATTTCACCCAGTTCTTCCTGCTGCTTTTTAAGTTCGTCACCGAGTTCACGGCTTTTAGCTATAATTGCGGGACGCTCTTCCGCCGAGGCTGACTTAATGGAGTTGCTCAGCCGGTTTTTCTCTTCCGCCAGAGCCTGTGACGAGGTTTTGAGTTTGTTCATTTCCAGATAGGTTGATATTAAATTATCGACGTTTTCGGAAGGGAATCCTTTTTTAGCCAGGCTTTCTTTGACTTGATTCTGATTATCGATAATATATTTAATATCCAACATGTGTATTCGTCCTATTTCATTTTATTATTAGTCAACGTTTGTAAAGAATAGCTATTTTTGAAATAAAAACAACAGAAAAGTAATGCTTCGCGCACAAAAAACGTTTAGCGAATCGGCTAAACGTTTTTACGGTTTCTTTCGGGAAAGCCCCGGAAATTTAATTTTCAGAGACGGTTCCGGTTTCTTCAAAAACCAGTTCTTTGCCGTCTGCGCCGCTCAGGGTAAGCTTTTCTCCGTCCAACTTAAAATGCTTGACCGTCGGCAAAAACTGCAGATATTCCTGCTCTGCGGTCATCAGCTCTTGCGGACCGGCCATCATGGTTGCTCCGGCAGGGCCGAAAGTTATTTTATCGCCGTCCAGCGTATAAGAACCGAAATAATTGTTAATTGCCGATTTTCCGAAAAAACGGTTTTCCTTTCCGTCGAAGCCGAGCGTAATTTCCGCATTTGCCGGAGCATTCTGCAGTTTATATTCCTTACCGACGAAACTGTCCGGAGTTTCGGCCGTGCAGGCGGCAAACAACAAAGTGCCCAAAATCAGGCTAAACAGTTTAGACATGAAAAATCTCCTTTAATAAATAACGTGCTTTTTTAAGATATACTCATATTCATAAAATACCAGCCTTAATTATTCTTTAATCGACAGCTTTAAAACGCAGCGTCTGACCGTAAATGTTTTCCAAAACCAGTTCATCCTGCGTCAGATACATTATTTTTTCGCCATAGAGGAAATCAAAATAGGCGCGTTCCGGTTTCAGCATACGCTCCGGACGTCTGAGCCGGGTGGCATTGACCGTGTCAAAAAAAATCCGCCAGGTTTCTTCTTTTTCTTCCAGCCGATAGTCTCCGTAATATTGATTAAAATAAGTGCCCCAATACTGCCCGCTTTCCTCGTCAAAGTTAAGCGTAACCGGATAACGGTGCGGACCGGTTACCAGCAGATAGGAGCTGCGCAGTTCCGGCTTTTCTCCGGCGCAGGCGCTTAAAAAAAGGCAGAACACTGCCACAAGCCACAGTCTATGCATTGACATATCCTCTTTACCAAACCGGAATTATCATAAAAGATTTTTGCAAAATAACCAAGCATAAAAAACACCCGGCACAAACCGGGTGTTTCCGTGATTAATTGTTCAGCCAGTCATAAGTTATCAGTGCCGCAAAGGTTTATTCCTTCCGGCTTAATATATATAGCGGCGGTTAGGAAGAATTGAAGAGCCGCCGGGACAGAAAAAACTTCCGTAAAAAAAAATAATTAACATTAATCATAAAATTATACTTGATTTTTTTTTGAAGGGCGTGTATGTTTCCTTTCGTTGCCGCCGCTGTAGCTCAGTGGTAGAGCACGTCATTGGTAATGACGGGGTCGCAAGTCCGATTCTTGCCAGCGGCACCATTTTTAGAAGTGCACCTTTTAAGGTGCTTTTTTTGTATGTGTTCCAAACCTTTGAATGAGTCCGATTTTGATGATTTTAAAAAAAGCAAATTTCAATAACTTATCGGACTTTTAACTCAATATTAAAAAAAATCCTATATTCTTTGTTTCAAACTTTGTTTCAAAATTAAGGATTTGATATGTACGTTCTGATTGCCTTTTTAACGCCACTTTTACACGCTTTGTCTTGTATTGTGGATGCGCATTTTTCTAATAATATTTTTAAGAAAGTGCCTTCACTCGTATTTTATGCCACAATCAGCAACATCATTATCATTCCGTTTTTATTTTTATTCGGAACCCCGATTATTCCGCCATTAGAGATTTTAGCAATATTGTTTATCATCTCATTAATCGAAGTTTGTTATCAAATTCCTTATTATCACGCACTCCGCAATATTGATACCTCGATTGTTGTGGCTTTATTCTCTTTAGGCAAAATCACCATTCCGGTATTGGCTTATTTTATCGTAAATGAAAAACTGAGCTTAATACAATATTGCGGTTTCGGAATTATTTTACTTTCCACTTTTTTGCTTAATTTTGATATCAAGAAATTAAAAATTAATATTGCATTTTTCTTGATGTTGGTCGTCTCTGTTTTATTATCCCTGTCTTCGGTATTATCCAAATATTCTCTGCAGAGTGTTGACTTTGTAACAGTTTTATTCTGGGGTTCAATTTTTGCAACATCAATCTGTTTATCTCTTTTACTTCTTCCTCAATATAGAACAGATATTGTAAGCACCTTTCCTCAATATAAAAAGAGAATCAAACTCTTTTTATCCAATGAAATTCTAAACCAAGGCGGAACTTTAACCTTAACAATAGCTTTGGCTTATCTTCCTGTTTTGGTGGTCGAATCAATCGAATCATCACAGAGTATTTTTACGCTTTTGTTAGGGTTTGTGCTTTATAAAATCTTCGGAAATCGCTTCAACGAAAACTTAACCCGCCAAGAAGTTATCAAAAAGCTCATCTCATTTATTACCATTATCATTGGTATTAATATGGTTCTGTTGTAATTAGTTAATATTGCTTCAATTTTAGCTTGATTTGTTGAAAATCCTCATAATCCTGAGTCCGATAACTGCACAGTATCGCGCACCATTTTTGAGATAGCACCTTTCAAGGTGCTTTTTTGTTATGTAAACCAAGGCTTTCCGCCAGTCCGATTTTGGTGGTTTTGGAAAAAGCATTTTTAAATGAATTATCGGACTTTTTATGCGAAAGCTAAGAAAATCAAGCCTTTTACTAAATAAAATCCCAGTCCGATAAAATAAATAAAAATAGTTGCAAAATTTTAGCCGAAATGTAACCTATATGTAAATGAAACATAGGAACGATATGTCAGGACAAACAAAAATATATATTGCTGATAATGAAGAGCTTATGAAAGAATGGGATTATGAAGCGAATGATGGCTTAAATCCTAAAGAAATAACTATTGGCAGCCATAAAAAGGTCTGGTGGAAGTGTCATAACTGTAGCTATAGATGGCTGCAAGCCGTAATGGATAGGACAAGAAAAAGAAGCCCTGCACATTGTCCTTGTTGTACAAGCCGGGTTGTTGTTAAAGGTATAAATGATTTAGCAACAAAAAATCCTGAGGTCGCTAAGGATTGGCATCCTACAAAAAATGGAAATTTAACTCCTAATATGGTAACAGTCCAATCAGATAAATTGGTATGGTGGCACTGTCCAAAATGTGGAAAGGCTTGGCAAGCAAAGGTTCGTAGCAAACGTGGATGTCCCCATTGTTTACATAGACCAACGAAAGGAACAAATGACCTTGCTACATTGCGTCCTGAAATAGCTCAAGAATGGCACCCAACTAAAAATGAAAATTTAACTCCTCAAGATGTTAAGGTATATAGTAATAAGAAAGTTTGGTGGAAATGTCCTAACAATCATGAATATCAGGCTAGAATTGGAGAACGCACAAGAAAAAACGGAACTAATTGCCCTCAATGTTATAAAGTTAACCAAACATCTTTCCCTGAACAAGTTATATATTTTTATATAAAAAAGCTTTTTCCTAATGCTATCAATCGTTATAAAGCTCCTTTTTTAGGACAAATGGAATTGGATATTTATATTCCTGAGTATTCCATAGGAATTGAATATGATGGTGAGGTTTGGCATAAACAAGAAAAAGAAAGTAGGGAGATAAAAAAGTATAAAATTTGTAAAGATAATGGTATCTATTTGATACGTTTTAAAGAAGGAGAAAAAAGAGATTACAGTAAAGTTGCGGATACTTGCTATTTCATTCCAAATTTTTCCCAAAATATGGAATTATTTGAACGATTTATAAATTATCTTTTACAGATGCTTGATTTTTCCATAGAAAAAATATTAAACAGCCATATTTTTACAAAATCATATGATATAAATATTAAAAGAGATGAATTAAAAATACGAGAGCAATATCAAACTCAAATCAAAGATTCTATAGCTGAACTGTATCCAGAAATAGCCCAAGAATGGCATCCAACAAAGAATGGGCTTTTAACACCCTATGACTGTAAGGCGGGTTCTGCATATAAAGTTTGGTGGAAATGTTCTAAATGTGGATATGAATGGAAAACATCTATCTCTAAACGGACCATAAGCGAGCATGATGCCTAAACTGTTCCAAACAAGCACCATTAAGAGGAGTAAATGATTTGGCAACATTATATTCTGATATTGCTAAAGAATGGCATCCAACAAAAAATGGAGAACTATTACCTGATGATATTCGCCCTAAAAGTAATAAAAAATATTGGTGGAAATGTTCTGTCTGCAATTTTGAATGGCAAGCAAGTGCGAATAATCGTATTGGACATCAATCTGGTTGCCCAGCATGTGCTGGAAGATGTGCTCGATTAGGAATAAATGATATTTTCACGATTAATCCTGAACTACAAAAAGAGTGGGATTATGAAGCTAATAAAGATTTAGACCCAAAGACATTGCCTCAAAGCTCACATACCAAGGTTTGGTGGAAGTGTAAACAATGTAATCATAAATGGCAAGCAGAAATTAGGCAAAGGATAAAAGGGAGCAAATGTCCATACTGTCATAATATAAAAGTTCACCAACTAAAATTATTTTAACAATTCAATCTTCCGACTCAAATCCTTAAAATCATCATAATCTTTAGTTCGATAGTCGCACAGTATCGCGCACCATTAAAAAAGCCCTCCTTTTGAGAGGGCTTTTTTAATGGCTATTATTGAATGCAGAGCAAGTCAGGCCGAGCCGAATATGAGCTGTCTCGCCGGGAAAGGCGGAAAACTGGAGGCAACCGGAGGTTGGACAGCAGGTTTGCTAAAAGAAGCCTATGACTTAACTAAAAAGTCTGTAAGTTCTGAGACCAGAAAGCGTTATGGCGGAATTGGCAATATTTTCAAAGACAGCGCAAAAGATATCGTCAATAACTGGAAGGGATTACATTATGGCTTAGAAAACAGAGGCAAATGTATCAATTGGTTAGAAAGAAAACTTCCATAATTGACGATTTTATAAATATGTGAGAATATCTCAACAGATGAACAAACCTTGAGATATTCTCACATGAAAGCTAAATTTAAATCGCTGGTTTTTTGGGCTATTTTCTTTTCCCTCCTCACATGTTTGATGTTTTTTGGGGGTTTTTTTTTAATAAATATTGAGAGCCTTTATTATTTTATGGGAAGAGCGGTTGAAATTTTGGGCTACCTATTTATTACCATATATGTCATTTTCTCAGTTCTTATTTTCACGAATAAATTTCCCAAAAAAATAAAGCAATTTGAAAAATTTAGATATTTGGCGGCAATGTTTATTCTGCTTCTCGCCGAAATTACAGTTATCGGTACAGCATTGCCAGATTTAGATTGAAGTTTATTGCAACCTCTTTCATTTTCCTTGTTAATTTCTTAAATTCTTCATACTCATCAGTCTGACAACCGCGCTGCAGGCGGTACCTTTTTTTAATATTTGACACAAGCTTAAATTGCAGATATTTTTATGCTGTCAGAATTAAACTTTATTACAGGAAAAGCCGATGAAAAGACTAAATATTTTAATGTGTTTCCTTGTTTTGACCGGGTGCGCCAGCATTATCAGAGACAATACGCAAATTGTTCCGATTCAGGCCAATGTTGAAAATGCCAAAATTGAAGTGACAAATTCTTCCGGTGCCGTTGTTTACAGCGGACAAACACCAACTACCGTTTATTTAAAATCGTCCAAATCCGGTTATTTCAACCCGGAAAAATATATTATTAAAGCCTCCAAAGACGGATATGCCACCGGTTTTACCACCATTGACTATCACGTCAGCAACTGGTACTGGTTCGGCAATATTCTTTTCGGCGGATTAATCGGCTGGTTTATCGTCGATCCGATTACCGGGGATATGTACTATCTTGATGAAGTGGCAACCGTTAATCTGACTCCCCTGCCGAAAGAGTAAAACGCCTTAACCGTGATTTCCGGCAAAACTCACCTTTTCTTAACTTCTCGGGATTAAAATGAGGGCATTATCAACTAACGGGGTTTTGAGATGACCGAGACCAAAGAAAAGAAGAACACCGCGCACGGGCCGCGCAGCCAAGAGCGGTTTAACCGCGAGGCAAAGGCTTTGCAAAAGAATCTGCAAAAACGCAAAAAACAGCAGGAAGCCAGAGAAAAACTCAAAGAAGCAGAGGACAACCAGCGGGAGAACCAACATGGACAAGATTAAAATAATCGGCGGCAACCGCCTGAACGGACAAATTTATATCAGCGGTGCCAAAAACGCGGCTTTGCCTTTGATTTGCGCCAGCCTGCTGACGGATGAGACCGTAACGCTGACGAATATGCCGATGTTATCCGACATTCGTTCAATGAATGCCCTGCTGGAACAGATGGGAACGCAAATTGACAGTTTTGACGATTTTGTTGACGGACATGCAACCAAGACTTATTCTTACCGGACGCAAAAATTCTCCAGTTTGATTGCCCCTTACGATTATGTACGCAAGATGCGCGCCTCTTATTATGTTTTGGGGCCGGTTTTGGCACGGGAAGGACATGTTGAGCTTTCGCTGCCCGGCGGCTGTGCCATCGGCGCCCGTCCGATGGACATTCACCTGTCATCGCTGGAACAGATGGGAGCCACAATCGAAATCAAAAACGGCTATGTTCATGCCGACATCAAAGGGCGTCTCAAAGGGGCACACATCACTTTTCACACCGCTTCCGTCGGCGCAACCTGCAATATCTTGATGGCGGCAACGCTGGCCGAAGGCGAAACGGTGATCGAAAATGCGGCCAAAGAACCGGAAATCGGCGATTTGATTGACCTTTTAACCGCTATGGGGGCCAAAATCGAGGGTCGTGACAGTTCAAAGCTGACCATTCAGGGCGTGGACAAGCTGCACGGTGCGCAGCATAAAGTTATCGCCGACCGGATTGAAGCCGGTTCCTATGCCATTGCCGCGGCAATTACCAACGGACGGCTGGAACTCATCAATGCTCAGGCATCTACGCTGCGAACTCCGATTGAAATTCTGCGGGCGATGGGCGTCAGCGTGGAAGAAGGCAAGGACAGCCTGTTGATTGACGCCAAAGGCAAAACGCTGACGGGACAAGATATTATGACCGACTACTATCCCGGTTTTCCGACTGATTTGCAGGCGCAGTTTATGGCTTTGATGACAGTTTCGGAAGGCGCCTCGCTGGTGACGGAAAATATTTGGGAAAACCGTTTTATGCATGTGCCCGAGCTGATGCGCATGGGAGCCAACATTAACGTACACGGGCATGCCTCAGCCATTGTGCGCGGGGTTAAGCGTCTGTCGGGCGCACCGGTTATGGCAACGGATTTGCGCGCTTCTTTCGCACTGGTGCTGGCCGGTTTGGCAGCTGAAGGCGAAACTGTCGTAAACCGTGTGTATCATTTGGATCGCGGCTATGAAAAATTAGACGAGAAGCTGCGTGCCGTCGGTGCCGATATTGAGCGGATTAAAGAAGCTGACTAAGACAGATTTTAATTGCAATTTAACTTTTAACCTTTAGAATGGTTTCCGCAGTTCAGAGAT
>OGIE01001551.1_pt1 | contig 31806 bp, 26 predicted proteins | sample 1571581 | NCBI WGS metagenome assembly OGIE01 (sample SAMEA2582021, study PRJEB24529) | metagenome | biome: Human gut stool | place: China | collected 2011 | reverse complement strand
TCAGCTGGATAGAGCAACGGCCTTCTAAGCCGTGGGTCGGGGGTTCGAATCCCTTTGGGCACATTTGAGAGAAGGATGAAACCTATCTCACATATGGTGGGTATGGCGCAGTTGGTTAGCGCGCCAGATTGTGGCTCTGGAGGCCGAGGGTTCGAGTCCCTCTATCCACCTTACCCGGGGTTGTCCCAGGGGACAAGCTTGGTGAAGAACCGATTTGAATACGGTTCGTTTAATGGGCTATCGCCAAGCGGTAAGGCACAGGGTTTTGATCCCTGCATTCGCTGGTTCGAATCCAGCTAGCCCAGCTTATAAATATGGGCCACTAGCTCAGGTGGTAGAGCACTTGACTTTTAATCAAGTTGTCCCGGGTTCGAGTCCCGGGTGGCTCATTATATTTTATTTATTCCGGCGCCGCGTATGTAGCGCCGTTTACTTTTGTAAAGAAAGGAGCTCTATGGAACAGAAAGAAAATAAGATGGGTGTGATGCCTGTCGACAGGCTTTTAATCAGTATGTCCCTGCCAATGATGATTTCCATGCTGGTGCAGGCACTTTATAACATTGTAGACAGTATCTTTGTATCAAGAATTGATGAAAATGCCCTGACAGCGGTATCGCTGGCATTTCCGTTACAGACGCTGATGATTGCCCTGGGAACCGGTACCGGTGTAGGAATCAATGCGCTTTTATCAAAGTCTCTTGGCGAGAAGGACTTTGATAAGGCAGATAAGACTGCAGAGAATGGTGTTTTCCTTGCTCTGATCAATTATGTGGTATTCTGCCTGATCGGTTTTTTCTTAACGAAGCCCTTTTATTTAAGTCAGACCAGAGATCCGCAGATCATAGAGTATGGGGTACAATATTTGAGAATCGTGTGCTGCTGTTCCTTTGGTATGTATGCACAGTTTGTGTTTGAGCGGCTCCTGCAGTCTACCGGAAAAACAGTTTATACCATGATTACCCAGAGCCTTGGGGCAGTGATTAATATCGTTCTGGATCCGATTTTTATTTTCGGATATTTCGGTGTACCCAGAATGGGCGTTGCCGGTGCGGCAATTGCAACTGTTATTGGACAGATTGTTGCAGGAACGGCTGCCTGCATCATTAACCTTAAAGCCAACACGGAAATTCATCTTCGGATTAAGGGATTCCGTCCGGATGGAAAAATCATCGGATTGATTTATGAAGTGGGTATTCCTTCTATTATTATGCAGTCGATTGGATCGGTTATGACTTATGGCATGAATAAGATTCTGCTTGGATTCAGTTCTACCGCAGCGGCAGTGTTCGGGGTGTACTTCAAGCTCCAAAGCTTCATCTTTATGCCGGTATTTGGACTGAACAACGGCATGGTGCCGATTATTGCGTATAATTATGGTGCGGGCAAGAGGGAGCGGATGATGAAGACCTTAAAACTCAGCATTCTGTATGCAGTGATTCTGATGCTGATCGGATTCCTTGTATTCCAGGTTATGCCGGACAGCCTGCTGGGACTGTTCGATGCGTCAGAAACAATGCTTGCGATCGGTCGTCCGGCACTCCGGATTATCAGCATCAGTTTTCTGCTTGCAGGCTTTTCCATTGTATGCGGTTCGATGTTCCAGGCTCTTGGAAACGGTGTGTACAGCATGCTGGTATCCATTGCCAGACAGCTGATTGTACTGCTTCCTGTAGCATATCTGCTTTCGAGGACAGGAAATATTGACATGGTATGGTGGGCATTCCCGATTGCAGAACTCGTATCCGGTGGACTAACCATATTTTTCCTTGTAAGGATTTACAGGAATGTGATTGTTCATATCAGTGAACCGGAGCATGAGACCGCTCAAGATAGTCAATCTATACAATCCGTCAGCTTATGAATGGGCATGGCTGAACTGTAACAGATAGTCCGGGGATAGTTAATAATTGTGAATCCTGAGATGGTTTAAAAATTGAGATTGACAGGAATCTGGTGGAATGATAACATAATAAAGTTCCATCAGTTATCCGCGGGTGTGGCGGAATTGGCAGACGCGCTAGATTTAGGTTCTAGTGTCCCCGACGTGCAGGTTCAAGTCCTGTCACCCGCATGAAAAAGTCTAGTGTTTACTAGACTTTTTATTTTTTGTGTTGCATTTCGTGTTGCATATACTGGTAAAAACATCATTTGCATGTTTATTGATCGTCCCGGATTGATCTGATAAAGCATGTCTGTATGGAAGAAGAGCATTTGCCTTGATGTTTTGGTGATATGAAATACATGAGACTTATTTGACGAAAGGCACATAATATAGTATTCTTAAAGTAATAGAGTTGGTTAGTTACTGCTCATACACCAGCCGGGCACCTGCAGTCAGACGGCTCAGGTACAGGTTTCAGGAAAGGGCAGTAATAACAATTGGGAGGTATAGGTATGATTTCAAAAATTTTGGGGAATTATCTTATCAGTAAGGGGAAGATTACACCGGAACAGTTAGACGATGTAATAGAAGAAATTACCAGGGTTCGTGTGAAGTTAGGGCTGATTGCAGTAGCAGAAGGGATGATTACGCAGGAACAGGCAGATAAGATCAATCGTCTGCAGGCAGTGATGGACAGGCGTTTTGGTGATATCGCGGTTATTAAGGGGTATTTGACGGAGAAGCAGGTGGACGAGCTGCTGAGACTTCAGGGAAACCCGTATCTTGCATTTGCACAGGCTCTTGAGAATCTGAACCTGATGAAGATCACAGAGCTTGACGATATTATGAGAGAATATCAGGCAGAGAATGAATTTACGAACTCCAGTATGGAGGACTTAAAGAGTGATGATGTGGATCGCGTATTACCGCTGTTTTTGCCGACAGATGCAGCAGAGTATCTGGATATGGCAGGGGTGGTACTCCGTACGATGATGCGTTGTGTTGATAATAATGTCATGCCAATGAAGGCATATTTTGATAAACAGTACCTTGCAGATAACGGTGCAATGCAGCTTGTTGAGGGCGAGAGACCGGTTACCTGTGCTTTTGCGGGAAACGGTCAGGCACTTTTACCGATTGCCTCCTGTTTCGGACATGAAGCGTTTGAAAAGGTGGATGAGGACGCTCTGGATGCTGTGGCAGAGCTGATTAACTGTATAAATGGTCTGTATGCATCGGATATGAGCCAGCAGAGAATTGAAATGGAATTATGTCCTCCGGAATTTTCCGATTCCATCAGTGGATTTTACAGCGGAAAGATGCTGGTGCTTCCACTTGAAGTATGTGGAGAGACTATACGGGTGCTTATTACCATAGGCGACAGCCTTGAAATGCGATAGAGAAAACAGGAGGAGAAATAAAAAATGGGAAAGATACTGATCGTAGATGACTCCAGAACATCCCGTAAGATGTTGAGAGAGATTTTGGAGGGCATGGGACATGAAATTGCCGGGGAGGCCACGAACGGTGAGGAAGGCTATGTCATGTATAAGGAACTCAATCCGGATCTTGTAACGCTGGATATTACCATGCCGAAGATGGATGGTATTGAAGCCCTGATGCTGATTAAGAAGTATAACGAGAATGCAGAGGCAGTGATGATTACAGCAGCAGGACAGAAGGAGAAGATGATTCAGGCAGTAAAATACGGAGCATCCGAATTTATCACGAAGCCTTATGAAAGTGATGAGGTGGAGCGTATTATTGCACAGATTCTGGATTGATTTTTCACAGGAAACAAAAGGAAAGATCCATAAGATCTTTCCTTTTTAGCAAAAAGGGAGCAGAAAGCAGATGGAACTATCAGGATTTAGTCAGATTCCGGTGTGGCTCAGAGAATTACGGGAATTGAATATGTTGTCAGTAACGATCCGGCTTCTGCTTGCTCTTCTTTCAGGAACCCTGATCGGAATTGACCGTGGAATGAAGCGTCGCGGCGCCGGAATTAAAACGCATGTACTGGTCTGTCTTGGGGCGACACTTGTTATGATGACCGGACAGTATATTGTGGATTGTTTTGGCACCAGACAGGAGGTTGCACGTCTTGGAGCGCAGGTAATCAGCGGAGTCGGCTTTTTAGGAGTCGGTACGATCATTGTAACGGGCCGGAATCAGGTAAGAGGACTCACAACGGCGGCGGGGCTCTGGGCTTGTGCCTGCATCGGACTTGCGTTGGGAATCGGGTTTTATGAAGGGGCATTTGTTATGCTGATACTCGTTCTGGTTACCTTTGTGGGGCTTGCACGGCTTGACCGGTATGTCTATATGCATTCCCGTGTGCTGGAGCTCTATATCGAGGTGGACAGTGCGAAGAGCATTGTGGAACTGCGTAAGCAGCTCCGTAAGATGGATCTGCGGATAGCAGGATTTGAAACTATGGAGACTATGATCAGGGGAGATGATACTGCGGTGATGACCAGTATTGAGCTTGCCGGTCCCCACATGCACGACTCGACGATACAGGCAATCTGTGACATTGAGGGAGTTGTTTATGTAGAGGAACTGTAAGCGCTTTTGACTTGCATTTTAAGCGTAAAAGCGTTATAGTTTTTAAGAAATACGTAATTATTCAGTATGTTCTGACTGGACAGAAATATAATGATATGAGTGTCATTTGTGCAGGAACATCTGGTAACAGGAACGGATATCATTTCAGGATATTTATGGAGGAGATTATGGCAGGACAGACGAACTTACAGAAGGATGTGCTGGTACTGAATATGGAACATCAGCTTTTGGAAATTGCACAGAACATGTTTGATAAGGAGATTGCAGAGCTTACAGATCAGGAGCTGTATTATGTGGTGCTTGTATTAACGAAGCGCCTCATGAAGGTCTCGGATGAGAATGAAGGCGAGAAGAAGGTGTTCTATATCTCTGCAGAGTTTCTCATAGGTAAGCTGCTTTCCAACAATCTGATTAATCTTGGCGTATATGACAAGATGGTGGAGATCCTTAATAAATATGGAAAGAAGCTTTCTGTGATCGAGGAGGTTGAACCGGAGCCTTCTTTGGGAAATGGCGGTCTTGGAAGACTTGCTGCCTGCTTTATGGATTCCATTGCAACGCTGGGATTACCCGGTGAGGGAATCGGATTAAATTATCATTTCGGTCTGTTTAAACAGGTGTTCCGTGATAAACTGCAGTGTGCAGAGAAGAATGAATGGATGGAGAAGGAATCCTGGCTTACCAGAACAGATATTTCCTTCGATGTCTTTTTTGGCAGGAAAAAGGTCGTTTCCCGGCTGTATGACATTGATGTTCCGGGATATGACAGTGGTGTCAATAAGCTTCGTCTCTTTGATATTGAAAGTATAGATGAGAGTCTTGTTAAAAAGGGCATCGACTTTGATAAGGAAGCCATTGAGAAAAACCTTACCTTATTCCTTTATCCGGATGATTCGGATGAGGCGGGCAATCTGCTCCGTATTTATCAGCAGTATTTCATGGTATGTAATGCGGCACAGCTGATTCTTCATGAGATGAAGGAGAAGAAGTATGATCTTCGTAAGATGTATGAGCATGCAGTCATCCAGATCAATGACACGCATCCAACCATGATTATTCCGGAGCTGATTCGTATTCTTGTGGAAGACAAGGCATTTACCATGGATGAAGCGATTGAAGTGGTAAGTAAATGCTGTGCCTATACCAATCATACGATTCTGGCAGAGGCTTTGGAGAAGTGGCCTTTAAAATACCTGGAGAAGGTCGTTCCCCAGCTTGTTCCTTATATTAAGGAGCTGGATAAGAGAGTAGCTGCGAAATACAAGGATCCGAAGGTGCAGATTATTGATAAGGATGGCAGAGTGCACATGGCACGCATCGACATCCACTATGGATTTTCTGTAAACGGTGTGGCTGCAATTCATACAGAGATTTTGAAGAATACCGAATTAAATGCGTTTTACAGGCTGTATCCCGAGAAATTCAATAATAAGACGAATGGTATCACCTTCCGTCGCTGGCTGATGAGCTGTAACCGTGAGCTGTCGACCTATCTTGCACAGACCATCGGAGACGGTTTTAAGAAGGATGCGGATAAACTGGAGAAGCTTCTTGAATATAAGGATAACCCGGAAGTGCTTGATCAGATTGAACAGATCAAAATGAACCGCAAGCAGGAGCTGGTTGCATATGTGAAGGAAAACGAAGGCGTTACTTTAAATCCGGATTCCATTTTTGATATTCAGATTAAACGGCTTCACGAGTATAAGCGTCAGCAGATGAATGCTTTATACATTATTCACAAATATCTGGAGATTAAAGCGGGTAAGAAACCGGTTCGTCCACTGACCTTTATCTTCGGAGCCAAGGCTGCACCGGCCTATATCATTGCGCAGGATATCATTCACTTACTTCTGGTGTTACAGGAAATCGTGAATAACGATCCGGATGTGAACCGGTACATGACCGTTCTGATGGTGGAAAACTACAATGTAACCTATGCAGAGAAGCTGATCCCGGCATGTGATATTTCCGAGCAGATTTCTCTTGCATCCAAGGAAGCATCCGGAACCGGCAACATGAAGTTCATGCTGAACGGTGCCGTGACGCTTGGAACCTCCGATGGTGCGAACGTTGAGATTAATGAGCTGGTTGGAGATGATAACATTTATATCTTTGGTGCGAAATCCGAAGAGGTTATTGAGCATTATGCCAAAGCTGACTATGTTTCAAAGGATTATTATGAAAAGAGTCCGGTGATTAAGGAAGCCGTGGACTTTATCGTTGGAAAGCAGGCACTGGCAGCAGGACATAAAGAGAATCTGGAACGTCTCTATAAGGAGCTTCTGAATAAAGACTGGTTTATGACACTGCTTGATCTGGAGGCATATATCAAAGAAAAGGATAAAGCATTTGCAGATTACGAAGACCGTACCAAATGGAAGAAGATGATGCTGGTAAATATTGCAAAGGCAGGCTTCTTCTCATCGGACAGAACCATTGCTGAGTACAATCGCGATATCTGGAAATTAAAATAGTTACAATAGTGTTTATATATGCTTCAGAAGAAAACAGACAAAAGAATGAATGGAATAAATGATGAAAAAAACAATAATTGTAATGCCTGTTGCGAATGAAGAAAGTACGATGGGGCAGATTCTGGATGAAATTCTGGAGCTGCCCTATGACCGTTTATACATATATCCTGTTATTGACGATTATTCAAAGGATCGTACGGAAGCGATTATACGTGAGAGGGAGAAACACAGCGATAAGGTAAAATGTATCTATTACAAAGAATCAACCGGTGTGATCAGTTGTTATCTGGAAGGCTTCCGGAGAGCTCTTGCAGATGGCGCGGAACAGATACTTGAAATGGATGGGGGCTTAAGCCACTTACCCTCTGAAATTCCGCAATTTCTGGAAAAGCTGGAGGAAGGGTATGAATGTGTCTGGGGATCACGTTTTATGAAAGGCGGTTCCATGAGGGAACAGCCTCTGTACCGGAGAATTTTAAGCGGAGGTGGAACGCTGCTTTCCAATCTGGTACTGGGAACGCGGCTTAAGGATATGACCAGTGGATTTGAGGCTTTTCAAAGGGAGATTCTGGAAAAGATGAATTTTGAAAAATTCCTTTCTACCGGACATATGTATCAGACAGAAATGAGATATTATTGCAGAAACTGCAGGACTGTTGAAGTTCCCATTCATTATGTGGGAACAGCATCCAGCCTGAAGGGAAGCTCTGTTGTGGAGGCTCTGAAAATATTATTTAAACTAAAGAAGAATGAAAGAAATATATGGAAAAAGTAAAGTATTTGATTCTGGGAGCGGGACCTGCGGGATTGACCTTTGCAAACAGATTAAAACAATCAGGTGAAGATTCTTTTCTGGTAGTGGAAAAGGAAACAGAAGCAGGAGGACTTTGCAGATCCTGTCAGGTGGATGGAAGTCCTTTTGATATTGGCGGAGGTCATTTTCTCGATGTCAGACGGCCAAAAGTGAACGAATATCTGTTCCGTTTTATGCCGGAGGAAGAATGGGAGAGGTTTGACCGTGACAGCCGGATTGTAATAGGAGAAAGAGAAATCAGTCATCCGCTGGAGGCGAATATATGGCAGATGGAACCGGAGGTTCAGGTTCAGGTGCTTTCTTCGATTGCCAGAGCCGGATGCAATAGTGACAAGCCGAAGCCGGAAAAGTTTCGTGACTGGATCACATGGAAACTGGGAGATCAGATAGCCGGGATGTATATGCTCCCCTACAATCGTAAGATGTTTGCGGATGAACTGGATGAGCTTGGAATATACTGGCTTGATAAGCTGCCTGATGTAAGCTTTGAGGATACGCTGCGTTCCTGTCTTACTCATAAGGCTTACGGGCAGCAGCCGGGACATGCCTCCTTTTATTATCCGAAAAAGTATGGTTATGGAGAGCTGTGGCTCCGTATGGCACAAGAAATTGAAGGTCATGTAAAGTATGGAACGGATGTCATTGAGCTTGATCTTAATCACAGCAGAATCAGAATGTCGGATGGAGAATATTGTGAAGCGGAAAAGATCATAACAACAATTCCCTGGAACAGCTATCAACATATCACGGGATTACCGGAGGATTTATATCTGGCAGTGAAACGATTGAAGCATAGCTCAATAGAAACCAGATATGTCGGTGATACCTTACAGACAGATGCCCAGTGGCTCTATATTCCGGATGAACAGAAGCCCTATCATCGAATTCTGATCCGGCATAATTTCTGTCAGGGAAGCAGGGGGTTCTGGCTGGAAACCCGAAAAGAGCGCGTGGACATGTATCCGGACGAAGCGCAGTTTTGTTATATGAACGAATATGCTTACCCGTTAAATACGATTGATAAACCGCAGATTATGCAACAGCTGCTTGCATTTACTTCTGAAAGACAGGTTTACGGCCTGGGAAGATGGGGAGAACACTGTCATTATAATTCAGATGTGGTTGTTGACTTAGCAATGAAACTTTCGGAGAAGATTTGTCATGGATAATAAAATTTGGTTGAAAAGAATCATAGGAAGTGTATTCGGACTGTTCGTTTTTGCAGCGGTCATGCTTGTGCTTACCCATACTGCACAGAATAGTGTTGCTACTACGCAGATTCTTCCGACGATTAACCCGGATCCTGTCTATGTGGAATGTCCGGCGGGAGAGGAAAGGGAGATTACCTGGAAGGTTAAAGAGGATTTTTCCGTCAGTGGCTTTGAGCTTCTTCTGGTTAATGTTTCTTCGGAAAGTCAGGGAATCTTTCGTATGAAAATCTGGAATTCCGAGAAAGAGCTTATATTTAATGATTCGCTTGCCGTAAATGAAATTGAGCCGGGTAAGTGGACGGTTTTTCCTGCGGAGCTTTCGTTTCAGGAAGGAGAGGAGTACCGGATTGTCATCGAGGCGGATGCAAGTGATCCCTATTTCATGCAGGTGCCGGATGGCTGGGGAGAAAAGCTTCCTTTTGAAGAAACGGTATGGGAGAATGGAGAGGCTCTTTCCTGTGGAATCTCTGTCGGAATAGAGAAGGTGGAACCTGTGCGGGTAACTTACGGAGACATTTTCTACTATTCCATTCCTGCGAGTATTCTGCTGTTGATTGTATATTTATTGCTGATATGGATTGGAAAGGAACGGTTGCTTGGATTTGTCCGAAGAATTCCTCTCAGGGAATGGATTGGAAAATACGGAAGTGATGTTTTTCTGATTCTGGTATTCGGAATGGTCTGTATATTGATCTATTCAAAAGCATATCTGAATGGAATTTACATATCCGCTGATTCCACAGGCTATCTGGAAGAAGCGGAAAACCTCGTGCAGGGCAATGGCTTTCAATATGACAGGCTTGCCGGGTATCGTTCCTGGTTTGCCAACTGGCCGATCCTTTACCCGGCATGTATTGCGGCGGTCATGCTTGTCACGAAGGTAAATGCGTATCTGGCTTCCAAAATACTGGCCATGCTGATTGTGGGTCTTTTACTTATTCTGATGCGTGTGTGTTTTCGAAAGGATGCTTGGATTTATGCACTGTGTCTTACAAATATCGGCTTTCTTGATCTGTGCTATTATACGTGGAGTGAAGTTCCCTTTATTCTTTTTTTGTCTGGCTTCGGTCTTGTGCTTGCACGGATTCTGAAGGAGGACCATCCCGGGGTGAAGTGGTATGTTCTGCTGGGCATTATGGGGATATGCAGCTTCCTGACCAGATATTTCGGAATTTATGTATGGATTGTTACCGGGGTATACATTTGTGCATTATTATGGAAATATTATAAGAAGAGGGAAAAAACCGATTTTCACAAGGCAGTCTGTCTTGGAATAACATCAGCTGTTTCCGGAATATTGAGCATGGGATATCTCATGATGAATAAGATCATGAATGGAATGGCCTCCGGAGTAAGCAGAACAATGTGGTGGGATGATTTCCAAACACTGACAGATGATCTGATCCAAAGCCTGCTGACAGAATTCTTTAATATATTTTCATTACAGATACCGGAGTATATGGAGAATTTCCCATATAGAATTAAGGTCTTTGCGGTTCTTTTCATCGTCATTCTGCTGATGATTCTGATTATGAAGAGGTGCAGGCATTTTTCATTGCAGTCGGTAATGATTACCATGGCGGTAACCTATTATATGGTGTTCATTGCCATTCGTTATGTATCGTCCATGGACACCTTTTATTTCCGATTTTTTGAACCGGCAACTTTTTTGTTGTGCATCGGAGTGATTGGACTGATCCTGCCCGATATAAAGAATGGTGGGAAGGCTTATGTTCTTGGAGGGACAGTGACGATCTGTGTGATTCTGTCGATATGGTCTGTCTTTGACAGAGAGGAATTGACAGTTCAGCAGCCGTATTATGAGGCAGTTACCGAGCAATGGGAACAGGCTTACGTAGAGATTCCACAGAAATCCGTAATTATCTTTAATGATATTGACTACCGGTCTTCCTGGTACCGCCCGGATGTAGTAGATGGAACCATAACCCCACAGGACAGTAAAGAGAGCGTAATGAAAACCTATTATGGATCCGAATATTTATGTATCCGCAGAACATTTGCTGAGGAAATGCTTTCCGCAGGTGACTACAATAAGGAGATTCAGGACTGGCTGTCACAGGGATTGGAGAACGGCACAGAGGATCAGAAATTTGTTGTCCTGCCTTTACGGTAAAAGGAACGGATGGAATGACAGGAAAATCTAAAGCTGTTCAGGAATGAAATAAGAACGGGAGAAGGGCTGCAGCATGGGATCATTCATGCTGCAGCCCTTATATTAAGTAAATATGAATTCGCGTAATTTAGAAAACGAAACTAAATTCTTTCTGCAAAGCTCATGTAATATTCTCTGCAAAACTCATTGATTCTATCTAAAATTTTCTTCATAACAGTCACCTTAACCTTTCTGTAAACAATTCTGTTACAACTTACCCAGGTACTTTTCCTGTTTGGCGGAAAAGCCTTTTAAGAGGTCCGGCCTGACTTCCTTTTGATGATTTTACTTTAACATATGTGACCTATAATGTGAAATACATATAATGACATTAATACAATACCTATAAAGTATTATACGTGCGGTTCAATAGTAGGGAAATAAATGGAAAAGATAATACAGAAAAGATAATACAGAGAACATAATATAGGAAGCCTAATACAGAATATATAATACAGGAAGCATTAAGCTCATAGGAAAGGATCCATATGGACTTGGCATGATTGTAAAGATAGAGAATTTGAAGCATTAAGTCATTAAGTCATTAAGACATTATGAGATTAAAATATTAAATATACTGTTGGACGCAGGTGTAATTATAAGAAAAATACAACATTTTGTAATAAAATGTTGCATTTTTCTGTACACTTATATTATCGACATACTCAGAAATTACTTAACCCATGAAATAAAATTTTTTAAATAAACTTTTTTAAATATTTTTCGCCACACTCAATTGCCAAAGTAAATTCTGGAAATTCTATCCTCAAGGCTGAAGTGACTTTCTCAATTGTCAAAGTAAATTCCGTGAATTCTATCCCAAAGGCTGAAGTTGCTTCGGCAAATGTAACAATTCAGCCATGGCCATTCATAAGTTGCCGGATTATACATATTAGCTAACAAATATACGTGCTTTCCGGCAACTTATTTCATGTCGGGCGTCAGCCCTATAGAAATGATTGTATAAGCTGCCCTTAGTGAGCAAGCTCCCACGGTCATCTTGCACAATCATTTCTGCATGGCTGAACTGTTAACGGTAAATTCTTCCTGCTATAGTCTGATTTTTTCAAACACCTGATCCTTATCATCCTGATCAATTCCAAGATACCGTCTGGTGATCTGGTAGGAGGAATGATTGTAAATATCCATCAGCATTGCCGGAGGTACACTTTGCTTCCATGCATGATAACCAAATGTTTTTCGCAGGGAGTGACAGCTGATATGCTCCGGCATCCCTGCATAAACGGCAGCCTGCTTTACAATCCGGTACGCCTGGTACCGGCTCAATGGCATATTTTTATATTTATAGCTTGCAAAAATAAACTCGTCTGCAGCTCTTTGATTCAGCAGGCACTGGAGTAAAGCCTGCCTTACCTCTTTATTTATGTAGATGGATGTCTGTTTGCCGGTCTTGCTTTCCATTACTTCAAGATGCCTCTTGAAGCTTTGCTTTTGCCAATCCCAGACATCGGATACCCGCAGCTGCAGAATATCTGAAATACGAAGTGCCGTATTTAATCCCAGAATAATCAGCGCATAATTACGTTTCTCCGGAATAATTTCCTGATAATACTTTTTAAACTGATTCAATTGTGTTGTTGACCTGATAGGCTGTGTTTTGCTCATATGAACTCCCTTCTCCTGTTTTCTCCGTACATTATACGCCGGCTTTTTGGACATAAATGGACGATTAAGTCAGGAAAAGTCCAAAATAGGAAGCTGTCAGGCGGTGAACTCTTGAAAGCAACTGGCTTTTTGGACATAAATGGACAAATCAAGTCAGGAAAAGTCCAAAACAGGAAGCGATCAGGCAGTGAACTCCTGAAGGCAGCTGGATTTTTGGACATAAATGGATAATTAAGCCAGGAAAAGTCCAAAACAGGAAGCTGTCAGGCAGTGAACTCCTGAAAGCAGCTGGATTTTTGGACATAAATGGACAAATCAAGTCAGGAAAAGTCCAAAACAGGAAAATATCGGGCAATAAAATTCTGAAATCATTGTTAGTGGTTTCTTGTAGTGCTGCACAATTCCTGAACCATGGCAATTCATAAGCTGCCGTATGCCACTTCATACCTATACGGTTGATATTTGGCCGGCAGCTTATTTCATTGAGGGCTTCGCCCTATAAAAAGAGAACTTCAATCAGCCTCATGTGAGCCAGCTCCCATCGGCTGGTTGAAGTTCTCTTTTTGCATGGTTCAGGAATGCAACATTTTATTACAAAGTGTTGCATTGGTTAACAACAGCCAGGAGGCTCGAAGGAGACAGGAGGTTTCTATGTTAAGACTAACGGTAAGTACGGAAGAATATCTGATGATTGGTGACAACATTAAGGTCGTATTTCTTGGAGGAACGAAGAATCATCTGCGAATTATGGTGGATGCTCCCAAGGATGTCAACATTGTACGAAGCTCCATGTTGGAGAAGCAGATCACCGATCCGGAAGAAAAGGCAGCTCTTCCTAAATACTATGCAGAACCCGAAACGGATCCCAGGTATTTAAAGAAGAAAAAGTCTAACGTCGTAATTGCTCACGGCAATCTGGAACAATAACATCGGTAATAGCCGGAAGCTTTGAATATCACAAGTCAGGGCCCGTCTTTGAAGTTCGGGTTTCCGGTTACTATAAAGCAACAAAAAGAAACTATTTACAAAGCAACTGACACAAACGGATTTGTGCCAGTATTACAAGGAGGTAATATTATGGTAGTACAACACAATTTAACAGCAATGAACTCTAACAGAATGTTAGGCGTAACCACAAAGACACAGGCTAAGTCCACCGAGAAGTTATCTTCCGGATATAAGATCAACCGTGCAGCAGATGATGCAGCAGGTCTTTCCATCAGTGAGAAGATGCGTAAGCAGATCAGAGGCTTAACACAGGCTTCCTTAAATGCGCAGGATGGTATTTCCGCAGTACAGACCGCAGAAGGTGCTTTGAACGAAGTTCAGGATATGCTACAGAGAATGAATGAGTTAGCAGTTAAGGCAGCTAACGGAACACAGTCTGAAGATGACAGAAGCTACATCCAGAACGAAATTGACCAGTTGACCACTGAAATCGACCGTGTAGCAGAGACTACCAAGTTCAATGAGACTTATCTGTTGAAGGGTGATAAAGCAGCTGCTACAAAGTATACATACTCCTATAAGGAAGACACCACTACCAATAAAGCAGAGGCTACTTTTGCTAAGGATAATACAACAGGAGCAACAGTAGCTACAAACTTTAATGCGCCTGCTTCTGCTATTGAAAAGAAATCCCAAAACGATTTTATCAATTACCTTAAGAGTACGGGTGTTAAAGTTGAAGGTGTCGACGAAGATGCAGATGGTAATGTAGATAAGACTAAATTATCTGTTACATCTAGCAGATGGTCTATTGCAGATGATGGAACTGTAACTGACAAGGAGAATAATGTTACCCTTGGAAAGTTAACTGCAACAGCAAATAAAGTTGCAAGTAGCACTGTAACTGCAAATACACTCACCGCTGCCAAGTTTACAGGTGATGCTATGAAATATTATGACAAAGACGGAAATGGAATTCCTGAAAATGCACTGGGTTCATACTTCACTTCTACTGGAACTACGGCTGATGCAAATATAGCAACAACAACTCGTACTGATGCTAAGAAAGTATATGATGCAGCAGGTAATGAAGTAACATTAAATAAGGATGATGTAGTTGCTAAAGACGATTTGGTAGGTGCACTGACCTTAACTCTTCATGTAGGTGCAGATGCGACAGCTAACAATCAGATTAGTGTAAATTTGGATGCTATGTCTGCAAAGGGATTGGGAGTAAACGGTCTTAAAGTAGACGGTACTGATGATACAAATGCTCTTGGTTCTATTGAGACTATCAAGGAAGCTATTCAGAAGGTATCCACCCAGCGTTCCGCTCTTGGTGCTGCACAGAACAGACTTGAGCACACCATCAGCAACCTCGATAACGTAGTTGAGAACACCACAAGTGCAGAAAGCCAGATCCGTGATACCGATATGGCTACTGAGATGGTTAAGTACTCCAACAACAATATCCTGTCTCAGGCAGGTCAGGCTATGTTGGCTCAGGCTAACCAGTCCAACCAGGGTGTACTTTCCTTATTACAGTAATCTTAATGAACAGAACTGTATGAGTAAAATTGCATAATTGAGTTGTAAGCAAAGGCGGTCAGGCAAAATACCTGACCGTCTTACACATTCTGACTATTCGCAAATTCCCTTTTCATTACATTTTTGCAGCAAATTCATCCATACTCGAAACCTTCGCAGCAAGCTTCAGCCATTTCTTTAAGGTATCAGGATCCTGCTCACTTAGGATCTTTTTGTGAAGTTCTTCCGGGATAACTCCATAATCCTCTAACAATTCCATAATATCTTCAATGCTGCGTTCCCGTTGTCCATCATGGTAAACCTTCTGTAACTTTTCCCATTGTTTCATATACTTCACCGTCACTTCCGCATCTTTTTTGATTTGGTTAACCATCTGCGCGATTTCTAAGGCTTCTGTCTCCTCCGGTTCGAGATCTTCCTCTGATCGTCCTCCATCAATATACTGTAGCAGCTTCCGGAGTCTTTCCGGTGGATTTCCTTCTGTTCCCTTTGTATAAAGGAAGATCGTCTGTGCACCATCCTTATAGTTCATATCCGGTTCTTCCACACAGCCGGTTCTTACCGTATAGATCATCCGGTTTAATCCGAAGGGATCATAATCGGTAATCATGATAATTAGCACATTTTTGAGATTTCCATAGCTTTTGCCGGATTTCAGACTGTGGGAATCAATTACAGCATGATAAAATCGTACCCGCTTCGGCAGGTTGTCTTTTGATTCCAGATCCTTTTTCTTCTCGGGCTCAAGGTCGTAAACGCTGGGGACACCTTCATCCTCAAAATCCAGTAAGAAGTCCGGTTCCTCTTCCTCCAGATAAACATCCAGTCGTGCTCCATGCAGATCGGTATTCTCTCCATAGTATTCCTTCTGCGGAATCACATGTAGTTTACCGACATCCCTGCCAAGGATCAGTCTCAGCAGCAGTCTGCTGAATTTCGGACCATACTTTGGATGATTCATCATTTGAAAGAATAGAAAATCGTCAATCAGATGTAGTTCATCCAGTTTCTGTTTAACATACGTGTTGTTCATTCGGTTCCTCCTTTGCGAGCAGAAACCTTCTGAAAACCCGAAAGCCATCCGTCAATCGAATATCTGAACATCTATTAACATCCATTAACATTCTGAAAAGTCCCTGCCTGCTATTGTGAAATAAAGTGAAATGGTAAAGCATAGACTTTCTGAAAATTAAGAGGGATGCCTTCTGTCCGACGAGCAGATGCATGTAAGAAAGGATGAAAATGCAATCCTTAATACCTGATTCATAGAAACTGTATACTTTGTCTGCATTATAGGAAATAACCGTCAAAGCGTCAATGGTTAAATTGTATTTTCGGCATATTGCACAGAAAATCATAAAAAAAGGAGAAAATGAGAGGGATCAAAATGCAAAATTTATTTGAAAAATTTGAAAACAGAGAAGCAGCATAATTTAAAAATCAGGTTTAAAAATCGGGAAGCAGTGTAAACTTGTCTCCCGGTTTTGTTTGTGATAAGATGTAACTGTTCTGAAGAACCATATTTCGCAGATCCCGTGCAGAAGCAGAAAGACGAGGAAGACCATGTATCAGTATCAGACCAGAATTCGTTATAGTGAATTGGATGAGTCCGGACATTTAAAGCCGGAGGCATTATTGGACTATTTTCAGGATTGTTCCACGTTTCAGTCCGAGGATCTTGGAATCGGAATCGGGTATTTAAAGAAGCGGAATATGGTGTGGGTGCTTAGCAGCTGGCAGATTGTGGCAGAGCGGTATCCATTGCTTGGAGAGACCGTGACGGTTGGAACACAGCCATATGAGTTCCGCAGCTTTATGGGCTTCCGTAATTTTATGATGGAGGATGAAGCCGGGAAACGGATTGCCTATGCGAATTCGCTGTTCAGTCTGATTGATATTGAGACAGCGCATCCTATGAGACCGACTGAGGAGATGCTTGAAAAATATGTGCTTGGTGAGAAGATCCCGATGGATTATGCTCCAAGAAAAATTACGATTCCGGATGGAGCGGTAAAGGGAGAAGAGATCCTCATTCTGCCGCATCATCTGGATGTGAACCATCATGTAAACAACGGTCAGTATGTACGGATTGCCATGGATTGTGTTCCCAAGGGACTTAAGATCCGTCAGCTGCGTGTGGAATATAAGAAGCAGGTGAGACTCCATGAGGTGCTGACTCCTTATGTGTCGCGTACAGAAACAGGCGCCTATGTTGTGGTACTGAAAAACAGGGAAGATGAGGTCTGCTGTGTGGTGGAGCTGGAATGCCGTGAAGTGTAGCGGAGGCCGGCAGTAAAATGACAGAGGATGGCCTGAAAAAACAAATGACAGAGGATGACCTGAAGAAACAAATGGCAGTGGATGACTTGGAAGAAACGAAAGCAGGTGAAATGACCTATGGTTATACTGAATGATTATCTGTATTCCGGAGATACCGTACTGCGTATTTTGCAGAAATATATGCAGGATTTACGGAAGGAAGCAAAGGAGACGCACAACGAAATTGATCTGGCGCATTGTAATTTCCTGATTCAGATCATGGAACTGTTAGAGCATAATGACTTCCTGACAGCGCAGTCCCAGAAGATCCGGGAATTCTATAAATATATGGCGAGAGAGTATCCGTATCTTTCCTTTACCTTTAAAGGAAGAATCAAATCGCTCATCCGTGCCGAAGAGAAGTTTAACGGCTATGTGGTGGAATATATTTATGATTACTATACGAAGTATCATGAATATCCTTCGGTGCCGGAATTAAAAGAAAAGCTGAACTGCTTCCGGGATCTGATTGCATACCGGATCGTGGTATCGATGCCCCGGTGTCATTTAAAGAATTCTTCGGAGCGTGAACCGGAAGAAATCCGGCATCTGTATGAAATTGCGAATGTACTTCCGAATTTTCTGGAGGAAAGGGGATTTACCGTGGAACCGACCGGAGGAGTCAAGGAGAGCCGTTCCCCATTGTTATCCGATGAAGTACGTCCCTATTACAGGGATTATATTGAGGGAGAAAATCTGGGTAATTACCGTTCCCTTCATATTACCTTTTACGATAACAGCGCAAGGTGTTACATGGAAATGCAGCTCCGGACGAAGGAAATGGATGATATTGCAGAGATTGGTTCTGCCAATCATCAGGCGTATGAAAAGCGTCAGGAGGAGTCCCGTGCCAGAAGAGATGCAATCCCGGAGGGAGAATGCATTTACTTTGATGAAGCATATGAGCGGGGAATGCTTTTGCAGAGGCTGAATTTAGCTGACGTGGATGTCAACATGTTTGCAGCCGTAAGCAATACCCTTATGAATGACGGGTGTGGCTTATTCCGCGGACGGCTGATTTTGCCGTACGAACACTTATCACGCTTCCAGAATGATCTGATTGATTAATAAGAAAGGTGACATAGATGTCAGAAGTAACCAAGAGAGCATTGGAGCAGTCCTTAAAGAATCTGCTGCTGAAAAAGCCGTTAAATAAAATTACGATTAATGATATTGCGGAGGACTGCGGAATCAACCGCATGACGTTTTACTATCATTTCAAGGATATTTATGATCTGGTGGAATGGTCGTGCCTTGAGGACGCCCAGAAGGCCCTGAAGGAAAAGAAGACCTACGACACCTGGCAGGAGGGACTGCTGCAGATCTTTTATGCAGTGAGGGAAAATAAGCCTTTTATCATGAATGTGTATCACTGCGTAGACCGGGCGCAGGTGGAGAAGTATCTGACGCCGCTTACGGATGAGCTGCTGATGGGTGTCATTGAAGAAAAGTCCAGGGGAGTGCAGGTGCGCAGTGAGGATAAGGAATTTATTGCACGGATCTTTTCCTACTGCTTTATTGGAATGATGCTCGACTGGATAAGGGATGATATGAAAGAGCAGCCTGAGATTATCGTGGACAAGCTGGCGTTGGTATTGAAGGATGCCGTAACCAATGCCATTGAGCGCATGAGAGTATGAGCGTATGATAATATGAGAATATGAGGCTCTTTGCGGAATACATCAAAACGGTTGATTTGATAAAATTTTATACAATATGAAGGCTTCTGATAAAAGTTTTATCAGGAGTCTTTTTCTGTTTATAGCAAAGGATTCGGGGCAGACTTATAATAGACTCATAACAAAGAGATACAGGAAAGAAAACAATTTCACTGTAAATCAGAAACCCATAGGAACAGGCTTACAAGATAAGCAGACAACCATTTATTCAAGGAGGTAATTGATTATGTATTATTCAGCAGGTACTTACGAAGCTTTTGCACATCCGGAGAAGCCGCAGGGCGTTGACAACAAATCCGCATATATTATAGGAACAGGCCTTGCAGGACTGACCGCAGCATTTTATCTGGTACGTGATGGCCAGATGAAGGGAGAACACATTCATTTATTGGAAAAGCTGGAGCTGGCAGGCGGAAGCTGTGACGGCCGCAAGGATATCACCAAGGGCTTTTACATGAGAGGCGGCCGTGAGATGGATAACCATTTCGAGGTTATGTGGGATGTTTTCCGTGATGTTCCTTCCATTGAAACCGAGGGCGTATCCGTATTGGATGAATATTACTGGTTAAACAAGCATGATCCGAACTATTCCCTTTGCAGAGCATCCGTAAACCGTGGTGAGGATGCCCACACCGATAAGCAGTTTAAGCTGGATAAGGAATCCGCAATGGCACTTTCCCAGCTGTTTATCACACCGGAGAAGGATCTGGAAGGAAAGAAGATTTCTGATGTGCTGCCGGATTCCTTCTGGGAGACCAACTTCTGGCTTTACTGGCAGACGATGTTCGCATTCCAGCGTTGGTCCAGTGCTTTGGAAATGAAGCGTTATCTTTGCCGTTATGTTCATCATATTGACGGACTTCCGGATTTCAGTGCACTCCGTTTTACCAAATATAACCAGTACGAGAGCATGATTCTTCCGTTGGTTAAATATCTGGAAGCACATGGCGTAACCATTGAATATGGTATGGATGTCAAAAATGTCATCATTGATACCGTTGGAGATAAGAAGATTGCAAAGCAGATCGTATATGTAAAAGACGGACAGGAACAGACGATAGATCTGATTGAAGACGATCTGGTATTTATTACCAATGGCTGCTGTACCGATACCTCCTGCTATGGCGATCAGACGCATACACCGGATTTGAGTCAGGTAAAGAATGGTGCCGGAGAGTCTTGGGATATGTGGAAAAACATTGCAGCTCAGGCAGAGCATGGTGAATATGGTAATCCGGATGCATTCTGCAGCGATGTGGATGCAACCAACTGGATGAGCGCTACGGTAGCCACCTCCAATGAAGAGATTATTCAGCACATTATGAATGTCTGCAAGCGTGATCCCAGAACCGGTAAGGTTACAACCGGTGGTATCGTAACCGTAAAGGACAGTACAGAAAACTGGTATCTGTCCTGGACCATTAACCGTCAGCCGCAGTTCAAGTCCCAGGATAAGAACATGGTGCTTGTATGGTTATATTCCCTCAATACCAATAAGCCCGGTAATTATGTACAGAAAGCAATGCGTGACTGTACCGGTGAAGAGGTTTGTCAGGAATGGCTGTATCATATCGGTGTTCCGACAGACCGCATTGAGGAACTGGCAAAGAACGCATGTAACACAACAACCTGCTTCATGCCGTATATCAATGCATTCTTCCAGCCCAGAAAATGGTCTGACCGTCCGCTGGTTGTACCGGAAGGTGCAGTAAACTTTGCATTCCTTGGACAGTTCGCAGAGACGCCGCGTGATACCATTTTCACAACCGAGTATTCGATGCGTACCGGTATGGAAGCGGTTTACACCCTGCTGAATGTAGACCGTGGTGTGCCGGAAGTCTGGGGCAGCAAGTATGATGTCCGTGAGCTCCTTCGCGCCTGCTACTATGCAATCGACAAGAAGCCGATCACCGAAATGAAGCTTTCCCTTAAGGAAAAGGAGCTTCTCCGTATCGTGCTTAAGAAGGTAAAAGGAACGGATCTTGAGATCCTGCTGAAGGAAAGCGGATTGATTGGGTAAAAAAGATAACAGGAAATGCAGGAGAAGCTTTCAGCATAAAAAGTAATGATGAGACCGGATATCTGTTGCGTGCAGATATCTGGTCTTATTACTTTTTAGGGGCATATGAATTGCAGTTGCTGCTAAAAAACCCAATTGAATGAAAAAGACTGGATGTATGAGAAGAGAAATGTGTTATATACCCAATGTCGTGGAAAGCGTTGGGTATGAATAGAGAAAAGAATAGAGAAAAGGTAAATAAAAACCCATGAAGCTATATTTTATGATAGAATGAAAATACCAAACTCAAGAGGAGGGACAATCATGGTAAAACGTGTAAAGGGATTTATGATCGCGGCATCTCTTCTTATGCTGTTGAGTGCCTGTGGTAAGGCAGAAGCAGATCTGCCAGGTACGGAGACAGAGGTACAGGTGCAGGAGGAACAGACACAGGAGGATCTGGAGGATCCGTCTGCCATGGGTAAAGAAGAAACGACCGGACAGGAAGAAGAAGGCACCGCAAAGGCAGGTGAAGATTCAGAAACATCAGCAAATTCAGAGACTACGGAGATTCCGGACGATGCCGTGATGATTCAGGATGTGACGGTACGGCTCCTTAGCGTAGAAGCGGATGAAAATATCGGACTGATGCGGAGAACCTTTGAAGCATATGGTGACCAGGCTGTGATTGAGAAAATTTTCCGGGGAAGCAATACGGTTATGGAAAAGGATGCACAGAAAGTAACTGTGACAGAAACAGCCTTTTTTAATAGTGTGGATGAAGTATGGAAGCTGTCCTGCCTTCTCGATGGAGAGGGTGCGGAATACACCTTTGAGGAAGGACAGATAACGGCGATGGAACAGAAAGAATTCACAGCAGCTACAGATAGCGGCAATCAGGCCGAAGTGATTCTGACTCCTTATGGGGTATGGATTCAGAGTGTGGACAACTGGATGGCAATGTCTGAGGCTTATCAGTTTACGGCAGAGCTTGCAGATGGAAGTGAGGATGAAATTGTAATTCTGCCGCTTACCAGAAGCCGGCAGGCACGAAGTCAGGAGATGAAGGAGCTTCCGTACCTGGGCGATGGCTATGTGCTTGGAGAAGAGCTTCAGGATGAAAATGGTGATACCCGGGGCGGCAGATTCATTTTCTTCGAAGAAGTTTCACTGGATGATGTGGTGGATGTACATATCTACCAATAAAGGGATCCATGATAAAAGATAAGATCTGATTAAAAGAAAAGAGCCAGATATTTGTCAGGGATACAGATATCTGGTTTTTATTTTGGTTCTATTTCGAGAAAAATGTAAATTATTCGTGAAAAAAAGTTGCATAAAAAATACAACATGATATAATAATGATAAAGGTGTGGGAAAACGCAATGTGGAGGAATGCGCCATGATGATCGAAGTGAGAGCAAGTAACTGCTATGCATTTGAGAAAGAAATTATCTTTTCGATGAAGGCTGATATGCGTAACAAAAAGTTTGCTGCTAATGTTCATAGAGAGAATAATTTCAATGTACTTAAAACAGCAGGCATATATGGACCGAATAATGCAGGAAAAACCTGCCTGATTAAGTGTATCAGAGCGATAAAGCGGGTGCTTTTAAATGAAAAAAGCGGACTGATGAAAAACATCTTTACAGATAGTGATATCTGCGAACTGGGCGTAACTTTTATGCAATCGGGAAGAAAATTTTCCTTTGATTTTAAGTATGATGTCCGGAAGGAAGAGTATATATATGAATCATTTTCAGAAATTTTTAAGGATCAGTATAACAATGAAAGAGAAGTGTGCTGGCTGAAAAAGGACTGTGTAAATGAGATATATCAGTGCATGGATGAAGATGTACAGGTGATGATACCGATTGTTTCCAAGAACAATCTTCTGTGCTATCTGATCGATACGAGTAAATTTCAGTATGTTCATGAGATGAAACAGATTCTCATTGGTTTTGCGGATAAAATAGATATTATTAATATGAATGATATACCAATGAAGCACACCATTGAGCTTATGAAAAACAAAAACCAGTTACAGCATAAGGTCGTCGAATTTATAAAAAATGCGGATCTTTATATGGATAATTTTGAGTATGTCGATATGGATAAGATTCAGCGGGATGTGGGGGAGGACAATGACAAGCCGGAAGAGAAGGTGCTCGATATTCCAGAGAATATTATGGATCAGATCAGGCTTGTTTCTACCTATAAAGGTATCCATGTGCCCAGTATGCTGTTTGATTCAACAGGAACCAAAAAAATTGCGGCGATTGCAAGCTATGTGATTGAAGCACTTGAGCAGGGAAGAATTCTTGTTGTGGATGAATTGGACAGCAGCATTCATTTTAAGCTTACAAGAGCGATTGTAGCAATGTTTAATAACGAATTAAATACTGGCGCACAAATGATTTTCACCGTTCATGACATTAATCTTATGGACTGCAGACGGATGTTTCGTAAGGAACAGATCTGGTTTGTGCATAAGGATGAAGAAGGAGTATATGTATATTCACTGGCAGATTTTACAGCACAGCAGGGTGTAAGAGACACAACAGATATTATGGAAAAATATCGGAAGGGAGCCTTGGGAGCTTTGCCGGATCCTGAACTGATTAACTCTCTGCTTAGTATTAAAGGAGAGGTGAAGGGAGATGCTGCCCATGCCCAATAGACTTCCACAGATTTTTGATAAGCACAAGATATGTATTATCTGTGAGGGCAATGAAGAATATGAATATCTGAATCGGTTGAAATCTCTGGGTGTGTGGAATGAGAAGTATGAAATTGCATTAGTCAATGCCGGAGGAAATGGAAACATTCCTGCAAGATATCAGGATCGATACCAGAATGCGTCAGATGAACTGGTACTTGTGTTTTGTGACACCGAAAAGAAACCATATGAACAATATGGTGACATTAAGAGAAAAATCAATGAGTTTCATGATGTTCCGAATGCTGCGGACGAAGTGATTGTTTTTGGAAACCCTTGTACCATGCAGATTATATCAAAGCATTGGACTGATGAGAATCTGAAATCTCCGGCAAAACCGGTAAATGCTCCATTGATAGAGAAATACGCCGGAGTAAGGAATTATAAAGGAAGAGCGGATCAGATCCGGGAAATTATGGAACAGGTCACTGCTGAAAATTATGCTGATATGCGTCAGAGAGTGGAGCATCTGACAACAGATGATTCTATCATTGGCAGTAGCAATTTTGGAAAGTTTATTTTATTATATTATTGGAAAGTGATGATAGTGGATGGATCGATAGAATCAACAGTAGTATAGAGTAATTTTGGTAAATACAATAAGAACAGGAGAACACTATGGGATTATTTCATTGGGGAAAGAAATTTGGAAAGGAATAAACTTATGAGGGTTATGGAATACATCAGAGAGCACCGGGAGGATGAAAATCCGTTTGAGTGCGTGATTCTGCCGGATGGAAGTGTGGATGCGCCTGTACCGTCCCACATTGAGAAGCTGGCACAGATTGCGGGAGAGGACAAGATCTCTTTAAATAAGAAGATGGAGAAAAATATGGAGCCGTTGTTTTTCATGGTGGAGTATACGGGATGTATGCTCGTCTGGGAAACAAGGGTGGTAGAACCGTCCCATCCAACGAAAGAGCAGAAAGAAACGCTGGAGCTTCTTTATGATGCAGCGATGCTTTCTCCTGGATTGAAAAAGGAGCAGGCAGGACCGGAGTATGAGGCCTGTGTCAGACGGGTGAAAGCAGATGAGTTGCCATGCATATGAGAAAATGATCCAGTGGATCATTTTTGAGGGAAGGAATTCATATCGTAACAGTTCAGCCATGCCCATTCATAAGCTGCCGGATGGTACAGATTGGCTGACAAATATACGTGTTTTCCGGCAGCTTATTTCATGTCGGGCGTCCGCCCTATAGAAATGATTGTATAAGCTGCCCTTAGTGAGCAAGCTCCCACGGTCATCTTACACAATCATTTCTGCATGACTGAACTGTAACACCCATATTGACAAGAAACCGATATACTGTTTATAATAACTTAGAACAAAGGCGTTCTTATATGCACGATAGAAATCGATGGATATGAGGATGCCTTTACGCTTTTTTACAGGGAAATTTTACAAGGAAAACAGAAAGGACACAGCTTATGAAGAAGGGTTATACGAAGGAAGACATTTTAAGAATGGTAGAAGAAGAGGACGTGGAGTTTATCCGTCTGCAGTTTACCGATATGTTCGGATGCCTGAAGAACATGGCGATTACCGTAAGCCAGTTGGAGAAGGCGCTGAACAACCAGTGTATGTTTGACGGCTCCTCCATTGAAGGGTTTGCAAGAATCGAGGAATCGGATATGTATCTTTATCCGGATCTTGATACCTTTACGATTCTGCCCTGGAGACCGCAGCCGGGAACCGTTGCAAGACTGATCTGTGATGTATACAGGAGCGATGGAACACCGTTTCAGGGAGATCCGAGACAGGTGCTGAAAAAGGCGGTTGCCCATGCGGCAGAGCTTGGCTATGAGTTCGAGGTCGGACCTGAGTGTGAATTCTTTTTATTTAATGTAGATGAAAACGGAAGACCGAGCACAGAATCCTATGAGCAGGCAGGCTATTTTGATCTGGATCCGCAGGAAATCGGTGAAAATGCAAGACGTGACATGGTTTTAACCTTGGAGGATATGGGACTTGGTGTGGAAGCTTCCCATCATGAGGCAGCTCCTGCCCAGCATGAAATTGATCTGAAATATGATGAAGCAATTTCAACAGCGGATAATCTGATGACCTTTAAGATGGCAGTCAAGACGATTGCAAAGCGTCATGGACTGCATGCGACCTTTATGCCCAAGCCGAAGTTCGGCATTAACGGCTCCGGTATGCATATCAATATGTCCCTGAATCGTGACGGACAGAACATCTTTAATGACCCGTCCGGTGAACTGGGATTAAGTAAAGAAGCTTATTATTTTATGGGTGGAATCATCCGTCATATGAAGGGGATGACCCTGATTACCAATCCGCTTGTAAATTCCTATAAAAGACTGGTGCCCGGATATGAAGCACCGGTTTATATTGCGTGGAGTGCAAGCAACCGGAGTCTGGCTGTGCGTGTGCCGTTTGCACAGGGGGCAGGAAGCCGTATTGAGCTCCGGTGTCCGGATCCGGCAGCCAACCCTTATCTGGCACTTGCCGTATGTCTGGAAGCAGGACTCCAGGGAATTATTGAAAAGATTGAACCTCCGAAGAGCGTAGACTGTAATATTTTTGCCATGAGTGAGGAAGAAAAGGCAGCGAAGAATATTGAAGCTGTGCCGGATTCACTGGATGAGGCGATGGAGGAATTCGAAAAGGATACCTTCGTGCAGGAGATTTTAGGAGAGCACATGGCGAAGAAATATCTGGCAGTGAAGAAGCAGGAATGGGCAGAATACCGTGAACAGATTACCGACTGGGAGACGAAGAAATATCTGAACCAATTCTAGAGGGGAGATCCGGAGATGGGTAATATTATCATTACATTTCTCAGGATAAATGATGCTCAGAATATCAGGAATATTCTTGTCCGAAACGGATGGGGCAATGTCAGTATCTGTACATCGGGAGCCGGAACCCTTGCCATGGCCGATCAGTTGGAGAGTGGTGTGGTCATCTGTGGATACCGTCTTCCGGATATGGCATATATGCAGCTCAAGGAGGATCTTCCGGCAGGCTTTCAGATGCTTCTCATTGCATCAAACAGTGTTATGACAGGGGCGTCTTCTGCTGAGGTGACGCATATGGAAACACCGCTCAAGGTACAGGAGCTGATCCAGACCATTCATTTCATGGAGGAGGATGCAGCAAGACGAAGGAGAAAACGGCGGGAACAGCCGCGGCAGCGAAGTCCGGAGGAACGTGCAATGATCCAGCAGGCAAAGGAGCTTCTGATGAAGAGTAATCATATATCTGAGGATGAAGCACACAAATATTTATTAAGAACCAGTATGCAAAGTGGCAGAAATCTGTTTGAAACAGCACAGATGGTACTGCTGCTCAAAAATAAATAAAAGAGGTAAATGCGATGACACGTGTGAATGAAAATTATTTAAAGCTTCCGGGAAGCTATCTGTTTTCCACGATTGGAAAGAAGCGTAAGTCTTATGCAGAGGCACATCCGGACAGCAATATCATCAGTCTTGGGATCGGAGATGTTACCCAGCCGCTGGCGCCTGCGATCATTGAGGCACTTCATAAGTCTGTGGATGAAATGGCTCATGCCGAAACCTTCCATGGCTATGCACCGGATCTCGGATACGAATTTTTAAGGGATGCAATTGCGAAGAACGATTATCAGGACAGGGACTGCGAGGTTTATGCAGACGAAATTTTTGTTTCGGATGGCGCCAAGTGTGACTGTGGTAATATTCAGGAGATTTTCAGTGCGGATGCAAAGATAGCGGTGTGCGATCCGGTATATCCGGTTTATGTTGACACCAACGTAATGGCAGGAAGAACCGGCGAGTACGATCCGAAGTCCGAAACCTGGAGCAATGTTATTTATATGCCCTGTGTGGCAGCAAACAATTTTGCACCGGAGCTTCCGAAAGAAGTACCGGATCTTATTTACCTGTGCTTCCCGAACAATCCGACGGGTGCAACGATTACCAAAGCACAGCTGCAGGAATGGGTTGATTACGCAAACCGTACCGGCTCTGTGATTATTTATGATGCTGCTTACGAAGCATATATTTCAGAAAAAGATATTCCACATTCGATTTATGAATGTGAAGGGGCGAGAACCTGTGCGATCGAAATGCATTCCTTCTCCAAGAATGCAGGCTTTACCGGCGTGCGTCTGGGATATACGGTTATTCCGAAGGAATTGACCTGTGGCGGTGTTGCCCTGCATGGCTTATGGGCAAGAAGACATGGAACCAAGTACAACGGAGCTCCTTATATCGTACAGCGTGCCGGTGAAGCAGTATATTCACCGGAAGGAAAGCAGCAGTTAAAGGAACAGGTTGCATACTATATGCAGAATGCCGCTTATATCCGCGAAGAGCTGGCTGACGCAGGCTATACAGTATCCGGCGGTGTGAATGCTCCGTATATCTGGTTAAAAACCACGAACGGAATGACCAGCTGGGAATTCTTCGATTATCTGCTGGAAAGAGCCAACGTGGTCGGTACTCCGGGATCGGGCTTTGGTCCAAGTGGAGAAGGATATTTCCGTCTGACCGCATTCGGAAGTCATGAAAGCACGAAGGAAGCTGTACGCCGGATTAAGGCACTGTAAAAATAGTGTCTGGCGCCACTTCCTGAAACAGAGTATCCGTGAATATCATATGACCAGAGCTGCCATTGCAAGAGCCCTTGCCAGAATCAGGGAAACGGAAAAATATACAAATAAAGTTTGAACCAATAACAGTTGAAAGGGCGGAGCAGTTTGCTCCGCCCTTTCGTTTTGGGGTTGTTCCTAAATGATTCTAAATTTATAAATACAATTTTGTATTTAGAGAATTTATAAATTTAATTTTGGTAGTTGACATACAATATCCCGTATGCTATATTCGGCATAAAGCATATATTTCAAATAATCGAATCTGAATCGTCCGTTTCTGATGCGGATGAATTTCTAAGATGTTATAGATCGGAACAATGGGAACAGTAATTAGCTGTGGGTTGTTGGGTATCTATTCTAATTATGAAAACAGAAGTTTTCTGAAGTCCGTGCTTTTAAATCACACAAAAACCATTGCAAAAGCAGGAGGGAAGAAGACGGAAAACCGTTTCTTTTCTGACTGCTCGAAGGAGGAAGAGAAATGGGAGAAGTAAAAGTAACCCAAACAGCGACAGAAGAAGTAAGAACAACAGCAGTAGTAACAGTAGAAACAACAAAAGAAGCAGCAAGAGAAACAAAAGTACAGAGAAATTATAAGGACACGGTAAGCCGGATGCTGTTCCGGAAACCGGAGAATGCGTTGTCTTTATATAATGCATTGAATGGGACAAGCTATACAGATGCTTCGCAGATTACATTTAATATGTTGGACAATGCAATCTATATGGGAATGCAGAATGACATTTCATTTTTGATTATGAATGAGGAACTGAAAGAGAAATGTCCTGTTCTGAAACAGTATACACAATATGTGGAGCAGGTGCGATACAATAATATTGGTATGCCGTTGGAACAGGCTGTGGAAACAGCAATTGAATACTGCATCAGACACGATATATTAAAGGATTTTTTGTTAAAGCAAAGAGCAGAGGTAGTCAAGATGAGCATTTTTGAATATGATGAGGAACGTGAAATTGAGCTGATCCGAAGAGATGAACGAGAGATCGGAGAACAGATCGGAATAGAAAAAGAACGTGGGAGAGCCCAAAAAGAATTGGAGCAAAATCAGGAGAGAACCATCCAAACCATTATTTCTCTTTGCAGGAAGCATGGTGACACCCGGGAGCAGACGATTCGGGAATTATGCGAAAACTGTGAACTGACCAGGGATGATGCGGAGAAGAAAATGCAGCTTTACTGGAAATGAGAGAGTTTGTCATGTAAAGTGTGTAAATTTATGACAGTACAGCAAAAGACCGCTGCTCCTTGACGGAGTCAGCGGCCTTTTTCACAACAACATTTAATAGAGATATGTAAAGAGATTACTCAACATCCTGAAGTGCATCGTAATCTTCTTCGCCGGTACGAATCTTTACAACCTTGTCAACGTTGTATACGAAGATCTTACCATCACCGATATGTCCGGTGTACAGAGCCTTCTTGGCAGCTTCAATAACATCCTCAACAGGAATCTTGCTGACAACAACCTCGACCTTAACCTTAGGAAGTAAAGTTGCATCCATTTCAACGCCTCGGTACATTTCACCGGCACCCTTCTGGATACCACAACCCATAACCTGTGTAACGGTCATGCCGGTAACACCTAAGTCGTTCATGGCTTTCTTTAAGTAATCGTATCTGGAAAGCTTTGCAATAATCACAATCTTATGAATACCTGTATCAAGGGAAACAGGAGCGGTAACAACCTTTACGGAAGCGTTCTTTGCAGCAGGTGAAGCTGCTTCGTAGGAATCGCTGCCAAGACTTGTGTTGGCATTTGTTTCCATTGTCATGGTGTTGGAAATATCCATGATGCTGAATCCGGAATAAGCAGATGCAAGACCATGCTCGGTAGGATCAAGACCAACAATTTCTTCTTCTTCCGTAACTCTTAATCCAACGGTTGCTTTAATAATTAAGAAGGTAATCGTAATGGTAACAGCGGTCCAGGCAGCAACACTGACAAAACCAAGAAGCTGTAAGCCAAACAGATGGAAGCCGCCACCATAGAATAAACCGGTATATGAATCATTTCCGGGAGCAGAGGTGGTTGCAAATAAACCAACTGCCAGAGTACCCCAGATACCGTTTAAGCAGTGAACTGCTACGGCACCAACCGGATCATCAACGCGGAGCTTGTAATCTAACAGCCAGACACCGAATACAACTAAAACACCGGATACGGCACCAATAACAATGGCACCGAAAGCATCGGTTACATCACAGCCAGCAGTTATTGCAACAAGACCTGCAAGGGATGCATTCAGACACATGGAAACATCAGGCTTGCCATACTTAATCCAGGTAAAAATCATACATACAACGGTAGCTATTGCAGGAGCAATGGTCGTTGTTACGAAAATGGATCCGAGCTGCTCTACGCTTGTGGCTGCAGCACCGTTGAAACCATACCAGCCGAGCCAGAGAATGAATACACCGAGTGCACCGATTGTAATGTTGTGACCGGGGAAAGCATTTACCTTTATGATTTTACCGCTTTCATCCTTTGTGTATTTACCGATACGGGGGCCTAAGAGAGCAGCACCGATTAATGCGGAAATACCACCAACCATGTGGATGGCACAGGAGCCTGCAAAATCATGGAAGCCTAACTGGGATAACCAGCCGCCGCCCCAGATCCAGTGTGCCTCAATGGGGTAGATCAATGCAGAAATTACTGCAGAATAAATACAATAGGATAAAAATTTGGTTCTTTCTGCCATGGCGCCGGAAACGATAGTTGCAGTCGTCGCACAGAATACAAGGTTGAATACGAAATTGGACCAGTTGAAGTCTGCGTAGCTGGTGAAAATATCAAATCCGGGCTTACCAATGAGACCGACCAGATCCTCACCAAGTAAGAGGCTGAAACCAATTAAAATAAATACTACGGTACCAATACAAAAATCCATCAAATTCTTCATGATGATGTTACCGGTGTTCTTGGCTCTGGTAAAACCAGCCTCCACCATTGCAAAACCGGCCTGCATCCAGAACACCAGCGCTGCGCCAATCAAGAACCAGACGCTGAAAACTTCACTGCTTACGGCACTTAAAATTTCTTCTGTCATAATACATCTCCTCCTTTAAAGTAAAACGGCGCGTACACTTAAGAAAGTATACACGCCATTGTGTCATTATTTGTAACTATTCAGAGCCATGCAAATTATGACAATATGGACGACGAATGCTCGCATTCGTAAGGACATTTGACATAATTTATATGGCGAAGTAACCAC